>Ga0207752_1001327_pt1 | contig 11420 bp, 3 predicted proteins | sample Pon2CUnioCityCA_6_FD_187272 | JGI IMG/M metagenome (GOLD analysis project Ga0207752, IMG submission 187272) | Marine sediment microbial community from Union City, CA, USA - Pond 2C Sediment 2 (SPAdes) | ecosystem: Environmental > Aquatic > Marine > Intertidal zone > Salt pond sediment ... | reverse complement strand
GAAACTGATCGCGATTTCCGGTGAGATAAGGGTGGCCGTGAGGGTACCGAAAAATTCCCGGTCGATGATGCAGCCCTTTTCAGCCAATACGCCCACCAGGCGATCGACAAGCTGCCAGTAGTAGATCGAATTGGCGAGGGGTATGGATTTAAAATAAGGAAAGAGATAGGTGCCGGCCCCGCCTTCGAAACCCGATACCCCCGACGACAGCGCCTGATAGGCCAACAATACCGACACCTTGGGCTTGGAGCCGTGCCTGACCTGCACCGGTCTTTCCCTAACCCGGTCGACTATTTTTTTCGTGCCTACAACTCCGTGATTGATCAACGGGTAGCCGTTGATCAAGGCTTTATCGTTCAACAATTTCTCGTTTTCGACGAATTCGCCGTTTCTCGTGTTACTATCCACCTGGAATGAGAGCACATCGGCCCCCGCTGCCGATAGACGCTTGAAAATATACAACTGCTCCTCCGCGGAACCGACACCGCAGCGGGGGTGAATGAGCGTGACATTATGTTGTTCCGCCCGGCGAATAACGTCGTTCATCCGGTTGGGAACCTGTAACTGCCGGTTGAGTATCTCTTCTAAATCAGGCACTTCTTTCGCGGTTCGCCATAATAGTTGGAATTCTTTTCCCATATCGATCACCCGGCGGGCATCGACCATACTGTTGGATATGTTGACCATTTCCCTGTACTCGGGGTTGTAGAATTCTTCGGCCACGATCTGTTTTAAACGTTTCATCCGCTCCCGGTAATACCCGTTTCCGCTGCCGGTATTTGCCATGTACCGGCGGGTAAGCGATACGACCTCGGCCGTACTGATGGGTTTGGCAACCACCCGGCTGAAACCGACTCTCTTTTCTAAGAATTCCTTAACATATTCGGGGTCCTTATAGGAATGTAAATTACCGCCGATAATAATGGGGAAACCGGGATTTTTCCTGCGAAATTGCTCGAAACGGAACATGATGTCTTCCTTTACTAAGTGTTCGAAGGCATGACCGTTGATCGAACTCACCAGGATAATATCCGTAAACTCGCTGCAGCGCAGGAATGTTTCCAAAGGGGTGGTAATGCCTAAGTTGACGACCGAATAACCTGCTTCTTTGAGAGCTTTCTCGATAATATCCACGCCGACACGGTGACAATCATCGAAAAGACTGCCGATCACAACGATTCTTCTTTCTTTTTCTTGTTTCATCGTTCTCCTGTTCATTCATCCTCAAGGTCTTCGTTGAAAGATTCCAACAATTCCATTTTTTTGTGTTTATTCTTATGTAATGATCTCAAACTTTCGATTTCTTCATTCTCCAGGTCCTGTTTCAATACATCACGCAAATGACCGGCTATTTTTTCCACTAATTCATCTTCATATACCCTGGCATTGTATTCCAAATTTACGGTTAAATTCCCGGCCACCGCAGCCAGCAGGATGAAATCATAGTTGGTATGTTCGTATCTCATCGTATCCGAGACTTCAAAAAGGGCTTTCCTCTCACCTGCGCTGCCCGGGTTTACGGCTCCGGCTGCCTGTTCCGCAACGGGGTAATTCTGGAAGGAGATGATATGGTCGAATAAGTCTCGTTTTAAGGGGCTGCAGGCATTGATCTTAACTAAGGGGCAATAGTGGTGCGGCTCGTTGCCGATCATCTCCTCCCGTATCTTCGCCAGCAGATCGGAAAAGGTGATTTCATTTTCCACCCGCACTCGAACCGGGACCGTATTGATAAATAGCCCGAGAATGGTCTCCACGCCTGCTATTTCCGGCGGTCTCCCCGATACCACCCTGCCGAATACCACATCGGGCTCGCCTTTATACCGGCTGAGCACGATGCCCCAGGCTGTCAGCACCAGGTTGCTCATGGTGGTGTGATGCGTCTTGACCAGCCTGTCCAGGCGAGCGGTTTCCGCTTCTCCCAATGCGACAGAGATGATTTTTTTTTCGAAACCTTTTTTCCCCGCTCCTGCCGACTTAATCCGGGGAATGACAGCCCGCGAATGATAACCTTGCAAGTATCCTGTCCAATAGTTTAAGGATTCTTGCATATCCCGGTTCTCCAACCATTCGATATACTTTTTAAAGGGTACGGCCTCGGGCAATAATAGGGGCTTTCCCCGGATAAGTGTTCGATAAATCTCGAGATATTCGCTGATCACGATTCCCAGGCACCAACCGTCCATGATAATGTGGGGATGACTCCAGATAAATTCATGAACGTCCGGCGCTGTTTTAATGACGGTTACGCGCAGCAGCACATCCTTCTTCAAATCGAAAGAACGCTGCCGGTCTTTTTCTATGATGTCCCTGACCGCGGCGTCTTTGGCGGTGTCATCTGCAAGGCGGCTGATATCTTCGAAGAAAAAATCGCATGTCCTATCCTGTAAGACCACCTGCATGGGGCGCTTGACGCCTTCATGAACAAAGGCGGTGCGCAGGATATCATGGCGTCTCATCAATTCATCCAGACTTTTTTTCACTATTCCCACGTCAAGCTGACCGTGAAGCCGGTAAGAGGTTTGCTCGAAATAGGCGGAGGCGGTATCCCGGTTTAAATAGTGAAAGAGCATGCCTTCCTGCATGGGCGCTAAGGGGTATATATCCTGTATTTTTGCTTTTTTAGACATTGTATTATTCCTGAGCCGGGCAAGCCGGAATCAAAACAAACTTGCCTTCGGTGACCCTGCCGGGGGCCAAACTTTTTTTTAGAATATTAGAAATCAGATATCGAGTTGATCGCCGATGGCATCGATCTCATCGATCGATAAGTCTTTGTAGGTCAGGTCGCTGGGTGTCAGTTCTTTATCTTCCCGGTCCGAACAGAAGGTTATGATGCGTTTTAATTCCTGCTCGAAGTGTTTCAGCAAGTTTGTTATGGTTTCTTGCTTATATTGTTTATCGCTGTACCTGATATTCATACTGAGCCGTTGACCGGCGATAATGCCGCTCACATCTAAGTCGAATTCCCGTTTCTCTTCCGGGCTCATCGGGCTGCCCGACGACTCCCGGGCAATATCGAAGGCCAGGTGTTCCACATCGGAATCGAATTGCCCTAAGTAATTGAAGCTGATGCGGGGATTTAATTTGAAATCCATATCCTCTTTATACCGGTTCGCCGTTACATATTTTAAAATACCGTACCCGATACCTTTATGGGGCACCCGCTGCAAACTCTCTTTTACTTCTTTGATCTGCCTGGCTAAATCGCCGCTGTGAGACGCAGCCAATACCACCGGGTAATTGCTGGTAAACCAGCCGACGGTCCGGGAAATATCGACGTCCCGGATAACCTCCTCGCGGCCGTGGCCTTCGAGGGATACCGGGATATTCTTATGACCGAAGGCCTTTTCGACGCCCAGCGTCAGGGCGCATAACAGGATATGGTTCATCTCCGTATTGAACACATGATTCACTTTGGTCAGCAGGAGCCGGGTTTCCTCTTCGCTCAACCGGAACGATTGTGCTGAGGTATCTTTAATATACCCCTCGCCGCCGGGGAAATCTTTAGGGATGGGCTGCACTGCCCGGGCTGCCGTTTCGACCCACCAACTCTTTTCCGCTAAAAAGGCTTCGGAATCGGCATATTCCGCTAACTTTTCCGCCCAATATTTATAGGAATCCGTCTTCAACGGCAGTTCGGGGGATTTGTTGTCTTGATACTGCCGGTAGAGATCATCGATGTCTTCGAATAGAATACGCCAGGACATGCCGTCGGTCACTAAATGGTGAATCACGATCAACAGCCTGTCCCCATCGGATAGTTTGAACAATCCCAACTGCATTAATGGACCTTTCGTCAGGTCGATGCCGGTCTGGATGGCCTCGATCCTGCGATCGAGTTCTGCCTGCAGCGCTTCTTTCCCGGTTAACTGCGGCAAATCGTAAACCTGCAAGGCTAAGGGCATGTCTTCGCCCCGGTTCTCCTGCACGATGCGGCCATCCTCCTCGCGGAACACCATGCGCAGCGCATCATGGTGCCGCTGGATATGGGAAAAGATGAAACGGACCGCCGCTTCATCGATTCCTTCCGGCCAATGCAGCAAAACGGCCTGGTTGTAGTGGTGCCGGTAACTGCCGGTGACTTCGAAGAACAGCTTTTGTACGGCGGTTAAGGGGACCTCGCCGGTTACCGGTTCCTGGCTGATCTCCCGCTTGATTTTTTTTACTTTCGCGCACAATTGTTTCACCGTGGGATGGCTGAATATTTCCCCGCTTTCGACCTGGAAACCGTACTTGCGCAGCCGGGCGGCAATCTGGATGACCTTTATCGAATCGCCGCCGGCTTCGAAGAAATTGGTATTCCTGCTCAGCGAATTCTTCTCGACGCCCAACACTTCGGACCAGATGTCGATCAGGGTGGCCTCGATCTCATTGCCCGGCGTGCCCTCATCTCCGCCTGCCGCAGCCGCTTCGGGTAAGGGCAGCGATTTCCGGTCCACTTTGCCGTTGGGGGATAGGGGGATGCGGTCCAGCAAGACTAAGAATGCGGGAATCATGTAATCGGGTAATTCTTTAGATAAGGAATCCCGCAGCTCGGTCAGGGTGAGGGGTTCCTCTTCGTCTCCAGCTTCGGCCCGGGGTACCGCATAGGCACAGAGATACCCGTCGCCCGTCGAGGATTTTCCGTCTATGACGATGGCTTCTTTTACTTTTTTTAGTTTTAGTACCCGGCTCTCTATCTCGCCTAACTCGATGCGCAGGCCCCTGATCTTGACCTGGTGGTCCCTGCGTCCGAGAAATTCGATCCTGCCGTCCGGCAGCCAGCGGCACAAGTCACCGGTTTTGTATATAAGTTGAAAGTTAGCAAGTTGGAAGTTGGAAGTTGGGGCTAACCCACCCCGCCCTTCGGGCACCCCTCCCGAGGAGGGGACTTCTAAGCCAAAGCCCTTATCGGCTCCCCGCGCCGCGGGGTTGAAAAAGTTTGAACAAAACTTTTGATTAGGCAGGCTATTTAGATGGTGCGCAGCACCGAGATGGCCCGAAGGGCCTTCCGGAAAAGTTTTTGGTCCCACCTTTTTACAAAAAGGTGGGCCGCCGGAGGCATAATTTATAAAATTATCATCTGTTAACTCCGGGCGATTGAGATAGCCGCGGGCCACGCCGGCCCCGCCGATACAGAGTTCGCCCGGCACGCCCGGGGGCAGGAGTTCCAGGTCTTTGCTCAAGATAAGACAGCAGGCATTGGGGATCGGGGTGCCCAAATCCACTTTTTCATCGGGGGAACATTTGCCCCGCAGGGCATCCACGGTAGTCTCGGTGGGGCCGTACTGGTTGTACACGTCGAAACCCGCGGCAATCAGCCGGTCTTTCAGGGCGTCTTCCAATTTCTCGCCGCCGGAGATCACGGCCCGTAAACTTTTCAATCTTTCCCGCTCGCTTTCATCCAGGAGTTCTTTCAGAATGGCGGGAACGAAATTAATGATAGTTACCTGGTTCTCCTCCATGCAGCGAATAAAGGCTTCGGGATCGGCGATGATATCTTTCGGCGGGGCAATGAGCAGGGCGCCGCGGTGCAGGGCGCTGAAAATCTGCTCCACGCTGGGATCGAAGGTGTAATTGGTCAACTGGATGACCCGGTCTTTTTCTTCAAGGTTATAGGCCTCGATAAACCCCTGCACCAGGTTGACCACATTGCGGTGCTCCACTAAGACGCCCTTGGGCAGACCGGTGGAACCGGACGTATAGATAATATAAGCGGGCTGATCGGGCCGGGATGCGACCGGGAGGTTTTCCGCGGGCTGCCTGGACAGCAGACCGGCTGCCTGGTCCATCAGCAGAATCTCACGGGCGGCATTCTTGCCGGGCTGTTCCGCAGCCGGCACATAGGCAATGCCGTGGATTTGCGCCAGTATTTCCGGCCCGGGCAGTTTCCGGTCATGATCGATACTATTATGTGTGGAAATTTTGTTTTCCTGCGAAGATTCTTTTTGCGCGGTCGCCGACTGCTCGATAATCTTCTCTATAATCTCGCAGAACGTGGTTTCGCCTTCGCTGATCACGGCGATATCGATATTGCGGTCCTGCAGCAGGGTATCCGTATTACGGGTGGCATAGGGACCGCCGGCAATAATGGGCACATCGATACCCCACTGCCGGACAGCGGCGATGGTTTTATGAAAGAAATCCCGGTAAAAGGTCAAGGAACGCACGCCGATCACATCGGGGCGAAAGGCTTGCAGCCGCTCTCTTAATTCGTCTAAACTATCGAAATCGATGCGGGATTTCAGGATCAAGCCGTCTATTTTATCTCCTAATTTTTCCTGCAAATAGGTCAGCACATACATGGCGCCCAAGGGCGGTTCCACCACGTCGTACAACATGTCGGTGTCCCCGCTGAAGTATTGGGATAAATCTAAGATGAGCACCTTTAAGGCATCTTTTCGCGGCTTTTGCGGGGGGAAGGCCTGCTGCAGTTTGCCGTTCAAGTCAGGCACCGTAAAGCTGTCTTCGGGCAGGAAGTTCGTTATCCCCGACTCCTCTTTCTCGATACCGGCCAGGTTGAGGATGTCGGCAAAACTCTTTATATCATAGGGCAGGTAACTGTCATACTTCTGGATCATTTCGTCCTCGGTCAAGACCTTTGCCTGGTAGGGCAGCACATGCCGCAATCTCTCTTTATCGAGAAAATACTCGTTAAGGAATTCGCCCTGGTAATTCCGGGTAAAACTCTTTTTGAACGGCGAGGTGGGGGACAACTCGTGGAAGGCCAGGTCTTCGCATTTCAAAATATCTTCACGCAGCACGCCGTGCTCCATGGCCAGGTTCGCCATCTCCGTGCCGGGATAGATTTTCAGGATAAATACATAGGGGAAATGCAGCCACTTCTGCTCCTTGATAAACGCCATGGTAAGACGGGCCTCTTCTTCCGTTTCGGTGGGGAAACCGTGCATGGTAAAGAGTTCCAGTACCACCTGGGGATACTTTTCACAGAAATAGGTCACGTTTTCCCGGAACTTATCCAGGTTTAGATTTTTACCGATCAGCTTTTGCAAACGGGGCGAAGCGGTTTCTAAGGCTAAAGCCGTGGCTGCCAGGCCGGCTTCCACTAATAAATCGATATACTCTTTGCTCAACAGGTCGCCGCGCAGCCCATTGGGGAAAAACAACTGCAGGTCTAAGTTATGTCGAATGATTTTTTCGAATAACTGCATGCCGTTTTTGGCATTTACATTGAAAATATCGTCGAATATCGAAAAGCGGCGAAACCCCATGTCATAATACATCTTTAACTCGTCGAATATGCTGTCGGCACTGCGGAATACATGCTTGCGGCCCCAGACCTTGCTGCAGTAATAGCAATTATAGGGGCAGCCCCGGGCGGTTTGCAGGGAAATGACATTTTTCACCATGACCTGGCCGATATAACGGTTGTACGTCTCATAATCCACTAACGACCGGTTCGGAACGGGCAGGTCATCCAACGTGACGATTTGTTTGCGGGCGGGCGTGTGCTCGACGGTTACGGCCCTGTCCTGCAGCCCCTGTAAAACGGTGAAAGAATGCTCTTTTAAAATCGTGCTTTCGCTTACGAGGTGGGAGGCCCGGCTGTCTTTCAACATCGTGGCCACCCGCCTGCCCGGCATCTTCTTGTCGATGGGCAGGTAGGCGGCCCCGGCCTTTAATACGGCCAGCATACTCGTCACCACCGCCGGCGGGTACTCCTGCATCAGACCGACGATGCTGCCGCCGGCTACGCCCTTTTGCTGCAATAACCGGGCCAACCGGTTGGCCCGCTCGTTCAACTGCCGGTAGGTGAGGCACGCGGTGCGTGCACCCTCTAAGGGGACCGGCGATTGATTTTCGTGAATGTGCCGCGAAGACGGGGGAACACCAGGCTGCTGCATACGTTCCTCGTCCAGGGGCACGGCATGCCGTGCCCCTACGACCGGATTCTGATCTCCCCGCCCCTCATCGGAAGTGTTTGGAATTCCCGATTGTTCGTGCTGTTGAGTTCTTTCGAGATGGCCCGCAGGGCCTTCCGGAAAAGTTTTTGGCCCCACCTTTTTACAAAAAGGTGGGACGGAGGCAAGTATTGCCGGGTTATCCGGGGAACGGGCAACCTGTTCTTCGAACAATTGATGAATGGTTTTATGCAGGGGGTAGGGGCGGGCGGTGTCGTTAAATTCCCGTAGGATCCGGTTTTGCTCTTCGGGCGTCGGCAGGCTCAGGGTCGCTATTTGTGCGTCCACGTCGTTCAGGGCCTGCAGCAGCAGGCGGTTAAAATGGTGCACGATATTTTCTACCGCCCCCTGGGTGTAGAGCGAGGCATCATAATCCAGGGTAAGACCGACCCGGCTGTCCTCACGGTTGAAGGCGAACAGTATGGCCGGGTAGGTATGTCGAATATACGCTTTCTCATGGATGTTTTCCAATAATATGGCCGTGTCGAACAGGGGGAAACGCACTATCTTGCCGGCTGCGGTCGCCGGCCGCTCCGTATAGGGTATGTCAAGTTTGTACAACAGAGTCGTCATGGGGTAATTCTGGTTTTCCTCGGCCTCGATAATCGTCTGCCTCACCCGGAGCAGCAGTTGCTTAAAGGTGATATCCCTTTCAAACCGGTTCCGCAGGGGCAGGACGGTGTTGATGAAATCCCCTTCGACCTCCTGCCGGTATATGGGGGACCCGATGATAATATCCCGGTCGCCGGTATATTTGTGCAGGGCCAGCACCAACCCGGCAGTCAGGATCATATACAACCGGGTGTCCGACCGGTTACTCAATTTCAGCAGGCCCGGCTGAAGCTCCCCGGGGAGTTCGAGTGTTAAACTTTCCAGGCCGGTTTCACTCCTGCTGCTGCCGGGATAGTCCGGGGGGAAAATACTTTCCGGTAATTCGCCGGACAATTTCCGCAGCCAGTATTCGCCTTCTCGCAAAAATTGACCGGCTGCTGCCTGTCGTTCACTGTCATAGCGTATGTTTTTCATTATTTTTATTCTCCGCCCACCTTTTTGAAAAAAGGTGGGACCAAAAACTTTTCCGAAAGGCCCTTCGGGCCATCTCGAAAGAACTTATATTTTGCCTTTGTCGCGAAGCGGCTAAATCCCCGCCCACGTGGTGGGCTGGCGCGAAGCGGCTTCTATGGGTGCACGCGCCGCGTGCTAAAATTCGAAGTCATCTGTTTCCTCCTGCGACATTTTCGCTTTCGCCGGCCGGGGCTGGGGCCGGGCTTCTTTTGCCTTTATCTTTTCCAGGTATCGTAAATCGAAACCGATGTCCCGGGCCAGCTCCTCCAACAATCCCGGCGGGGGGTTCAATTCCAGGTCGGCCAATGCCTGTTCCCGGGTCATCTCCCCGGCCCGGATCAGGGTGGAGTATTCATCGTGATAGTGGGTGTAGTGCCTGATCTGCATATCCCGCACGGAATTGAGCCAGATCATATCGCAGTTGGTGGTGCGGGCCGGGTAACTGGCCTTGATGGGCTGCCAATCGAACCTCTCCCTGCATATACGCTGCAATTCTTCTTTGTCGGTTTTGTAAAACTTGAATACGAAGAAAGGGATGAATAATATCTTTTCCGGGTCTACGGGTTTTTCCAAGTCCTGCCGGGTTTGATAAATCACCTGTTTATTTAACAATTGCCACTTCTTAGAAAACCCTTCCAGGAATTCCTCTTCACCGGCCTGCAAGATGACGTTGATCATTTTACCGTACCAGTTCTGTGCCTTTTCCCTGTCATGCATCATGGCGGCTTGCCCTTTGGAATAGCCGTTGATGACTAAGGGAATGTTAAAGTTATCGGCAATCTCGAGCCCATTGAGGTAGAGCATATTGCCGCAGGGATAACAGGGACTGACATCGGGGTCGGGTGACTCGTTGAAAATTTTAAAGAGCTTTCTCATGAACCGCAAATCATTCTTCCAGATCATCAGGTCGATATCCAGCTCTTTGCAGAGTTTTTCCACATTCGCGGTGGCCACCGGGTCGTCCCAGCCGTGGTCGCTGTGATATACCATGGGTTTTAAGCCGAATTTTTCGACGATGTAGATCAGGGTAAAACAACTGTCTACGCCGCCGCTTAAGGGAACCAACAGGTCGTATTTCCTGCCCAGGTTCTTGTACTTTTGCAGGGCTGCTTCGACCTCTTCTTGGTTGGAGAATGTTTCCTGCTCATTGCCGAGCCCGGCAGCCGCATATTCCCGGCAGTAATTGCATACGCCTTCCTCGTCGAAGATAATTCCCGGGAAAGTGGCGGGTAAGACACATTTGGTACATATTTGCATGGTTTTTTGCTCCTTTTTTCTCGATTTCTTTATTCCTACGACCATTTGACCTCTTCGTACATGATTTTACCCTCTTCGTACACCCGGATGACCTCTTCGTACAACAGGATGACCCGTTCGTACAGGGGGGTAACCCCCTCCCTTCGTACACCAGGTTGACCCCTTCGTACAACACGATGACCCCTTCGTACAGGGTTTCCTAACATCAAAATTTTTGATTAGGTAAGATTAAGCCGGCACGCAGTGCCGAGATGGCGCGAAGCGGCTTCTATGGGTGCACGCGCCGCGTGCTAGAAGCCGAAATCGCCTTCATCTTCTTGCGAAACCGTGGATTGAGCCGTTACGAAGGAGTGGCTGAGAGCGATATCTTTCAACTTTATCTCACTATCCGCCAGCACCTGCTCGATAATCTCCACATAGTGACGGGTCAACCGTTCGATGGTTTCCCGCTTGAATAACCGGGTGCTGTAGAAAACGATAAAATCGATCCGCCCGTGATTCTCGACGCCATACCAATCGATGTCCATTTTAGCGATTTCTATTTCCGGCTGGTTAGACAGCAGCGACGGTTCGTCGTGTTGCCGGTCTTTGACTCTTGATAACGTCTTCATGCCCGGTTCCTCGCGGGCTGTATGTATCTCGAACATCACATCGAAAAGGGGGTTGCGCGATCTGTCGCGGTTTTGCCGGGTTTTACCGACCAGGCTGTCGAAAGGATAATCCTGGTTATCATAGGCCTTTAAAGAGCGTTCGCCCACTTCCCGTAAAAATGCCCGGAAGTTTTTTTCCGCCTTCGGATAATTTCTCAAGGCCAGGGTATTGACGAATACGCCGATCACATCCGTCAGGTCCGCGTGCCTGCGCCCGGCTGCGGGCGTACCGATGATAATATCTTCCTGGCTGCAGACCTTAGAAAACAAAACATTCAGTATCGTTAGCATGATGATTTGCAGGGTAACGCCTTCCCGTAAGGCCAATTCCTTCAAGGCACCGGTTTGTTCCACACCGAGTGCAAATTCCACGGCGCTGCCGGCTAAGTCCCGCATCTCCTGCCTGGGATAGTCGATAGGCAGGTTCAGGGAGGGCAATTCCCCGGCAAATTCGTTCAACCAGAACGATTCCCCTGCGGCAAAAGCGGCCCGCTGTTTTTCGCTGTTCTGCCATTGGCTAAAATCCCGGTACTGCAGCCGTAATGGG
>Ga0207752_1001326_pt1 | contig 11421 bp, 10 predicted proteins | sample Pon2CUnioCityCA_6_FD_187272 | JGI IMG/M metagenome (GOLD analysis project Ga0207752, IMG submission 187272) | Marine sediment microbial community from Union City, CA, USA - Pond 2C Sediment 2 (SPAdes) | ecosystem: Environmental > Aquatic > Marine > Intertidal zone > Salt pond sediment ... | reverse complement strand
TGGGCTTGCGGAGAAAGTTTTCTGCCATCGCATATCGTCATAGCAGTTCATACGATTACGCCGACCCTAGGTTCAATAAATTATGCTCCAATTAGTAATATGTAAGACGCGACCCCAGTTCTTCCCCAACTCTTTCTCTCTTATGAAGAACTGAGTACCTCCACCAGCAGATCATTCCACTTCAGCAAGTCACGGAGCGTGTACGCTCCGGTGAGGCCGAGGCCGGCGTACTCGCCGTTCGCAGTGTAGAGGAGTCGCCTATAGTTTGCTCCGATTCCCATAAAGGGCACTGGGAACATCTGGATCACTCGCAAGTTTGAATCGGAGGGTAAGTCCAAGAACCAACTCTCGTTTACTGGAAATAGCAGGTCGTAGGACCGGAGTGCATTTGGTATTTCTGCAACTGGTATTCCCGTCTTCTCGGATAGGTTGGCGTACTCCTCCGCCTCCTTGTCCTTGAGAATGAAACCACCAAACAGCCACAAGAACCACTGCCAGAAGATGGGGTATAGGTGGAAATACTTGTCCTTGGCAATCTGTTCCAGTCCCTTTCGGAAAGGCGCCGGAAGTATGTCGAAGAGCGTCAATGTGCGCCCGCCGACTTTCCACACAACCATATCCGCGGCGCGTCGTTTATCGCCAGCACGTTTGAACAGCGTGTAATCGACTGCATTTGTCAGAATGGCCAACCTGGCTCGATGTTCAACAAATGCAGATAGCTGGATATCGGTGTACTGACACTTATAGAACGTCTTTATGTAGATCTCGCGGGGTATGCTATCATACTCGTGCTCAAACGGCTCTCCGTCTATTTCATGAGCACATTTGGCTGAAACGTGGGGATTCTCTTGGAATGCCGAATACAACTCGCTGATTCGCTGCACCAGATTCTCAGTGAAGAACAACTCACTATTGACCTTCGGCGGGAAACCGGGGGAAACCGGGGACAGTCACCCTTTTGTAGCCATCATAATAGGTGGCTGTCCCCGTTATCCGCCATCATAATAGGTGGCTGTCCCCGTTATCCGCCGTTATCCGCGGACGGCTCGGACGAAGGGCTGCGGCAGTCGGACGGCTTGCCTGACGATGGTGTTCAAACTGGCCCAGTGTGCCGAGAGACAGTGGCGCCGGCTCAATGGCGCCGCACGGCTGGCCGAGGTGATTCGAGGTGTTGTATTCGTCGATGGACTCAAGGAGAAGGCCGCTTGATCATGCAGGAGATGGCGAGCCCATGGTTTGAAACAGTGGAATCGCCTTCGGCGATGCGGAAGGACTTTTCAAGCACCCCCCAACCGAAGCCAGATCTTGGGCAAGGCCTGGTCGCAGGCTACGGCACGTCGCTGGACTGCCTTTGGCTGAATCTGGCTTTGGAGGCTGGGTTGATGAAAAGTCAAAACAGCTCCGCGAAGCGGACGCCGAATATCTCATCCACAACATTTGACAATAGCTCATCGGCAAGTTCGCCATTGCCTACACACTTCTGCCATTGGAGAGAACTGAGGCACTCTTCGATGACTGGGCCACACGACGGATTGAGGCCATACGAATCGAAGATGTTCCCGGTCACTGGTACGAGCTACTTTTCGACATGCTCGCCGGTGGGCGCACGTTTGAACAGATCAACTTCGCAGACCTCGCCATCATCACGTTCAACTATGATCGGTCTCTGGAGTTCTATCTACACACGGCCCTACGGAACTCGTACGGCAAAACCGACAAGGAAGTGGCGGATAAGTTGGACGAGTTGCGCCTCATTCACGTGCATGGCAGTCTCGGTCGTTTGCCCTGGCAGCCTGATATAGCGTCCGCCATCGTACCGTTTGGCTCTTGTGCCAATGTCTACGAGGCGACCAAAAGCCTCAAGATACTGCATGAAACGACAGACGAGTCGCCGGAGTTCGAGGAGGCACGCAACCTAATCAGGCAAGCTCAGCACGTGTATTTTCTCGGCTTCGGCTTTCACAGCGCTAATCTGAGACGACTTGGCGTGAACGATGCGGGATTTCCGGGTGTGGTCCGCGGAACAATCCAGGGGCTCGCTCCCACCGTGAGAAACCGGGTCGCAGAGGAGTTTACCGTCCTCTCATCCTTGCACTCGATTGCCTCCCCCACAGAGCTATGGCAGGACAAGGACGTTTACAACTATCTCCGCGATCATGTCAGCCTATGATCTCAGCCACCGTTTGGATTGCAGGGAGCCAGGCGTTCTTGCAGCCGTAACACATTGCCACCGGCGGGCCCGTCAGAACTGCACGTCGGCTTCTATGCGCTGGGGAGGAAAACGGGTCAGGTTGTGATTCTTGCAGTCATACCGCTGTAGGTTTTCTGTTGGCGTTCCTTGGCCCTTGCCATGACGGGCCGCGCTTCGTAGGGAGAGACAGAGGGCGAGTCTTGGATATTGGCCATGTAGGGTGGGCTCCGCCCACCAATGCAAGAAGCATGGATGATGGTCCTTGTCCATCTCACGCGATTCGACCCATTCGAGTCGATCTTATTCGCCGCAAGCAGAAGGTGGAAAACAGTTGGGCGGAATGTCGGCTTGTTCGTCACAATGACAAAGCCAATCCTCACTGTAATACCCTTGCCTCACCCACCGGTGGAAGCTGGAGTGCGGCCAAGCGTGCGGACACCGCGCGAGGCCGTGCTTGACGGGATTGTAGTGGATGTAGTTGACGTGATGGATCATGTCGTCTTCGTCGCGGATCGTGTGCTCCCAGAAGCGTTTTTGCCAGACGCCTCGCTCCCGATGGCTCCGCCGCGACGGCGAAACGACAACCTCGCTGCCGCTGTTGGCCAGCCACTTCTTGGAGAACAGCATTTTGATGCGCGCCCAACGCATGGAGAAATCACTGTCGCCTTCCGGGAGTTTCCAGATACAGTGCAAATGGTCCGGCAGCAGGACGATGGCTGTGATCTCAAACGGGTGCTGGGTCTGGACCTGGCGGATGGCCGCGTGCAGACACCGTCGAGCCGACAGACCCAAGAGCAAAGAGCGCCTCCGCTCGGTGACAACCGTGAAGAAGAACATCCCGCCCGGTTGGAATACACGTCGATAGTCCGCCATAGCACTCGGCACAAGACAAGCCGTTCCCGTCGCACTGCGCAACACTGTGTCCATTTGACCGCAAATATGCGAAGCAGACAAGAACAAGATCGGAGCCTTGCATCGTTGGCAACGAAGATGGTGGGCGTAGCCCACCCTACATGACAGGCTCTCGGTAGGGTGCGCTCCGCACACCGGTTCCCTGGAGGGTGTTCATACAGCTACTCCGGGGGTGGTTCGGTGTTGGCTTGCTTTGGGGGCTGGGGATCGGGTAGAATCCTTGCCGCAAACGTTGGCATGAGCATGGATTCTATGGGTGGACCGAATGCCGCAGGAGAAAGATAACAAGCCGGACCAGTCGGAGATTCTTCAGTTCGCCTCGCTGATCGCCCATCAGCTTCAGTCGCCTATCAGCACCATTCACACGATTCTGGACGTGCTGGCGGCCGAGCTGGCGGGACCGCTCACGGCCAAGCAAAAGGACCTGGTCGCCCGGGCGAATATCCGGTGCGATGAGGGGGTTGCGACCGTACGGCGGATGTTAGCCATTGTCTCGGCGCTGAGCCGGCGCGAGGAGATTGGGGGCGTCATCGACGTCGCCGCCATCATCCGCAGCGCGCAGACTCGCTACGAGGAAAAGGCGCTGCAGTTTGACGTGACCTTCACGGCCGAGACGGATAGCGAGTCGTTCTACGTTCGCGGGACCGAGCCTGCGATGGCCGAGGTGCTCGATGCGCTGGTGGACAACGCGTTCAAGTACACGCCCGCTCATGGGCAGGTCAGGCTGGTCGTTTCGGCCGTTCCGGAAGAGAAGATCGTGCGGATCTCCATCGCGGATTCCGGCGTCGGGATTGCCGAGGGCATGCGCGAGAAGGTCTTCGAGCCGTTCTATCGCACCCCGGCCGCGAGAGGTTCGACACGGGCCGGGATCGGGCTCGGACTCTCGTTCGTCAAGGCGGTGGTCGACGAGCTCGGCGGCACCGTGCGGGCGGGCAAGGCCGACTTGGGCGGCGCCGAGATTGCGATCCGCCTTCCCATGGCCGAGCGCAGCGAGATCGACAGATTGGAGGAGGCGGCCAAGTCCAGCCCGCTGCGCGTGGTCATCGTCGGGGGCGTGGCGGCCGGTCCGAAGGTGGCGGCCAAGGTGATTCGGCTCGTGCCGCGGGCGAGTGTCACGGTCGTGGAGAAGGGCGAGTTTCTGTCCTACGCCGGCTGCGGGCTGCCCTACTACATCTCCGGGCAGGTGACGAACCACGCCGAGCTGATGAGCACGCCCATGGGTGTTCTGCGCGACGCCGTTTTCTTTCAGAAGGTCAAGAACGTGCGCATCATGAGCCGCACGGAGGCGATGGAGATCGACCGCAAGGGCAAACGGGTTCGCATCAAGGACCTCGCCGACGGCCGCGAGTCGTGCCTGGAGTACGACAAGCTCATGCTCGCGACGGGTGCTTCGCCCATTCGGCCGTCGATCCCCGGCCACGATCTGGGGAACATCTTCTGCCTGCACGGCGTTCAGGACGCCGAGGGGATCAAGGCCGTGCTGTCCGGCGGAAAGGCGAAGGATGTCGTCATCGTCGGCGGCGGGCTGATCGGCATGGAGACGACCGAAGCCCTGGTCAGCAGCGGGTGCCGAGTGACCATCGTCGAGCGGCTGCCGTATACCTTGCGGATCCTGGACCCCGAGATCGCACGGCTGGTCGAGCTGCACCTGGAGTCGAAGGGAGTCAAGGTCCTCACGAATACGACGGTAGAGTCTTTCGAGGGAGACGACAAGGTTCGCAGCGTCGTGACGGACAAGGGGACGCTGTCGGCGGACGCGGTGATTATGGGCATCGGCGTTCGGCCCAATACCGCGCTGGCCCGAAGAGCCGGCCTGCAAGTCGGCGAGACGGGCGGTATCAAGGTGGACGAGCGCATGCGCACATCGGACCCGGATATCTATGCGGCCGGCGACTGCGTGGAATGCGTCGATATTCTCACCGGTCGGCCCTGCTATGTGCCCCTGGGGTCCACGGCCAACAAGCAGGGACGGGTAGCCGCGATCAATATCTGTGGCGGGCAGGATACGTTCCCGGGCGTCCTCGGAAGCACGATCTGCAAGGTCTTCGACTATTGCTTGGCCCGAACCGGACTGACGGAGGCGGCCGCGAGGGAGCTGGGGTATAAGGTGACCATCGCACTGGCGCCCGCACCGGACCGGGCCAACTACATGCCGACGGCGAAGATGCTGATGCTCAAGATCGTCGTCGATAGTGACACGCGTCGGCTTCTCGGCGTGCAGGCGGTGGGGCCCGGCGCCGGCGACAAGCGAATCGACGTGGCCGCCACCGCGATCGCCGGAGGCATGACGGTCGATCAATTAGCCAACCTCGACCTGAGCTATGCGCCGCCGTATTCTCCGGCCATGGACAACCTGATCACGGCCGCCAATATCGCGAGGAACAAGCTGGACGGGCACATGGTGGGCGTATCGGCGGCGGACGTGCACAGGATGCTCGCCGAGAAGAAAGACTTCACGTTTCTCGATGTTCGCACGCCGGGGGAGCATGCGCAAATCCGGCTGCCCGGCGCCATCCTCATTCCGTTGTCCACCCTGCGCGGACGGCTGGATGAGATCCCCCGGGACAAGGAGGTCGTGACATTCGGTCAAATCTCACTGCGCGGCTACGAGGCGTCCTTGATTCTCCGAGCGGCGGGCTTCCCGCAGGTCCGCGTTCTGGACGGGGGCATCGCTATGTGGCCCTATGAGAAGCTGCCGTGAGCGTTCCGGCCTCCGGCCGCCACGGCGATGTGCGCATGTGAGTTGACGCGAAGCGCGAACTGCCGACCGTTGTCCGACTGGCTCCCGGCGCGACGCCATAGAAGAAGAATAGGCTGCGCAGTAAGGCAGCGCAGCCCGAAAGTGACTTGACTCTCCGGCAGTGGGCTACAGCGCTCTGCGTCTGCGGAGCCAGCCAATAAGGCCCGTGCCCATGGCGCCGAGCAGAAGGGCCCCTGGTGCGGGAATCGGGCGGGTGGTAATCCTCGCCCACAGGAGCGTGCGGTTGGTCCCGCCCTCCGGCGACTGGAACTGCCCCTCCAGACTGCCGGCATCGGGCCCAAAGCCCAGGAGTTCCAGCGTGTACTGCGTGCCCCCGATGGTGCAGCTCTCGCACGGAAACGAGCTCGGGAAGAGAATATAATCGTCCTGCGGCGTGGGAGAGTTCAGCGTTTCATTGATGCTGAATGTGAAAAGAAAAGAGTCGTCGAGGCCGGACGGATCGCTGAACTCCAGGTTGATCGTCAGATCGACGGCTGTCGCGTGCGTGCCGAATTCGATCGGCTGGTTGAAATGCCGAAGCTGTCCCAACTCGAACGCGTCGCCGACAACCAACGTCCCCCCCAATGCGCCCGTGAACCCAAGACCGCTTTGCCCGTTGCCTACATCCACACCCCACCAGATCTGATCGGACTCGTTGTTGCCATACCCGCCGGCGTCCTGATTATACAGGTAGTTGATAGGGTCGCCACCTGTGGGGTTGCTCCATTCACCCCCCACGCTGGACAGAGTCAACGCACTGGCGGGATTGACGCCCGCCAGAAGCGACATCAAAACCATTGCTGTAATTAACCGTCTCATACTCTTCTTGCCTCCGAATTGCATTCTCAACAGAATCCGCAGCCGCCGCGGTGTTGCGTACGAATCGCGGCCGCACAAATTCACCTCCTTGACGGTACCTCCTTTCAGGCCCTCTGTTAATTCCCGGAGGACCCGCCCGGGATGCGAAACCAATTTACAGGTCAAGCGTGCTTTGCATCGGCGTGGCTGCAGCGCGGAGTGATTCCTACAGGCGTGCTCGTGCAAAGGCCCAACTTCTTACCGTCCCTGGTCATCGGCAATCTCTTGCACTGTGAATATACTCTTCAACGGGGAGACAACAGCGTAGCGGAATCCGAGGCTCTTCCTGAATCCTCGTTGCATTCCCCACTCCACGATCCGAGTTGTCATGAAACATTCTCCCCGGTCGATCTACGATTTTGTACAACGACGCTCGACATGTCAAGCCCGAATCCGATAATAAAATATATTATGGGTAAGATCTGCCGTGCCAGAGACGACTGTCGCCGCTTTCACGACTGGCATGAAACTGGCGTGAAATGTCAAAACGGGGGCGTTGCGGCAACCCTGTTTTCTTATTCACCCTAACTATCCAGTTGCGGGTGCGCCTATGTTAAGGTGGCGAATATTGTGTGCGTCGGGGGTCGCGCGTCGGGGCGCGGATCACGGCGCGCGAGTCCCGACGTTCTGCCCGACCGCCTTGGGAAAATTCAGATACGCGAATGCGCCGAATCTTGCGAAGGCCTCTCGGTCGTAGACCCGGGCCGCCTCGACCTCGTCGTCGAACCGGCCGCAGTACAGGTTCTCGTCGTTGCAGCGGACGTACACGACCCACTTCTTCTTCTGCTTGTCACGAGAGACGCCCTTATACTTCGAGCTCTTACCCGTCGGCCGGGTATTCCACAAGTTCTGCTGTTGCGTGCAGACGCGCAGGTTGCTGCGCCGATTGTTGAGCCCGTCGCCGTCGATATGATCGACGACCATCCCCTTCGGCGGGTTCATGAGGAAGCGATGCATGGCGATGTGCCGCCCGTTCTCGTTGCGGCAGGCGTACAGCCGCCGACCCGACCGCGAGATGCACCAATTGTACTGGCTGAGACGCTCGTAATCCTCGACGCTGACGACCGCGAACTTGCCCTGGGTCAGCGGGATGTAGCGGCTGTGCTCGTCCGGCGGCGGCGGGGCGGGCAGCCGCACCACGCGATTGCGCTTCACGCGAAAGTTCTCACAGCGATCCGTCCGCTCCACGAGCGTCGCCTGGCCCGGCCTCTCGGGCCGGTTCGCACACATCAGTCGCGTCCGCCGCCCGTCCCGCACCGGCAGCGAGTATATGCAGTCCTTGCAGCACCCTCTCGCCCCGCGTCGCTCGCCTCGACACGCCGGCCCCTGCATGGGGCACCGACAGGCAAACGGGCACTCCCCGACCTTCCGCCTTTTCTTCTCGCTCATCGCTCTGACCTTTCACTTCCAATCGCTTCACTCTGTCATCGAACGCTGCGGCCGACCCGGCCCCAGGCAGACGCGGAAGAAACACGCGCCTCCATAAATGGCGCCAAGTTGCACGAATGTCGCGAAAAAGTGGGTCCTCCGAGCGGCGAGCTGCGCTCTAAGCCGTTGCCTCAAAAGGAATAAAGAAAATTTCGGATTTGTCCGTTTGGGGTTCTGAAGTGTTGCACGAATTTTGCGATCCCTACCGCTTCGCAGGGGATTCCGCGAACAGGACGGAGGACGGACGACAGAGGACGGAAAACGGGAGGGTCTCAACAGCGAAATACGCGAACGAAGAGCGCGAAGATTGGAACCACAGATGCACACAGATGAACACAGATGGCCGGGGCGGGGCCCGGAAACTCGAAGCACGAATATCGAATCGGGGGAGAACGGAAGGACTTGAACCACGAAATACGCGAACCACGCGAACGAAGACGGCAGAGGAAATCATCCATAATCAATCATCCTTAATCGATGCCAGTGGCGTTACAAAAAGGCCGTGGTGCGGCACATAGGGGTAGACGGCCACAACGGCTCGTCCTGGACACGTAGAAAGGGATAGCCATGTTTGAGGATGGATGGGCATTCGACGTTTTGAGGGGCTTCGGCGACTATGCCTACGCCGAGGACCGCCGCAAAAGGCCCCGCCGCACGGAGACCGCACAAGTCGAATACGACTACGAAGAGGAAGACCTCGACGACCTCCTCGAGGACATATGCGCCGAGCAAGAGGAAGAAGAATGACCGCCTCCGCCGGAGGGAAACCAGGTCTCACTTAACCGCAGAGGCCGCAGAGGATCGCGGAGAAAGGCGCAAAGGCAGGGGTAGGTTTTCTTCACCACGGAGGCACTGAGGCCACAGAGAAACAGGCAAATCGTCATACATCGATAATCAATCATCCATAATCAATTCAAGGGTCTCGCCACAGAGCACACCGAGAGCACAGAGTCCAGAGAGCAAATCGTCAATCGTCAATAGTCAATCCAAAGGCCACAGATGAACACGGATAGGGGCAATGGAAACCACGAAGGACAGAGAGGAAATCGTCAATGGTCATTCATCAATAGTCAATCCACGGCGGGGCTCGCGCAGAGACGCGGGGACGCGGAGAAGAAGATCACGCCGTGCAGACTATCGTCCATGTAGCATTACCGGCAGATCAAGTACTGGCTACTACAGTATGAGCGTGCTCCCCCTGTTTCTGGTGATGGTCTATTCCCGACAACAGGGTGCCGATCTGCACACGCTCATGCTAACTCACCTTTCGTTTGTGTGCTAGAACAGCCGCCACCTCCTGTTTGACAAGTTCGGGCATGTCCTTGGTCATCCAATCATTCTCTTGTAGCCAATCCAGACATTCGACTTCGTGAAGGGAATCGCCCGCAATCAACTCAGATAGGGCAATGGCACTCGATCGGCTAAGACCAAGGCCAATCAGAGAGAGTTGTGTGGCTTGAGATACGCCAAATTCGAGCAGAATATTCAGGTCCAGTAATCTCCCGACAAGTTCCTGCCGGCCGATGTTGTCCAAGTGTACTCTCAAAATATCTACATAACATGCGAGATATTTCGGCCCTTGAAAGCGAGCAAATTCTTCGACATCTTGCATTGTGCCCCGGATCAAACTAGGCAGATCCTTGTGGATACCCTTTTGCTTGTAGTAACGCTGTCGGCTGGCGATGATCCTTGCCAGAGGATATCCGTTCATCCAATCGACAATTAGCAAGGCAAGTTGGGGCACTCGTTTGGTTACGCCAAACACGAACCCAAGATGTTTGTTTATACGATGTAGTATCTGCACGTACGCCTCAAAGGCGTCTTCGCTTTCAGGAGGAGGAGGAATAAGCTCCTCGACGGGTTCTTGTCGAGTCTGGGTTCTATGCTCAAAGTACGCGAGGAGGCTGTCCATTGCGAGCGGGCTGATCCCTGGATTTCGGAGGACCATCTCTTTGGGAGTTCTGAGATCGGCCACCAGTGCGGCGATCTTCTCATCCAGGGCCTCGATGTGCTCAGTTGAGAAGCGATGTGCCCAGGGCGCCGATGGAATACTTCCGCTTCGCAAGTATGAAGACACCAGATATGAACAGACATACTCAAGGTTGGGATTCTTAGCTGCTTCATCTCGCGGCGTGCCGTTGTCAATAAACGACAGGAGGTCATCGCCCCTTGATAGGACTTCGTCCGAAGTCCTAGATATCCTGAACTTCCTTCGGCCTTTAGGTGCGCCGTTCTTCCATATACCCTCGCTCTTTGCATCGACGCAGATCACATTGCCCTGAAACTCCTTCGTCCATCGGCCCGCGCGACCGGCAAGATTCCAAAAATCACTTGAAGTCATGGGTTTGTTGCGACCTTTTTGGGGGCCTCGCACGAAGATACTCTGACAAGGCATGTTGACTCCCTCGATCAGGGTAGATGTGCAGACCAGATATCGGATTGTGTTCCTGGAAAATAATCGTTCTATCTCGGTGCGAATCAAGAGGGGCATGTTGCCATAATGAAAGGCGACCCCCCGACGAAGCACGTGCCTCAGACAATATTCAGGGTGAATTGTTTTCTGAGTGAGTTCGATGAGATTCAGGATTTCCTTGTCCTCTGATAGCTCCGGCACGTCCCCAATCAAGTCATAGAGTTGCTTTGCCGTCTTCTCTGCTTCAGCAGCACCGTTAACGTAGATGACGTTTCCTCCCTTGCAGTTGCTCAGCGAGTGAGCGACAAATGACAGTCTCTTGCTGATGTGCGTGGGAGTCTCCGGTAGTTCGATAGTGCCTATTTCGACAGGATTCTCCTTCAGAATAAGCTCTACCTTCCAACGCCTTGGCTGTCTCGGAACTTGAGATACCCAAATGAGGTTTTGATTGACCATCATATCTTCGCCCATGATCGCTTCCCGTGACACGCCCGACGGCGCGTCCTCAAGCAGAACCTCAGGGTTTGCTGTCATGGGGCTGGCGAACAGGATCTTACACTTTGGATTTCGACAGACAACGGCCTCGATAGCTTGCTGCAGCAGTACGCCACGATAACTGTCACCGACTTTCTGAGCCTCATCAACGATCATCAGATCAACGGATATATCATCGTCTGATGCGGCCAGGAGGACATGCAGTCGTTCCTGTGTAAAAACAAAGACATTGGCCTGATTGCTCTTTAGGGATGTGTGTAATGGGAGCGTTACCACGGACGTGTTCTCTATCTTCTCATGCTGGAAGATATCCTCTATGTCTCGCTGGACTTGCTGAATAAGAGCTCGTGTGGGAACGATATAGACAATCGTAGCATGCGGATT
>Ga0207752_1001325_pt1 | contig 11427 bp, 7 predicted proteins | sample Pon2CUnioCityCA_6_FD_187272 | JGI IMG/M metagenome (GOLD analysis project Ga0207752, IMG submission 187272) | Marine sediment microbial community from Union City, CA, USA - Pond 2C Sediment 2 (SPAdes) | ecosystem: Environmental > Aquatic > Marine > Intertidal zone > Salt pond sediment ... | reverse complement strand
AAACCTCCCGCCGGCGCACGTTGTAACTCTGCTCAGCGAGCGAGCAGAACGGCTTAGGAAAAACAGCTTTTACCCCCAACTCCCTCAACTGTACGCGCAGCTGGCGCACCAGCCCATCCGGCAACCAGGCTGTGTTGTCCACCGGCGCGATGACAGCCTGCGCACCCGTGCGCTCGACGACACTTGGTAGGAACTGGGCCACGCTTGGGCTTTCGCCCAATGAGAGGACCAAGTCGGCAGCAGGCAAGTACATTGGCAGGAATCTCAGAGGGTCGTCAACTATGAGGGGAAGCGCAGAGGGAGCACGCCAGGCCTCCACCGTCCAGCTCTCGGAAGCAAAACGACGGATGTTCTCGAGGATGCGCTGTCCATAGCGCTCTTGAAACAAAACAAACAGCCGCAACGCCTCCGGTCTGCGGCCGTGCCATTCCGAAGACCCCCCAATCGCATCCAACAGGTCCTCCACGCGGCGGCCCTGCTTCATCTGTTGATAGTAGATGTGGATACGGTTATCCTCCAGGCTCAACCCGATAACTTTTGCGCCGGGGACGGAATCCAGCACTTGGGCCACCAAACGCCCCTGCCGGTCGCCCATAGCCTCGACGATCACAACGTCCGGAGCAGCTGCTTGCACCTGGGCAAACGCATCAAGGGCTGCAGTAGCGACACCGACAACATGGATGCCTGGCTGGCCGGAGATGAGGCTCTCGACACCTTCGGCAAAAAGAGGCTGGCTGGCTAGAATGAATACGCGACTGGAGTTCATTAACTGACTTCCGGTCAGCTTAGGACCTTAGTACTATTGTAGACCTTTCATCGCCATCCGTCCATAGCCCATTAGGGCTATAGACGTCACTTCAATAGTACACTGGAACTAGTCCTTAACTCATCCCGGTGCCAGTTGGTACTCAACGCGATCAAGCCTCGCCCTCGGGCGACAGGCACACCAGCTTGTGGCTCACAGCATAAGCGGCTGCCTGCACCCGGTTCCTGACCCCCAGTTTCGCCAGAATGCTGCGCGTGTGGTTCTTCACTGTATTGCGCGCAATGCCCAGGGCCTCTCCAATTTCCCGGTTGGAATGTCCCTGCACAATCAACGCCAGCACCTCGCACTCACGCGCCGAAAGGACGTCCGCCGCCGCTGGCTGCACGACAGGCTGGTTCCGCCGTGCAAGTTGGCGGAACAGTTTACCTGTCATTCCTCGGGATATGGCAGCCTCTCCTGTCATCAGACTCCGCAACTGCTGAAAAAGTGTCTCCGGCAGCAGGTCTTTGAGCAAGTACCCATCTGCTCCGTAGCGCACGGCGGTTGCCAGGTCCTGCTCGTCATCGGAGACGGTCAGCATGACCACCTTCATATCCGGCATCTGTTCCTTGATACGCCGGGTGGCCTCCAATCCATCGCAGTTAGGCATCCGGATGTCCATCAGTACCAAATCCGGTTGCAACAACTGCGTTTGCTCGATCGCCTCCAGGCCGTCAGCCGCCTCCCCGACCACCTCAAAGTCGGGCTGGGCATCGAGGAGCCGGACCAGCCCCTTGCGGAACAGCAAATGATCATCCACCAGCAAAATACGCACTGATCCCATACTTCCTCGATTATACACGCAATGGCGACTTGACACAACGCGCGACCTGTGGCATAGTCCATATCAGGGTGCCAGCTTACGAGGTGAGACCCCGGAATGGTGCAGACAGACGCGTTGATCACGGGCGTGGAGGAGAGCAGCCCTTTCGTGCGGGTTACCCTCGCTGTCCCCGACCTTCGCCCAGCGTTGGCACCGGGCCGCTTCGTGCTCGCCGATCTCGGCGGTTACCTCCGCACACCACTCTTCCCAGCGTCTCTGGAGACGCCCGGGCCGGGGGACGGCGAGTTTGATGTGCTCGTCCCGCCCAGCCATCCGGGTGCGGCTCTCCAGCCTGGCGCCAGAGTCGATCTCATCGGGTCGCTTGGCCGGGGCTTCGAGGTACCTGACGTAACTCGCCGACTGCTGCTGGTCGCATCCATCGCCCACCTGCCGGTACTGCTGCCCCTGACCAACCAGAAGCCCGGTCTGTCCACAGCTCTCCTCCTGTCGGCCTCCACGGCCGCCGAGCTATACCCCGTTCAGATGCTACCCCCGGCACTCGAGGTCCACGTCGTCACCGCTGATGGCTCGGCAGGTCATCGTGGGGCGACACTCGATCTATTTCCTGATCTGGTGCGCTGGGCCGACTGCGCCTGCATCGCTGCCGACCCAGCGATCTACCCGGCACTGGCGGAAATTGTGCGAGAGTCGCGAATGGGGCCAGCCCACCGTTTCGCCCAGGCGCTGGTCGCGCCACCGATGGTCTGCGGCGTGGGCGCTTGCCAGGGCTGTGCCGTGCCAGTAGCAGGCGGCACCAAGCTGGCCTGCACCGACGGGCCCGTGTTTGACCTGCTGGAGTTGCGATGACAGCCATCCAGTTGGCCCCTGAGCACAAGACCGGACTCACGCTTTCAAACCCGGTGATGCCCGCCGCCGGCTGTTTCGGTCTGGGTCTGGAGTACGATCGCCTAGTTGAGGTGGAGGCGCTGGGCGCCGTCGTCGTCGGGCCGATCACTGCCGCGCCGCGCCAGGGAGCCGCCCCACCACGTGTGTTGGCCGTACCCGGCGGCGTGCTGCTCCACACCGGACTGGCGAACCCAGGCATCGCCGCCGTCATGCGCCGCTACAGTCGGACCTGGGTCCGCTGCACCGTCCCCGTCATCGCCCACGTCGCCGGTACCTCACCCGACGAGGCTGTGTCCTGTTGCCAGCGACTCTCAGGCATCGAAGCCATCGCCGGCATAGAGCTGGGTCTTCCAGACATCCCCATCAGCCTCAACCCGATTGGGCCGAAGTCCGGTCTCAGTGATTTCCTCGATGACGTTGTGACCATCATCCAGGCGGCCCGCGTCGCCGCGAGCCAGCCCCTCATCGTACGCCTGCCGATGGCCTATGCTGACGCGCTGTGCGAAGCAGCGGTTGAGTCCGGCGCCAATGCACTCACCATCATTGCCCCGCCGCGTGGGACCGCCTGGCACAAGCCAAGCGAGCAGTTTATCACAGGTGGCCTCCATGGCCCGCTCGTGCTGCCGCTGGCGCTCCGGGCGCTGCGCCGCGTGGCCGAGCGGGTGCCGGTCCCGCTCATCGGCTGCGGCGGCATCCACAGCGCGGAGGACGGTCGGGCCTTCCTCCGCGCCGGGGCCGTCGCCATCCAGATCGGTGGGGCAATATGGCACGACCCTGCCTGCCTGGCCTGCATCGCCCGCAGGCTCTCACCGCAGGTTGGCCCTGATTGACTTGGCGACCTGCCCCCTGTGTGGTATAGTAGGAACAAGTTCACCAGCCACCAATCCAAGGAGAGGAACGTGACCGTAGAGTTCAAGACCAGCAAACCCTCAGACAAGGGATGGTTCCCACCACTGCTCATCGTCGTCCTGGGCGCCGCTTGCATTGCAGCGTTCTACTTTCTCGTGGCCAGGCTCCAGTTGGTTGAGCTCGTGTTGCTGCTCATCGTAGTGGTATTTGCCGCGATAGGCTACAGGCGGGGCATCGTACGTGGCATTATGACCATCCCTCTGCTTTACTTCACCACTGGAATGACCGCTACGTTCTATCCAGTCCTCGCCCCCTACGTCGCCGGCATCCGGCAGTTTCAGTTTTCCGGACCCATCAACCAGAACGTGGACAGTGGTAGCCTGGCTATCTCGTTCGTGCTGCTCGCCACAGTCATCTGGGTTGCACTCGAGGCGATCAGCCGAGCCGCTTTCCCAGACACGAGCCTACCCAAGCTAGGCATCCTGGACCAATTGGGCGGCGTCGTCATCCACCTCCTCATCGGTGCTTTGGTCGCCAGTCTGTTGTTCAACGCGATTGGCTACGGCGGGTCTCGGACTGCGCACAGAAAGGCCTTTCTTCGTCCAAGCTTCAACCGGATCCTCTCCATACACTACAACGCCCAGTCGTTCTGGTTTCCCGATACACCGCCGCCGATATACGTCTACGACCTGGATCTGCCGAGTGAACGCTAAGCACCTATCGACGCTAGAACTGCCCAAGGTCCTCAACCGTCTGTCGACGTACGCCAGTTTCTCCGCCGGTGAAGAGCAAGCCCGGGCCCTGACCCCAGCTACCGATCTGGAGGAGATTCGCCGGCGGCTGGAGACGACGACTGAGGCCCGAGCGCTGCTGGGCGCCAAGCCTGAGACAACCATCGGTGGCGCTCACGATGTCCGGCCTCTGGCAGTCGCCGCCCAGCGGGGAGCGGTGCTGCCGCCCCCAGATCTGCTCGACGTGCGCGACACGCTCGTCGCTGCCCGCGCCCTCCATCGCACTCTGACGCGGCTGAAGGAGCAATTTCCGCACCTGGCACGCCTGACCAGCCGCATTCAACCCTGCCCGGAGGTCGTCGCCGAGATCAACCGCTGCCTGGATGAGCGCGGGGACGTTCGCGACAATGCCTCCCCCGAACTAGCTCGCATCCGCCGCGAGGCGCGTATCGCCCACGACCGGATCCAGGACAAACTCCAGAACATCATCCAGTCACCGCGCAACGCTCCCTACCTGCAGGAGATCTTGATCACACGACGCGAGGATCGCTACGTTATTCCGCTTAAGGCTGACTTCAAGGGCCGTATCTCGGGCATCGTCCACGACGTATCCGCATCCGGTGCAACGATCTTCATCGAGCCACTTTCGGTCGTTGAGTTGAACAACGCCTGGCGCGAGCTCCAACTCGAAGAACAGCAAGAGGTAAGCCGCATCCTGGCCCATCTCTCCGAACGCATCGCCGCGCGCGCAGTCGAGATCGAGCAGACCGTGGAGGCGCTGGCGGATTTGGACGTGGCCTTCGCCAAAGCCCAATACGCCGAAGCCATCAACGCTGCCGCGCCGGAGCTCATCCCTGTCCAGCCAAGCGATCACAATCACTCCGGCGCCACCATCCGCTTCATCGGCGCACGCCATCCCCTGCTCGACCCCCAGAGCGTTGTGCCCATCGACGTCGCGTTGGACGATGAGACCCAGGTGCTGGTTATCACCGGTCCCAACACAGGCGGCAAGACTGTCAGTCTGAAGACCGTTGGTTTGCTGACGCTGATGGCCCAGGCAGGGCTGCACATCCCGGTCGAGCCACGTGACCGCAGCGGCCGTCGCTCGGCCCTCTCCCCCTTCAAAGCGGTATATGCCGACATCGGCGACGAGCAGTCGATCGAGCAAAGTCTCTCCACCTTCTCCGCTCACCTGACCAATATCATCTCATTCCTGGATCAGGCCGACGAAAACAGCCTGATTCTGCTCGATGAACTGGGGGCAGGTACTGACCCGGCCGAGGGATCCGCCCTGGCCCGTGCGCTGCTCGATCATTTCCGCAGTCGTGGGGCGATGACCTTCGTCGCCACCCACTACCCCGAGCTCAAGAGCTACGCTCAACTCACCTCAGGCGTGCGCAACGCCTGCGTCGAGTTCGATCCAGAGACGTTGAGTCCGACCTACAAACTGACGATTGGGCTACCGGGCCGCTCCAACGCCTTCGCCATCGCCGAGCGATTGGGGCTACGGCGCGAGGTCGTGGCGAACGCGCGCCAGATGGTGTCGCCTGACGATCTGCGCACCGAGGATATGCTGGCTGACATTCACCGGCTGCGTATCCAGACAGCTCAAGCGCGGGATGAGGCCAACGCCGCCCGTGCTGAAGCTGAGAAGCTAGCGCACGACCTGCGCGAGCGCCTGGGAGCGATCGAGCAGGAACGCAACGAGATCCTTGAACAGGCCCGCGAGCAGGCAGAAGCGCAACTGGAGGCGTTGCAGGCCGAGGTACGCGCTTTGCGACGCCGCCTGCAAGCCGCGGCTGCGCCGCTTAAGGTCGTGTCGGCGATCAATGAAGCCGCCGCATCGCTTACAGAGGACCTGGAGTCCGCCGCGCCTGAACCAGAGCCGCTCCGACCACCTGCTATCGAAGCTCCGCCCGAAGCGCCGCAGCGTCCCATCCGGCCTGGCGATACCGTGTGGGTCGATCCGCTGAACGCCAAGGGGCAGGTCCTGGAGATCGACGAGCAAGAGGCCGAAGTCCAAGTGGGACGTGCCCGCACCCGCGTGGGCCTGAGGGCACTGGAGCTTCGTGCTCCTGAGCCCCCTCCCACTGAAAGAGAGAGGCTCGGCGAGGGAGTCGTTGCTTTTGACACCGCACCATCCCCCGGTGTACGTCTCGATCTGCGAGGCTGCACCGTCGAGGAAGCACTGTACCGGCTGGACCGGCACCTCGATGCCGCATCGTTGGCCCAACTGCCGTGGGTGCACATCATTCACGGCAAAGGCACCGGTGCCCTGCGGCAGGCGGTGCGGGACTTTCTGGCCGATCACCCACTCGTCAGCACCTACGAAGCTGGTGGTGACCGGGAGGGTGGCGCTGGCGTCACCGTCGCCAAGTTGGTGCATAGTTAGGTGCTGGATGCTGGGTACTGGTTACCAGTGACCGGCATCGAGCACCAGGATCGAGGAGCAAGAAGGGAGCCTCATGGCTGAAGAACCTACCCCCACCTGGCGCAACGCTCTGGACTTCGTAATAGACACCATCTCGGCGGAGCACTTCCACGAGGAGCTCCCCTGGCTGCGCGAGGAATACGAAGACGACCCCGACGACGTCGGCGCAGCGTACACAGCCATACTAGCGGAATGGTTCGTCGAAAGCGCCGGCCTGTTTGCGACCCTGGAGATGCCGCCCGAAGAGGTCCCGACCGCATTGGCCGATATCCACGAGACGCTGGCGAACCTGGACTTCGACCGCGAACGGGAACAGGTCCGAGAGGATGAGCGCGTCTACTACGAGCGCTTCGCCACGATGGCCGCCCCCCTTTTCGCAGAGCTCGGCGAAGCGATGGAGACCTTGTTCAACTGCTACGTCGCCGGTGAGTACGATCCCGACGCCGACCCCAACGAGCTTATGGTCGAGGCGCTGCAAAGCGTCGCGTTCACAGGTGAGGACGAGGACGAAATCGAGGGTGATCTGGCGCACGCACACCACCTGATCAACCAGGCCGGAGCCATCGCACTCCACAGCCGCCCCTTGTGGTGGCGCTGGCAGGCCGAAGCACACGGCCCCGCCAGACTCCGGCTGGTGACCATCGCCAACCTGGTCGAGGATTGTACCATGGGTGGCCAGGCGCTGCTAGGTCCTCCCGAGCAAGCGCGAGCAGACGCAGAGGCCATGTGGCGAGAGTGCAAAGAGAAACGCGAGGACGTGGAAACGGGAGCAGGAGAAGAACCAGAGGAGACGGCCGCCGCCCGGTCGCCGGTGGATGACCTGATCGAAGAGCTGATAGAACAAGGAGACGCGCGCTTCGCGCCGGAACAAGTGGGGCTGTGCCAGACCCACCGCGAGGAGGCCATCCCGGCCTTGATCGACCTGGCGACCGACGAATACCTGCAGGTGGAGGATGCACCCGGCGGCGGATACGCTCCCATCCGCGCCGTCGAGTTGCTGGGAGAACTGAAAGCGGCCGAGGCCGTTCCGGCCCTGATCGACACCGTGGCCGATACTGACTACATGGCCATCATCTACAGCGCTGCGATCAATGCCTTGGAGAACATCGGCCCGCCTGCCCTGGAGCAGCTTCTGGACTTCCTGCACTACTCGTACGACACAGACGCCAAGACGGCACTGGTCGGGGCAGTCGCCGAGGCAGGCTACGACGACGAACGTACGTACGAAGCACTGGTCCAGCTGTGGGAGGAAGCGACCTGGGACGAGGGGAAGGCCCTGCTAGCCTACCACCTGGCCGACATCGGCGGGGAGCAGGTCATTCCCATGCTCGAGGCCGCCCTGGAAGATCCCGACCTGGACTGGGTGGACTATAATGAGGTGACAGCCGCCCTGGCAGACCTGGACATCGAAGTGCCGGCCGGGTCAGCGCCCCCATCGCCGCTCGATCCAGTTGTTGACTCTTTTGACCCGGAGAACATCGTCAAACAACTTCTGTCCGAAACTGCCGAACCGGAGTACATGATGGCCCTGGTCGAGGCCACGCCGGAGGAACTGCGCTCCTACCCAGACACACTGGCCCACATCTACGCCGACGCGCAACGGGACAAGTTGAACCACCTGATCGCCATACAATCCATCACGTTACCGCCGGAGGTGTCTACAGCCCTGGCGGTGGCGATGCTTCAGGCAGTGCATTCCATCTCGTTCGACGCCTCGACTGAGGATTATGTGCGCTGGCTGCGCGATGCGTACAGCCACTTGGCCGAGTGTGCGGGCCTGGACTTCCAGCTCCACATCGCCGGCGCGCTCCTGGCCCTGGACTACTACCTAAGCGAAGATTACGACATCGCCGACGACCCAAACGAACTGCTGGCCGCCGCCCGCGGACTTTCCCCTGAATACACCGCCGCCAGCTCCTTGCTGGGGAACGAAGAACTGCAGCGCTTGTTCGGACAGGCCGGAGCTCTCGTCCTCCATGGCCGTCCCCTGTGGCCCCGCTGGCCGGTCGAAACTGACTACCCGCTATCCGGGTGGCTGGAGGGACTGATCGAATTCTGCCACCCCCTGGAGCGGATCGGCCAGATCCCGCTACGCCCATCCCCAGAAGTGGACCCGGGCGAGCTGTCCGCTCTGCTGACACAGGCGCAGACAGAGACCGAGGAGGAACCACCGCAGCCCGTGACAGAACTCCTGGATCTGCTCATCGCCCAGGGCCGGGGCACGCTCGCGCCTGCGCAGCGCCGCCGCTTCGCTCACCAGCGCGCCGCCGTCATCCCGCACCTGATCCGCATCGTGGAAGATAAGCAGTATTGGTACGAGGATGGCCCAGGGGGAGGTTGGGCTGCGATCCTGGCCGCGCGACTGCTGGGCGAACTGAAAGCCGCCCAGGCTAGCGATGCGTTGGTGAGCGCTGTCGCCGACTCAACACCCAGGGACGTCATCCACGACGCGGCCACGTTCAGCCTGATGTCCATCGGCCGTCCTGCCCTCCCCGCTGTGCGAGCCTATTTCCGCTATGGGCGTGCCATCGAGACCAAGGCGTCCCTGGCCGAGGTGCTGGGCCGCATCGGCCGACAGCGACCAGACACGTTTAACATCTTGCGCCAGACATGGCGAATGGCCGATTGGACCCAGAATCGGCGCATGGTAGCATTGGCCTTCGGGGATCTGCGTGACCGCCGCGCCATATCCCTGCTCCAGTCCGCCCTGGACGATCGGTCCGCCGATGCGCTGGACAAGGACTACGTCCGCTGGGCCCTGCAGCGACTGGGCGCCCAAGCGCCAGCGCCACGCACCAGGAGGTCACTTCGTCTCAAGACTCCCGCGCCGCACAACGCCCGCTTGATCTACGACGAATCGGACGCCGCCCATCGCCTGAGATATACTCCCTGGGGTGAACCCCTCTGTCCTGACTGTGGCAAGCCATTGGTCTTGGACGAAAACGGATCGTGGATCCACCCACCGGAGTAGTCAACCCACCGATCCAACTCTCGGGCAAGGCGCAGACGGAAGCGGAGGAACCACCGCCAATAGCCAGTTTACGGAGTACAGAATTATGGAGACTGTCAAAGTGGAAGTCTGGCTCTACGGGCCAATCGCGCGCTACGCCGGTGAACAAAGCCAGGGCAGTTACGCCCACCTCTACCTGGAATTGCCCACCGGTGGCACCATGGCCGACCTGCTCGACCACCTGGGGATCCCGCCGGAGGAGAAGGGCATCACGTTCGTCAACGGCAACCTGGCCACGATGCCCGGTCTCGATACCGATCGCGAGTTGGTTCTTCAGGATGGCGACCGGGTGGGTATCTCACACCGCCGGAGCATGTGGCCGTTCCAGTACCGCTTCGGCGCTAAATTGACACCCAAGCTACAGGACACATTCCGCGAGCAGGATAACCGGGGCTTGCACCACGCGTACACCAAGACCCCGGGGAAAAACCAGGCCACATAACCATCCCGAGCAAGAAATAGAACGCAGCCACCACCCCATGGCATGCGTCCAAGGACAAAAATGGACGCGCGATACGCCCCCGCCGGACCACAGGCTTCGGCGAGCGTCGCTGCGCTTGCGGGGGCGCATCCATAAGTTGGGGGACTGGCAGACCTCGGAGGTCTATAAGGCGGTTTCCCCAGCGAAAATGTGCCAGTGGGAGCAGTTTTTGATCCCGAAACAGGCCATTTGGAGACCTCCGAGGTCTTGACTGTATCCTCGAATCAACGCTGATCACGGCTCACCGATCTACTTCGTTTTTCCCACCTGAGCGCTCGAAGTAATAGAGTCAAGCTGCGCCTAGCAGAGGTATCAGCAACTGGATGCGGACCATCGCTGTCCATAGTTCCCGCTTCGAAAACCCCACCCGGGCGTTCGAAGCAATAAAATCAAGTTGCCTGTAGTATAGCTATCAGCAACTGGACTAGCACTGTGGATGTACATGGCGCCCGCTTCGAACGCCATGGGGTTTTCGAAATCTGCTAAGCGTGGTAGTTGTGGAACCTATGGTGCCTTACGTTACTTACTAGGCAATAACTCGTTATTGCTTCGAAAACCCCACCCTCACGAAGCTTGTGCGATTCCGAATATTGTGCTATTATAGTAGCTACACTAACAGAAATATAGTACCACAAATACTACAAACAGGGTATATTGTCCCCTCCGACTCACTTCGGTCCCACCGGGACAGGTGAGCGATAGGGCGCAGGGAGCAATCCCTGCACCCGCCGTGTTTGCAAAGGAGGTCCTTCGCGGCCTGGCGTTCTCCGCCTGGTCCGGATGTGATCTCCTTTTTGTTTTACCCTATAGTCTCCAAGTTTCACGCGCCCCATCCAATCTCTTTCATAGGAGGTAACAGAAATGGCCAAGATACTGCGTGTCAACATGACGGAGCGCACCGCCACCTACGAGGACGTACCCGACAAGTACAAGTTCCTCGCCGGTCGCGGCCTCACGTCCACCTTCGTCTACGACGAGGTGGACCCTACGTGTCACCCGCTGGGCCCCAACAACAAGCTCGTCTTCGCCCCAGGCGTGATCACCGGCACCAACGCACCCACCTCCGGCCGGGTCTCGGTGGGCAGCAAGTCCCCCCTCACCGGCGGCATTAAGGAGTCCAACGCCGGATCCGCCTGGCCCCAACTGGTCGCCCGCCTGGGGCTGAAGGCCATCGTCGTCGAGGGCTTTCCCGAGGTGGACGGCTGGTGGGGACTGCACGTCACCAAAGACGGCGCCGAGTTCTTCCCCGCCGACGAATACGCCGGCAAGAGCCTCTACGAGATCTTCCCCGGTCTCTTCGAGCGCTTCGGTGACAAAGTCGGCGTCGCGACCATCGGCGTGGCGGGAGAGCAGAATATGGCGATGGCCGGTATCTGCTTCAACGACAACAGTAACCGGCCCAGCCGCTATTCCGGCCGCGGCGGGCTGGGCGCTGTCATGGGCTCTAAGCA
>Ga0207752_1001324_pt1 | contig 11434 bp, 10 predicted proteins | sample Pon2CUnioCityCA_6_FD_187272 | JGI IMG/M metagenome (GOLD analysis project Ga0207752, IMG submission 187272) | Marine sediment microbial community from Union City, CA, USA - Pond 2C Sediment 2 (SPAdes) | ecosystem: Environmental > Aquatic > Marine > Intertidal zone > Salt pond sediment ... | reverse complement strand
CAGGCAGCAGCAGAAGATGCCCACCAGCAGGAAGCATCCGACAGCGCTTTTCTGGGCGGCGGCGATCCGGCTCATGAGAGCGCAGGCGCACGCGATGGCGAGGGCAAAGCCTGCAGCGATGAGGCATAACACGGTGGCCGCGGTTGTTTCCAACATGTCCACCCTCCGTCCCCGCCCTCTGGCTCGGAGCGGCGCCTACGGCCCCGTAGTCGCTCCGAGCGTGCTTCACCAGACGATGATGAATCTCCTTTCACCTATAGGGTACCACGGGCCTCAATGCTTTGCTGTACGTTCCTCAAATGCCTGGGAAACGGTTCGCAAACGATCGGCGTCAGGTTGGGGGAAAGGCTCGGGGCTTGCGAAAGCCGGATTGGGACAGATGGCCGCGGATTGACAGAGGAGAAAGGGAGAGGCAACGTGCCTCTCCCTTGAGTGATTCGTGGAATGTGCGTCTAAGCGGTCCGACTTGTCACGTCTGACCCTTGGAGCTTCGAGTTTCTTGCCCAGGCTCGCGGTCGACCGCGTTCCACCGCCCACGCCGCGGACTGTGGTCCGCTCGGAGCTTGGGGGAAGACGGTCTTAAGTTGGTGTAACGTTGTCGCAACCGTTCGCCCCCCTCTCCCTGGCAGGGAGGGGTGAACGCTTACACATTGTCAAGAAAGTTGTAGGCTATTCCGAGGGAGGTTCCAGCCGATATCCTTGCCCTCTGACAGTTACGAGATAACGGGGGTTCAGTGGATCCGCTTCGATCTTATCCCGCGTTCGCTTGATCAGTTGGTAGATCTGACCGTCGGTGATGCCCTCCATCATTTGCTCGGGCCACACGGCCTGGGCGACCTCATCCTTGGTACACACGATCCCGGGGCGCTGGCCCATGAACGCCAGCAGCGCGTATTGATCTCCACTCAGCTCTCGCGTGATGTCCTGGCCATCCAGTTGCACCTGTCGTCTTTCGGCATCGTACCACACGCCACTGCGTGTCGTCGGCTGCCGTGTGTCCGATTCCTGCTGCACGAACGCCGCAAAGACCGGGCTGAAGATGATCGAATCGCCTGTTTCCGATTCGATGACCAGGCCCTTCGACTCCAGACCCTGCCGCTGCACCGTCCCGGCCGACAGCCTCTTCCCCCTGGTCAGTGCCAGCAGTCCTGCTCGTTCCTCGTCCTCCAGTTCTTCCCACAGTCGCCGGCACTCTTTCTGAATCGGCCACTGCTCGCTCAGCTCGACCGCTATGGTCTTCCGGGAAAGGGATGGGCTGGAAGTGCCCCCGCGGAGGAGGCCGTAGATCCGCTCCATCAGGCCCGGGTGGCCGCCGGAGAGCTCGATGACCAGGGTAGCGTGCTCCGGCTGGGCGAGAGCGCCCTGCTTCTCGGCCAGGTACGCGACGAAGTGTTCGGCGTCTGCCGCGTCGAACGGGCGCAGTACCCGGGTGCGGGGATGAAATAGCTCACGAAACTCGTACGTGTCCGGATCAGAGCGCAGCCGCTCCAGGTGATGGGACGTCGCCAACACGTAGCACAGCCGGTCGCCGTATCTATCCCGGAGCGCCCGGAGCTGGCGAAACGGCCAGGGAGAAAGCGCCTGGAAGATGTCGTCGAATTCGTCCAGGATGACGACCAACGTGGCCTCCGTCTCCCGCATCGACGCGCGCATACTCCTGGCGAACAGCGATCCGATGGCGACCTCGGTCGCGCTGTCCAGCAGCCCGCTGTACAGCGTCCTCACTGCGTTCACCGTAGGTTCCCGTGCGTTTGAAACCTCCAGCGCTTCGAGAATGGAGCGGAGAAGCAGTTCGTAGAGCGCCTGCTCGCTCTCGGCCGCCTCGAGACAGTCGACGAAGGCCACGGCCGGTGGGCCGATCCCTGCCTGTGCGCAGCGCTGACGCACGTCCTCCGTCAACAGGGACTTCACGAGGATAGACTTGCCGGTATTGCTGGGACCCACCACCGAGCAGCACTGGCCCTGCTGGACGCAGCGCAGGACGTACTGTAGATCCTGTGCTCGCACCGGTGCTTCTGGAAACGCCGTGGGTGGAAAGTCCATGGTGAGTGTGTGATCCTAGACGTAGAACGTCAGATCGGCTTCTCGAAGACGATCACGTATTCGTGCTTGAAGATGTAGTATCCGCCGGCCAGCGCGCGGTAGCGCCACAGGTTGCTGTCACGTCCCTTGCCGAGCTCGTTTCCGGTGATGTTCTTGACCACGATGGCTTTCGTGCGAAACCCCGCCCGCTGCATACGGTCCAGGCAGTAGAAACCCAGCGGGTTCAGCTCCCCTTTCTGGTACTTGTCGCCGATTACCAGGATGGCAAACCTCCCCGGCTCGAGTAATTCGAGGCCGTGGCGGGCAGCGGTTTCGAACAGATCCAGGAATGCCTCCAGGCTGGGTGCATTGGAAAGGTCGGCAGGCTCGCCGGAGAATTGGATGATGTCGTGGTAGGGTGGGTGAAGCACGAGCAGTTGGGCGTGCTCTCTGCCCATGGAGGCCAGCGTCTGTCGCACGCGGCCTGCCGTATCTGCGCGAGTTGAGTCACCCTGCAGGATGTGGATCCGGTCGTCCAATAGTGCGGAGGGAATCTTGGCCCGCACAGCCTGCACCAGCTCGGGTTTGAGCTCAATGCCGACCAGCCGCCGGTTCAGCCGTGCCGCCTCAATGGCCGAGGTTCCCGAACCCAGAAAAGGATCAAGCACAATGTCGTCTTCCTTCGTGTAGCGCAGATACGCCTGCGTGGCGATCTGCGGGACGAAGTTGCCGTGGTAGTCGAGCTGGTGTCCGCCGCTGCGGTCGCGGGCGTCGATCAGCCACAGTGAGTCGGTCCAGACGTGATCGTAGTCCCGCCAGCGATTGAGGTCAATGTCTGAGTACGGTGGCGTCTTGGAGGAGTTCATATCTCTGCCTTCTCCAGCATCCCGTCGAACATCTCGGCTGCCGTCTGGCCCGTCTTTTGGCTTATGGCCACCTGCAGGTCGCGGCGAAAGCCGTGCGCCAGATCGTCGCCGGTGGCGTAGCGGGTGAGGGCCAGGGCGCGGACGCCGTTGGCGATGGCGTAGCGTGGTTCGTGACGATCCAGGTCGTCGAAGAAATACGTGCAACTGGCGTACATCCGCTGCCGGTAGAACTGGGCTTCGAGCAACGCCAGCAGCCGTCGGGTTTGCTCGTCGCTGAGGTGGCCCAGGCCGTGTCCCGCGACGAAAGTTGGGCCGTCCACCTGGCCCAGCACCACGGCGATGTAATCATCCCGCAGCGGCCACGGGTCCGCCCCCAGCCGTCGCGCCTCCTGCACGTATACCCCATCCAGGTCGCTGGCCAGGTTATCCAGCGCTCGCCGCAGCGCCCCTTTCCAGCGGCTATCGCCGGGTGTGCACGCGCAGCCGACGGCCCAGCGGTCCAGCCGGTGGGCGCAACTCCAGGCCGTGTTCTCGATCACCTCCAAAGTGCCCCGCGGTGGGTTCCGGCGCATGTAGACCCCCAGTGTGGTCATCCGGTAACCGTGAGCCTTCTCTCTCGAGACGACGCGACCCAGCACCTTTATGCCTTGGCGGTGATGGTGGCCGAAGGTCTCACCGTCGGTGGTGATCAGCGCCAGCCCATCCCGGCGGCACCGCCACTCGAGCTGCTGCCGCAGCCACTTGTCTACGTCGGCCGGGTTCGGCATTGCGAAGGAGAGGACGTTGGAGAGATGTCGGTCACGCACGAAAATGGCCATTTCCTTTCCGTTCGTCAGTCGTACCCGGTACGGTCCTCCGCCTGCATCGAGGTCACCCTGCACCTGCTCGTCGGAGAGGATCGTGAAGCGAATGCCCTCGGCCGCCATCACCTCCAGTGTCTCGAAATCCACCGCCATCTCCGGGAGCCACATGCCCTCTGGCCGGTGGCCGAAGCGGTGTGTGAAGCTGGCGATACCCCAGCGGATTTGACAGATCTTGTCCCGGCGGCGGGCCAGGGGCAAGATGGTGTGGTGAACCGGCTGGGCCAGTCCGTTGCCCACGCCGTTTGCCTCCAGGTAGCCTCGCTCGGCGGCGACGATACGCGCGTAGGTGTCGTGGGCGTTTCCGTCCAGCCAGCGAGCGAGCGTGCCACCCAGGTTGAAGCTGATGCGTCCGAAATAGCTCGCCTCTGCCAGCGGCGTGTAGCACTCAGCGGCGATCCGCTCATTCCAGTTGGCGTATGGTGCAGCGTCCGGCTCCCCAGGGATACGTCCCGTGAAAGGGTCCACCCGTGGGGGTTGGTAGAAGTGACCGTGAATACATAGGTAGCAATCAGTCATGGATGAGTTCGATAGTCGATGATTTCTTTTAAGGTTTGCTGCTATTCTACCATCACTGCAGTGAAAGTGCAATGGATTTGATAGAAACGTGGTTGCTCAATTCACGAAAGCAGTGTAGAATAGCTTTCTACAAAGAAATGATCCAAATGCCAGATTGTGAGTCCCAAGATCTCAATACCGAGCGCCGGATCCCAACCGCCAGTTCCTGGATTGCGGGTGTGCGTTTTCAACCTACCGGCAAGATCTATGATTTTGACGCCACGGACTGCGGTGATCTGCAGCCGGGTGATTTTGCCCTCGTCGAGACCGCGCGGGGCCGGCAGTTGGGTGAAGTGGTCAATGTGCGCCCCCTGCGTGAGGGCGAGGACATGTCGGCCCTCAAGCCGGTAAAGCGGCGGGCCACTGGCCGTGACCTGGCAATCCGCCAGCACTGGCAGGAGGAGGAAGCGGAGGCGCTGGAGGCCGCTCGCGATGAGGCGGCGCGGTTGAATCTGCCAATCAGAATTGTCATCGCCGAGTACACCTTCGACGGTCAGCGACTGACATTCCTGTATGTGAGCGATGAAAAGAAGGTGGACGTGGGTGGGGTGGTGCATCGTTTGCAGCGCGATCTGGACGTTCGCGTCGATCTGCGGCGGATTGGCCCGCGTGACCAGACGAAACTGATGGGGGGCTATGGTGCCTGTGGCGAGCTGCGGTGTTGTTCCCGCTTCCTCCCAGAGTTCAGCCCCGTGTCTATCAGAATGGCGAAGACGCAGGGAGTATCCCTCAACCCTTCGGACATCACGGGCATGTGCGGGCGTTTGCGTTGCTGCCTCGTCTATGAGCAGGAGCAGTACAAAGAGGCATGCCGGATGATGCCCAAGCGCAAAAAGATCGTGCGCACGCCCCACGGTGAGGGCAAGGTGATAGACCTCCTGCCGCTGAAGGGTGTCGTCGTCGTCCAGGTTGAGGATCGGCGCCTGGAGGTGCCGGCCGAGGACGTCGAGGTGATCCCCAGGTAGCGGCCGGGGTGCGGGCTGGCTCGCAAAGACCTGATCTCCACCTCCCGGTGAAGATCTTATGCGGAGTTGCGGTCGTCGGCGCATTTGTCATACGCGATGAGGCGAGGACTGGTCACGGTTTGCTGTGGCCGGTCCTCTTTGTGTGGATATTGGGCTTGAGGGAGAGAGATTTATGTCGGAGCATAGAGATTTCAAAGCCGAGGCCGAGGCGCTGCGCGGGCAGTTGGTCGCCTGGCGGCGCGACTTTCACGTGCATCCAGAGCTGGGGTTTCAAGAACGTCGCTCGGCTGGCGTAATTGCCGAACGGTTGCGTGGATTGGGCTACCGGGTGCAGACAGAGCTCGCCACCACCGGGGTGGTGGGGTTGCTGGAGGGGAACCGTCCGGGACCGGTTGTGATGGCGCGCTTCGATATGGACGCGCTGCCCATCGCCGAGGAAAACGAGACCGACTACGTATCGCAGAATCCGGGCGTGATGCACGCGTGTGGTCACGATGCCCACATGGCGATTGGGTTGGGCGTCGCTATGCTCGTGGCGCAGCGCCAGGATGCGATGGCCGGCACGCTGAAGCTGGTCTTCCAGCCGGGCGAGGAGGGGATGTACGGGGCCGAGAAGATGGTCGAGGACGGCGTGCTGGAAAACCCCCGTCCCGATGTCGTTCTGGCTGCGCACGTCTGGAACGACGTGTCCTTGGGCATCGTAGACGTCTCGCCGGGTGCCGTCATGGCGGCTGCCGAGAAGTGGTCCTGCACCGTCCGCGGGAATGGAGGGCATGGCGCCATGCCTCATCAGACGGTGGACCCCGTCGTTGCTGCTGCACAGATCGTGACCGCGCTGCAAACGGTCGTCAGCCGCAACGTCAGTCCGCTGGAGCCGGCCGTCGTGACGGTGGGCACGGTTTACGGCGGCGATGCCTTCAACGTCATCCCTGCCCAGGTCGAACTGAGCGGCACGATCCGCACGTTCAGCCCGCAGGTGCGGGAGGTGGTGCTGCGACGCGTGCGAGAGCTGGTCGAGGGCGTGGCTGCGTCCTGCGGCGCGACGGCCGAGTTGGAGATCAAGTCCCTGACGCCGGCGGTGGTCAACGACGCCGAGGTTGCCGAGGTGGTGCGCGCAGCGGCTGAGGCAGTGGTCGGGCCGGAGAACGTCTCCTCCGGCCAACAAACGATGGGCAGCGAGGACGCGGCGTTCTTCATGCGAGAGATACCCGGCTGCTACTTGTTCCTGGGGTCAGCCAACGCCGAGCGCGGGCTAGACGCTCCCCACCACAACCCGCGCTTCGACATTGACGAGGACGTGCTGCCGCTGGGCGTGGCCGTGCTCATGCACGCGCTGGCGCACTACCTGTTGTGATGGTGCGTGTGAGATGGTGAGCAGGGAATAGGAACTCTCCTGCAGATCTTTGATCCTGCAGGAGGTTTCGTCTCTCTTAGGTCAGGAGCTTCGCTTTACCTCAAACTTGTCCTTGAGCAGATCCCGATCTTGCGAGGAATTGCCCACCATAACCTCGAACTCGCCGGACTCCACAATGGTCTCCAGATCCTGGTTCACCAACGCCAACTGCTCGTAGGGCACCTCGAGCCGCACTGTCTTCTTTTCCCTCGGTTTCAGGTCGACCCGCTGGAACGCCTTCAACTCCTTCACCGGAGTGGTCACCGAGCTGTAGACGTCGTTGACGTAGAGCTGAACGACTTCAGTCCCTGCCCGCTCTCCGGCGTTCTCCACGTCCACCTCGGCGTGCAGCGCCTCTCCCGCTGCCAGTTCCTTGTCGTGAATCCGCAGGTTGGAGATTTCGAAGCGGGTGTAGCTGAGCCCGTACCCGAAGGCAAACAGGGGCTTGGCGGGCATATCGACGTAGCTCTGTGCGTGCCAACCGGGGATCTGGCCGTAGTAGACGGGTTGCTGCCCCACGTGGTGCGGAAAAGAGATAGTCAGTTTCCCGCTCGGGTTGCGATCTCCGAACAGGATGCCGGCGACTGCTGTGCCCCCCTCCAACCCGGGGTTCCAGGCCTCCAGGATGGCGTGGGCGTGCTCGGCGACCCAGGGAATGCTCAGCGGCTTGCCGTTGATCAGCACCACCACCATCGGCGTCCCGGTCGCATGCACTGCCTCCAGGAGCCGCCGCTGTCCGCCGGTCAGGTCGAGATTGGCCCGGTCGCGCATTTCCCCGTTCAGCGCCAGGTTGTCGCCCACGACGACGACGGCCACGTCAGCCGCGCGGGCGCGGGCCGCCGCTGCGCCGATGTCCTGGGTGCTGGGATCCAGGACGTCGCAGCCCTTCACGTGGTCTACACGGCCCTTGTCTCCCACGCACTTCCGGATTCCATCCAGCACAGTGACGACGCTCTCGGGGGGGCGTGCCCCCACGTCCGTTTCGCGCAGTTGACCGCTCCACGACACCCAGTCCCCCAACTGGGCCTGGGCGTCGTCGGCGTTGGGGCCGACCACGGCGATGCGTTCGAGATCGTCGCTCAGGGGGAGCAGACCGTCCTGGTTCTTGAGCAGGACGATCGACTGGTAAGCGGCCTCCAGCGCGACTCGGCGGTGCTCGGAGCATCCGATGACGTCCGCGCCGCCCGCCAGGTCGGCGTACCGGTTCTGGTCGAACAGCCCCAGCGCAAACTTGAGGCGCAGGATGCGCCTGGCCGCCTCGTCGATGTGGGCCACGTCCAGCCTGCTGCCCTGGACGAGCCTGACGGCCCGTTCGAAGAACTCGGGCGTGGTCATGATCATGTCGTTGCCGGCTTCGGCCGCCCGCTGGACGGCTTCTTCCATCGTCGCGCACACCTTTTGTTCGGCGTGCATCCGCCCGACGTTGTTCCAATCGGTCACCACGAACCCCTCGAATCCCCATTCTTCCTTCAGTATGTCCCATAGGAGCCATCGGCTGGCCGTGCAGGGGACGCCGTCGATGGATTGGTAGGCCGTCATCAACGTTGCGCATCCGGCCTGTACCGCGTCGTGGAAAGGTGGCAGGAACAGCGAGCGCATGTTGCGCTTCGTCAGATCGGCCTCCGAGGCATCCCGCCCGCCCTGGGTCCCCGAGTAGCCGGCGTAGTGCTTGCCGCATGCCAGGATGGTATGCGGATCGGCCAGGTCGTCGCCCTGGTAGCCGCGGACGAGCGCGCTGCCCAGCACGCCGATCAGGTACGGGTCTTCGCCGAACGTCTCGTCGATCCGCCCCCAGCGCAGATCCCGGGCCGTGCCCAGCACCGGCGAGAAGGTCCAGTGCACACCGGTGTAGGATGCCTCCCTGGCCGTGATCCTGCCGATTTCCTCGATCAACTCGGGGTTCCACGAGCAGGACAGGCCCAACTGGGTCGGGAACACCGTCGCGGTCGGCCAGAAGGCGTGACCGTGGATGGCGTCGATACCGAAGAGGATGGGGATGCCCAGCCGGCTCTCTTCCGCCAGGCGTTGCAGTCGTTGGGTCACCTCGCCCATCACGTGCAGGAAAGAACCGACGTGTTTCTCACGCAGTTGCCGCTCCGGTTCTCCCCTGCCGTCCAACTGGCACATCTGCCCGACCTTCTCCTCCAGCGTCATCCGGCTCAGCAGATCCTCGACCCGTTCGTCGACTGGTCGTCCGGCGTCTTTGTAAATCATCCTCTCTAACAAGAAATCTCCTCCTTCGCCTGCCATTCCCCACCCTCCATTCTCTACTCTCCACTCTCCCTTCTCCCTTCTCCCTTCCTCTTCCATCCCTACAGTTCCAGCGGGCACGTGGTCGAACTCCAGCCGGACAGTCCCCCCAGCACGACGGCCAGGTCCGTCCATCCCGCGCGCTGCAGCAGGCTGGCCGCCGTCGTCGCCCGCACGTCACTGCCGCAGAAGATGGTGATGGTTTGGTCCCTGGGCACCTCGTCCAGGCGGTGGGGAAGCTGGGTCACGTGGATGTGATGCGCGTCGGCGTGCCAGATCTGGGCGCCGGTGCGGGCGGTCAGCTCGACCGAGCCGACCACGTAGTCCTCGTTGCGCTGTGTCTCCAGGACGTGGGCGATCCGTATCCCGGCCCGGGTCGCCATTTGCACGTAGACATCACAGTCGCGCCGTGGATCGATGACGATTGCCTCTGTGCCGTCGCCGACGATGTACGAATAGTGGGCCAGGCCCTTGGATTCGATTCTTTCAAAAAGCATAGCGTTCCTCCTGAACAGGTGGGGTGTTTCGGGCTTTTGCTTTTTCGCCCCGGATGTACTATACTATGTACAGTAGTGGATAATGGGCCAGATCTGATGAACAGGGAGGCAATGTTGGTCTACTTGGATGGCGCCAGGGATGCACTGCGTGGCGCCCAGTACAACTTGGAGGGTTACTTGTGAAAGCACGCTCCGTGCCTCACCTGACATCCAGCGAGCGGAAGGCTGTCATAGAGTACGTCACCCGCATCCGTACTCGCTTCCCCGACCGTGTCCTAGCTGTGACCTTGTTTGGCTCCAAGGCCCGCGGGGATGCCGACGCTGAGTCGGACATTGACCTGCTGGTGCTGGTAGACGCTGAGGACAGCGAATTCCGCTCCGAACTATGGCGCATCGCTTCCGACGTGTCGCTGGATTACAGCGTCGTCGTTTCTGCACGGGTGTTTGGCCAAAGTCGCTGGGCCAAAGCCCGACGAATGCGGATTCCTCTATATCGGGCGGTTGTGACGGATGGCGTTCCGTTGACACCGGAGCGTGTTCCTCTCTAGCTCAATCCCTTGTCCCTTGCTTCGTCGACTTCCCCGAGAATGTGTCTCACCTCTTGTCTGAGGGATGGTAAGTCGGTCTGGACCGTGTCCCAGATGATCGATAGGTCGACCTCGAAATAGGCATGAATAAGCCTATTCCGCATTCCAATCATACTTCCCCAGGCTGGTCCCGAGTGGGCATCTCTGAAGCTGGGCGAGACTTTGCTCGCTGCCTCGCCTATGATTTCTAGCTGCCTTACAACACCGTCTTGTAGGAGAGAGCTTTGCATAAACTGATCATAGGCGACGCCTGCGAGGTATTCTTGTATACGCTGTATCGCGTCCAAGATGTGCCGCAAATAGACCGAGTCATCCCTTTTCTTCATACAGGATCACCTTCTCGCTCTCTATGTATGGACGGATGTATGGGCTCACACCGTCTTCCGTCACCAGATCCACTTTACGGCCCAGTATCCGGCTCAGTTTCTGCTCCAGGGCGATCCACTCAAACAGACCGAGAGGGGGTCTCTCGTCGGGGGGCTTCAATGCCAGCAGAATGTCCACGTCGCTGTTCGGTGTATCTTCCCCTCTTACCATAGAGCCGAAAACGGCTACCCGTTTCACTCCATAGGGTATCAACACTGGCAGGATCTTTTGGCGCATGTCGTCGAATTGATCCATCAGTAGCCTCCCGGGCTCCTATGGCCCTAAATCTCGCTCTCGTCCTCTCCCCGCAGCACCGCCCGGCCGCGCGCCAGCACTGCCTCCGGCTCTTCCTCCTCCTGGACTCCCATCTCGGCGTAGAACTCTGGCGTGCCGTAGGTACGGGTGCGCACGACCACCGGCATCGGCACAGCGTGACCCAGGATGAGCGCCTGCTGGCGGGTGTCCAGGCGCGCCAGCACCTCCCGCAGCGCCGCCGACCCGCCAATGCCCGAGAAGACGGCCCGGATATCTGCCTCGTCGTCCAGCAAGCAGGTGACGCGTGTGCCGATTTGGCTCATCACCTCCGGGTCGATCCCGCTGGGCCGCTGATCGACGATCAGCAGCGTCACGTTGTACTTGCGCAGCTCACGGGCGATGGCGCCGAAGATCGTGTGCCGGGCGACGGCCGGGTCGAGGAACTTGTGCGCCTCCTCGATGGTGATGATCAGCGGGCGCGGTTCCTTTCCCCGCTCCCCCAGCGCTTCCTCTGTGCGGTGGACGTAATGGGCGTGGATGCGGCGGGTGATGTAATTGGCGACCAGCAGGTACGCCTCCAGGCTATTGCCGTACCGCCCGAACTCGAGAATGACGTTCACCCCTCGATCCAGGTAGTCCAAGATCTGCCTAACCGGGTCCTCCGGCACCCGCTCCTGCAGGAAGTCGAAGCGGCGAAACATCCCCAGTTTGCGCTGGATGGCCCCCAGCGTGCCCCCGTGGAGCGTGCCCCGTTCCAACGCACTCTCCAGGTCCTCCAGCGGATCGTCCTCGTCCAGCAGCCGGGCCACCCACCG
>Ga0207752_1001323_pt1 | contig 11439 bp, 9 predicted proteins | sample Pon2CUnioCityCA_6_FD_187272 | JGI IMG/M metagenome (GOLD analysis project Ga0207752, IMG submission 187272) | Marine sediment microbial community from Union City, CA, USA - Pond 2C Sediment 2 (SPAdes) | ecosystem: Environmental > Aquatic > Marine > Intertidal zone > Salt pond sediment ... | reverse complement strand
TCGATCGCGAGCTGGTGTTCATCTTCAAGCCCGAATAAAGCCAAGAAGACCCGCTATGTCCGCAATCGCACCCAAGGCTCCCCGCATCCCGTGGCACGGCCTGCGCCACCGTTCGAAGCCGCACAGCACGCAGCCGCACAGCCCGCTGCTGCGCCTGTTGCGGCCGTTGCTGGCCGTCGTCCTGTTTGCCCACGCCGCCGCCGCGCAGGCCATTCTGCGCATCGAGATCACCCAGGGCACCGAGGGCGCGACGCCCATCGCCGTGGTGCCCTTTGGCTGGGAGGGCGGTGGTGCCGCACCAGCGGATCTGGCGCAGATCATCGCCGACGATCTGGCGCGCAGCGGCACTTTCGCTCCGCTGGCGCGCAACGATCTGGTCGCCCGGCCGACCAGTGGTGCAGAGGTGCGCTACGGCAACTGGAAGGCCGCCGGGGTGGATAACCTGGTGGTCGGCCGGCTACGCGCCATGGGACCGGACAGCTACGTCGCCCAGTTCCAGCTGTTCGATGTCTTCCGCCAGCAGCAGATGGTCGGCTACAGCTTCCCGGTGCGCGGCGGCCAGCTGCGCCAGCTGGCCCACGAGATGGCCGACATCATCTACGAAAAGATCACCGGCCAGCGCGGTGCTTTCAACACCCACGTGGCCTACATCTCCACCCAGCACGACGCCGCCAACGAGCGGCTCTTCGTGCTCGAGGTCTCCGACGCCGATGGCCACGCGCCGGAGACGGTGCTGACCTCGAAACGCCCGCTGATGTCGCCGGCCTGGTCGCCGGATGCCCAGCGGCTGGCCTACGTTTCCTTCGAAGATCCGAGTCGTTCGGCGATTTTCGTGCAGGATCTGCGCACCGGACAGCGCAAGAAGGTCTCCTCGGTGCCCGGCATCAACGGCGCCCCGGTTTTCTCGCCGGATGGCAAGCGGCTGGCGCTGGTGCTCTCGCATCGCGGCAATCCGGATATCTACGTGATGGATCTGGCCAGCGGCGACCTCACCCAGCTCACCAACAATCGCGCCATCGACACCGAACCGACCTGGGAGCCGGATGGCCAGCGGCTGCTGTTCACATCTGATCGCAGCGGTTCGCCGCAGATCTACCAGATTTCTGCCAGCGGCGGGCGCGCCGAGCGAATCAGCTTCCAGGGTCGTTACAACGCCAGTCCGGCGGTGTCTCCGGACGGCCGTCTGGTGGCCATGGTGCAGGGCGAGCGCGGTCGCTACCGCATCGCGGTGCTGGATCGCAGCAACAACACGGTGCGCGTGCTCACCGATGGCAAACTGGATGAATCCCCCAGTTTCGCGCCCAACGGCAGCATGATCCTCTACGCCACCGAGGGCAGCGGTCGCGGTGTGCTCGGCGCGGTTTCCGTAGACGGCCGCATGAAGCAACGCTTCACCCTCAGCGAGGGTGATGTGCGCGAGCCGGTCTGGTCGCCCTTTCTCAACTGAACTGACGCCAGCGCGGCATCGACAACGCGCAGACATTGCCAATTAAGGAGACGCTCATGAAGCGCATGCTCAAATTCACCGGGACCTGCCTGCTGGCGATGTCCCTGTATGCCTGCAGCTCGACGCCAGAGCCGGTCGAGCAGCCAGCACCGCCGCCGGAGCCGGTGCTGCCGCAGGTCGAACAGCCGGCCGAACTGGAGCCGTTGATCGAGCCGGAGCCGGAGGGTATCTACCTGGCCAATGGCGATTTTTCCCGCGGCGCGGTGAATGACCCGGACAGCCCGCTGGCGCAGAAGGTCATCTTCTTCGAGTTCGACAGCGACCGCGTGCGCAGCGAATTCATCGACGTGCTCAACGCCCACGCCAGCTATCTCGCCACCTACGGCGACGTGCGCGTGCGCCTCGAAGGGCACACCGATGAGCGCGGTTCGCGCGAGTACAACATCGCTCTCGGCGAACGCCGTGCGCGCTCGGTGGAGAACATTCTGCTGCTCGCCGGAGTGCGCGCCGAGCAACTATCGCTGGTTAGTTATGGTGAGGAGCTGCCCGCCGCGCTGGGCCACAACGAAGAAGCCTGGACCCAGAACCGCCGCGTCGAGCTGGTCTACGAGCTGCAGTAGGGGATAGCCATGCGCAAGCTGATCGTCCGCCATCCGGCCTCCGTGCCGCCGCTTGCCCTGCTGCTCGCCGCGCTGCTGCTGCCCGCCGGCAGCGCGCTGGCGGCCGAGGCTGCCGCGCCGGCGCAACCGCTGACCCTGCACCAGCTGGATCAGCGCCTGTCGCGCATCGAGCGGGTGATGGATAACAAGGTGCTGCTCGATCTGCTGCAGCGGGTCGAATCGCTACAGGTGGAGATCCGCGAGCTGCGCGGTGAGATCGAGGCCCAGGGCTTTGAGCAGCAGGCGCTGAAGAAGCGTCAGCGCGAGCTGTATCTGGATACCGATCGCCGCCTGCGCGAGCTGGAGCTGGGTGCGCCGGCGGCCAGCCGCGGCAGCGGTGCGGCGGGTATCGCCGGCGCTGACGCCGCCTCGGCGGCCGCTGCAGCCACCACCGGCAGTGCTGGTGAGGGTGGCGCGGCGAATGATCCGTCGCGCGAGAAACGCGCTTACGAGCAGGCCTTCAAATACCTCGAAGAGGGCGCCTACGACGAGGCGGTGGAGGCCTTCGGCGCATTTTTGCAGCGCTATCCGCGGGGCAGCTATGCCGGCCACGCGCAGTACTGGCAGGGCGAGGCCTACTACGTCTCGCGGCGCTTCGAGCAGGCCGTCACCGCCTTTCAGAACGTGTTGCAGAGCTACCCGAACAGCCCCAAGCTGGCCGATGCGCGCCTCAAACTCGGCTACGCCCACTACGAGCTGAGCCAGTGGGGGCCGGCTCGCGCCACTTTGCAGCGGCTGGTCGATGACTTCCCCGGCACCGCCGTGGCGCGGCTGGCCGACAAGCGCCTGCAGCGCATGCGCAGCGAGGGCCACTAGCCGGACGGTTGCCCACCAAATTGGCGCCGGCTGTGCGAGTGAGCGGCTTTGGCGTTGATCGGATTGACCGTCGCTAGCGCCGTCGCCGGCCGGCCCGGCCGTGTCAAAACCTGTGGTTTTACGGTATGTTTTCGAGCGAATCCGAGTGGTTCGCTTTTTTTGTCGTGGTGGCGCGGCAGCGATTCGGGCGTCCCTCAGCGGGCGTGCTGATCGGGCCGGGCAGGCAGGAATTCAAGGCATGTCCATCGAACTCTATACGACGCTGCTCTACTGGGGCTTCGGCATCGCCGTGCTGTTTGGCGCGATCAGCAACGCGAGCAATTTCTGCACCATGGGCGCGGTCTCCGACTGGGTCAATATGGGCGACCACAACCGCATGCGTGCCTGGGTGCTGGCGATGGCCACCGCACTGCTCGGCGTGCTGGCGATGGAGTATCTCGGCGTGGTCGAGATGGGCCTGACCAGCAGCAATGACAGCGCCTCGCCGCCCTATCGCGCGCCGCTGTTCAACTGGCCGCGATACCTGCTCGGCGGGCTGCTGTTCGGTATCGGCATGACCCTGGCCAGCGGCTGCGGCAGCAAAACCATGGTTCGACTCGGCGGCGGCAACGGCAAATCCCTGGTGGTGCTCATCGCACTCGCCGGCGCCAGCTGGCTGATGATTTTCACCAGCTTCGATCACTGGGTCTTTCTGCGCTGGATGGAGCCGCTGGCCATCGATCTGGCCAGCCGTGGCGCTGATTCGCAGGAGGCCGGCGCGGTGCTGGCGATGCTTCTGGGCAGTGACTCCGGCGATGCACTGCACCTGGGCATAGGCGCGCTACTCGCCGCATTGCTGCTCTACTGGGTGCTGCGCAGCGCGGATTTTCGCGGCGAGGGTCTGCTGCTGTTCGCCGGGCTGGCGATTGGCGCCATGGTCGCCGGCTTGTGGTATCTGACCGCCGGGCCGGGTGGGCTGGAGTTGCTCGAAGAGCTGGATTTTGCCGACCAGCGCCCCTACGCCACCGGCGCTCAGTCGTTCACCTTCATCGCCCCCACCGCGCACGGCGCGCAATATCTGCTGGAGGGCTTCTCACCCGGCTATCTGACCCTCTCGCTGATGCTGCTGCTGGGCACCTTTGCCGGATCGCTGCTGTACGCTTTGCTGTCGCGCAGCTTCCGCTTCGAGTGGTTTCGCGATGTCGGCGATTTCGCCAATCACGTCATCGGCGGCCTGCTGATGGGCATCGGCGGCGTGCTCGGTCTCGGCTGCACCGTAGGCCAGGGCATCAGTGGCGTATCCACGCTGGCGCTGGGCTCGATATTGACCGTGCTGGCGATCATGCTCGGCGCCGCACTGGCCATGAAGTACCGCTACTATCGGCTGCTCTACGAGGAATCCAGCCGCTTCGATGCCGCGCTCACCAGCCTCGCCGATCTGCATCTGCTGCCCGCTGGCCTGCGCCGCCTCGATTCGCTGTGAGGTGAGCCCGAGCGCCGCGCTGCACAGCCGGAGCCGGCCGCCCAGCTCGCTTTGCAGGCCGAAGCGACTGGTGTATTATCCGCGCTTCTTTCGGGGCCGTTAGCTCAGTTGGTAGAGCATCTGACTTTTAATCAGGTGGTCATAGGTTCGAATCCTATACGGCCCACCACCAAACACTTCTGCGAATCAGCCGTTTGGGCGCAGGCTGCTGCACGGCCGCGCTCATCGGCTGGTGCTGCTGCCGGATACGTTGCCGGATAGCTGCTTATCGGGGGCGAAGCTGGTGGAACTGGAATCCCTCAAGTCCGATCCGGCCAACTGGCGCGCGGCCGATCTGCGCGGCGATCACAGCGGCTCTTTCGATCTGACCCCGGCCCAGCAGCGCGAGATCGAAGCCGCGGTTGCCGCCAGTGCCGCCGCCGGCCAGCCGATCCACGACATCTCCCGCGATAGCTTCAAACTGCCCGGTCTCGGCCCGCTGCTGGCGCGCCTGCGCGATCGCTTGATCGATGGTCGCGGCTTCGCCCTGCTGCGCGGCCTGGCCGTGGAGCGGCTCGACCGCGAGCAGGTGATGCGCGCTTATTTCGGCATCGGCAGCCACATCGGCACGCCGCGACCGCAGAACCGCGCCGGGCACCTGATCGGCCACGTCACCGACCTCGGCGAAGACCCGTCTGACCCACGAACGCGGATCTACCGCACCAGCGGCCGCCAGCGCTTTCACGTCGACAGCTGCGATGTGGTCGGCCTGCTGTGCCTGCAGCGTGCGAAATCCGGCGGCGCCAGCGCGCTGTGCAGCTCACTGGCGATTGTGCAGGCGATCGCCGAGCGGCGGCCGGATCTGGCCGCGGTACTGGCGCAGCCGTTTATCTACGACCGCAAGGGCGAGATCCCGGCCGGTAAGCACGCCCACTACCCGATGCCGATCTGGCATCGTTGCGGCGACAAGCACTCGGTGTATTTCGCGCGCGATTTCATCGACTCGGCGCAGGCGCGCTTCGCCGACATTCCGCGCTTGAGCGAGGCGCAGTGCGAGGCACTGGATCTGCTCGAACAGCTCGCCCAGAGCCCCGAATTCCACATCCGCATCGACTTCCGGCCCGGCGACATCCAGCTGCTGCACAACCACGTGCTGCTGCACTCGCGCGAAGCCTACGAGGATTTCCCCGAGCCGGCGCGGCGTCGCCACCTGCTGCGCCTGTGGCTGTCGCCGCAGCGGCCGCGGCCGCTGCCGGCGGCTTTTGAAGAGCGCTACGGGCCGATTCGCGGCGGCCTGCCGCGCGGTGGCATCTGCGTGCCGGGCGTGGCGCCGGTGGTGGCCATGCAGCCGCAATAGCGGGCTCTCCGGCAGCGCACCGAGGCGCCTGCAGCGATCGGTCTGGACAATCCTGTCCACAGCGCTTTAAGCTCTTCGCCGCGCGGTCGAGACCGCCGAGGTCTGCCGGTCGAGCGCGGATGCGCACTTGGGGAATGCCGCTATGCAAAGCAAAGATGCGATCATCATCGGCGCCGGGGTGATCGGCGCCGCCACCGCCTTCGAGCTGGCGAAAAAGGGCTATCGCACGCTCAATGTGGACGCCAACGCCGAGGCCGGTCACGGCTCGACTTCCGGTTCCTGCGCCATCATCCGCGTCCACTATTCGACCGTCGACGGCACCGCACTGGCCTGGGAGGCCTACCACGACTGGCGCGACTGGCCGGGCTATCTGGGCGTCGCCGACGAGCGCGGCCTGGCCGAATACCGCGAGCTGGGCTGCCTGGTGATGAAGACCGCGCAGAACGGCTACATGCAGAAGCATGCGGCGATCTGCGCACAGCTCGGCATCCCCTGCGAGGACTGGGATGCGGCGCAGATTCTCGCCCGCCTGCCCAACTACCGGCTGGACAGCTTTTACCCGCCGCGGCGACCGCAGGACGAGGGCTTCGGCGAGCCCGGCAGCGGGCGCATCGAGGGCGCGATATTTTTCCCCACCGCCGGCTACGTCAGCGATCCGGCGCTATCCGCGCACAATCTGCAGCGCGCCGCCGAGGCGCACGGCGGCGAGTTCCTGTTCAACGCCCGCGTGGTCGAGATCCTGCGCCGCGACGCTCGCGCCGCCGGGGTGCGGCTGGCCGATGGCAGCGAGATCGCCGCGCCGGTGGTGATCAACGTCGCCGGGCCCGCTTCGCGCCAGCTCAACGAGCTGGCCGGGGTCACCGGCGGCATGAATATCAACACCCGCGCGCTGCGCCAGGAGGTGGTGCACGTGCCGGCGCCGCCGGGGCACTTCGCCGGCGGCGGGCTGGTGGTCTCGGATGGCGACATCGCCGTCTACTGTCGGCCGGAGGGCGGCGACCATTTGCTGATCGGCAGCGAGGATCCGCCCTGTGATCCGCAGGTCTGGGTCGATGACCCGGATGGCGACGGCTGGCGCCAGTTCAGCGAGCAGGCGCGCGTGCAAGCCATGCGCATGGCGCAGCGCGCGCCCGGTCTCGGCGTGCCCAACCGGCCGCGCGGGGTGGTCGATCTGTACGACGTCGCCGACGACTGGATTCCGATCTACGACAAATCCTGCCTGCCCGGTTTTTACATGGCCTGCGGCAGCAGCGGCAACCAGTACAAGAACGCGCCGGTGGCCGGGCGCATGATGGCCGCGCTGGTCGACTACTGCGAGGCCGGCAACGATCACGACGCCGAGCCGCTGCAGTTGCCTCTGCCGCGCAGCGGGTACGCGCTGAACGTCGGCTTCTTCTCGCGCCGCCGGCGGATCAACGCCGACAGCAGCTTCTCGGTGCTGGGGTGAGCGGGCGGCCGCAGCGCCAGCCGCGCGAAGCCGGCGGCACCAGCCGCGAGGACTGGTTCCGCGCTGCGCTGCAGGTGCTGATCGCCGACGGCGTCGAGCGCGTCAAAGTGCTCGGCCTGACGCAGCGCCTCGGCGCCTCGCGCTCCAGTTTCTACTGGTTCTTCAAAAATCGCGACGACCTGCTCGCCCAGCTGCTCGACCACTGGCGGCAGAAAAACACCGGCGCGCTGCTGGCGCGCGCGCAGCGCCCGGCGCCGAGCATCACCGCGGCGGTGATGGGCGTCTTCGAGTGCGCGATCGATGACGCCGTTTTCGACGTGCGTCTGGACAGCGCGATCCGCGACTGGGCGCGCAACGACAGCGCCGTCGATGCCGCGATGCGCGCCGCCGATGGCGAGCGCATCGAAGCGCTGCGCGCCATGTTCGCTCGCTACGGCTACCCGCCGGGGGAGGATTTCATCCGCGCACGGGTGCTGTATCTGACCCAGGTCGGCTACCACGCGGTCGAGCGCGACGAGGATCTGCACACCCGCTTCGGCTATCTGCCGCACTATCTGCTGGCGCTCACCGGGCGGCGCGCGCCGCAGGCGGAGATCGACCGATTCGCCGCCCGCCCCGGTGGCCCGGCGGCACCGGAGAGTGGCGATGACTGATCGCCGGGCCGGCGGCCGCGACGGCAATCGAACGGGCAGGAGCGGCCGCCGCGGCCGCGCCGCGCGCGCCGCCAGCCCCGCCGCGCGGCGCCCCGACTACCGCCAGCTGCGCCACCCCTTCGCGCCGCAGCGGCTGTTCTCCGACGACTACATCGCGCGGATTCACGACAGCGCGCTGCGCGTGCTCGAACAGCTGGGCCTGCGCGTGCTGCACGCCGAGGCGCGGCAGATCTTCGCCGCCGCCGGTGCGCTGCTCGATGAGCGCGAGCAGATGCTGCGCATCGGCCGCGATATCGTCGCCGCGGCATTGCACAGCGCGCCGCGCTCGATGCGCATGCGCGCGCGCAATCCGGCCCGCGAGCGCCGCTACGAGCCGGGCGCACTGCTGTTTTCGCCCGCCGGCGGCTGCCCCAACGCCAGCGATCTGCTGCGCGGCCGGCGGCCCGGCTCGCTGCGCGATTTCGAGGAGGCGATCAAGCTGCAGCAGAGCTTCGACGTGATCCACAAGCACGGCCCCAGCGCCGAGCCGCAGGACGTGCCGCTGCCGCTGCGCCACTACGCGATGATGCGCGCCCAGCTGCGCTACGGCGACAAGCCGCTGTTCATCTACTCGCGCGGCCGGCGCCAGGTGCAGGAGTGCTTCGAGATGATCCAGCTGGCGCTGGGGCTGTCCGACGATGAATTTGTCGATGGCTTCTGGGCCAACTCGATCATCAACAGCAACTCACCGCGCCAGCTCGATGCGCCCATGGCCGAGGCGATCATCGATTTCGCCCGCGCCGGGCAGATGACCGTGATCACACCTTTCTGCCTGGCCGGGGCGATGGCCCCGGTGACGCTCGCCGGGGCGCTGGTGCTGCAACACGCCGAAGCGCTGGCCGGTATCACTTTGGCGCAGCTCAGCCGGGCCGGCGCGCCGGTCAGCTACGGCGGTTTTGCCTCCAATGTGGATATGAAATCCGGCGCCCCGGCCTTCGGCACGCCGGAGCATATCAAGCTGTCGATCGGCTCCGGGCAGTTGGCGCGACACATCGGCATGCCCTTTCGCGGCGCGGCCGGCGCCGCGGGCAACGCTGCGGATATGCAAAGCGCCGGCGAAAACCACATGGGGCTGTGGGCGCAGATGCTGGCCAACACCACGATGGTCGTGCACGCCGCCGGCTGGCTGGAGGGCGGGCTGGCCTTCGGTTACGAGAAATTTATCAATGATATCGAGGCCTTGCAGATCCTCGCTGAATTGTGCGCGGCACCGGGCGAGGACCAGGCCGGTCTGGCTTTCGATGCCATCGCCGATGTCGAACCGGGCGGGCATTTCTTTTCCACCGCGCACACCATCGAGCGCTTCAGCCAGGCGTTTTACCAGCCGCTGGTCGCCGATCTGCGCAACCACGGCAGCTGGCTGGAGGCCGGCGCGCTGAGCGCCAGCGAGCGGGCGACGGGGATCTGGCAGCGCTTGCTGGCTGAGTTTGAAGGGCCGCCGGGCGGGGATGAGGCCGCGGCGCGGATTGCTGATTACATCGCCGATGGTGAGCGCCGGGGTGGGGCGGCGCCGGTGAGCTGAGGTGGCGCAGCTGCCGGGCAGTGAGCGCTGCCCGGCGGCGGATTTTGTAACCGTTCGGGCAGCCGGGATAGCTGCCGGGATAGCTGCCGGGTCTGGCCGTTTTTCGTTTCGGTAACCCGGGTAAGGCTTGACCTGCCACTGGGTGGAAACTTTAGTGTGTCGCGCATAGCAGCCACACCCTGACAGGGAAGCATTCATCGTGATCTCGCTCCGCCAGACCCAACGCCGCCGGCTCAGTGCGATTCTCGCGCTGTGGTTGGCGCTGTGGTTGGCGCTGTGCGCGGTGGCGGTCTGTATGGCTGCTCCGCAGCTGGGCTTTGGCGATCTGCCGGCAGTGCTGGATGGCGCCGGTGAATCTGCCGGCCAGGATCATTGCGCCGCTGGCGACGGTGAGAGTCGCTGTGATGACCGGCGCGCGAGCGATCACCGAAATCTTGCCGATCTGCTGCCGTTACTGGTGCTGTTCGCACTGCCATTATTCGCTCTGCCGCGCCTCGACCGGAGGCGCGTAGCGCGTCGGCGCGAACCGCTGCGCCGCCACAGTCTGCCGCTGCATCTGCTCAACTGCGTCCAGCTGAACTAGCGCCCGACGCTTGCGGCGGCCTCGTCGCACCTGCTGAAAACCCCACAGAATCCATTTTTTACCGGAGACATTGCATGTCTGCACGTACGCCGCGTTTGGTGTGCGCGCTGATTGCCTTGGGCTTGCCTGCTTATGCAGTGGCCACGGGTGACGGTGCACGCGAAGAATTTTTGAGCAGATCACAGGCGGAAACCCAGGCAATCCAGGGCGATACGGCTCACCGCGCCGCTGTTATGCGCGCCGAGGCAGCCAGGCACGACTCGATTGCAGCAGCGCAGTTGCCGAACCCGAGACTGGCCGTCGGCCTGTTGAACCTGCCGGTGGACAGCTTCGACTTTGACCAGGAACCCATGACCCAGCTGCGCCTGGGGCTGCGCCAGACCTTTCCGCGGGGCGACACGCTAAAATTGCGCGGCCGGGGCGCCGGCCTGCGCGCCGGAGGTGCGCAATACTCCGCTGCACTCAGGCAGCGCGAAGTGCGGCGCGAAGCCGCAACCGCCTGGCTCGGCGCGTTCCTCGCGCAGCAGCAGCTTGGCATCCTGCGAGAGAATCGCGATCTTTTCGTCCAGCTGCAGCAGATCACCACTTCGCTGTACGCCGTTGGGCGAAAGAACCAGCAGGATGTGCTGCGAGCCGATCTGGAACTGGCACGCCTTGAGCAGCGGATGGCCGAGGCCCGGGAAAAGGCCGCGGTCGCGCGTGCTCGCCTGGGTCGCTGGATCGGCGCCGCCGTTGCGCAGCGCACCTTGAGCGCCGCTGGATCGCTGCCCGATCGATTGCCCGAAGCCGCGCTGCGCCAGGGTCTGGCGCGGCATCCCCTGCTGGGTGAAGCGATCACCGGTGCAGCACTGGCGCAGAACGCGGCGGATCTGGTGCGCCAGGAGTATGAGCCACAGTGGGGCGTGGAGCTGGCCTATGGCTACCGCGACGATGCCTCCGGCATGCAGCGAGCGGACTTTGTCTCGGCTGTGGTCAGCGTGGATCTGCCCCTGTTTTCAACGCGCGCAACGGATGCCCGGCTGGCCGCGGCCCGCGCGAACCGCTCGGCCGCGCAAGAGACGCTGGCGGATCGCCACCGCGTTTTGCAGGGCATGCTGGACACTGCATTCGCACAATGGCGGGAGCGAGGTGTTCAGCTCGATCTCTACAGCCAGCAGCTCCTGCCGACGGCGCAGAGCCAGCGAGCAGCGGCGCTGGGCGCCTACCAGTCAGATGTCAGCGACTTCGGCTCGCTGGTGCAAGCGCAAACCAGTCTCCTCAACCTGCAACTGCAGTCCGTGCAAATGGATGTGGCGCAGCGGCTCGCGCTGGTCGAGCTGCGCTATCTGGCGGATGACGAACTGCTTGCTGAACTCGAAACCGGGGATCCCCAATGAGTGGAAAAGCATGGGTTCTGGCCGTGGTGATCAGCGGCGCTTTCGCCGCCGGGCTGGTCGCCCGGCCTTACATCGGCGGGCTTGAAAGCGCTGCCAGCG
>Ga0207752_1001322_pt1 | contig 11441 bp, 8 predicted proteins | sample Pon2CUnioCityCA_6_FD_187272 | JGI IMG/M metagenome (GOLD analysis project Ga0207752, IMG submission 187272) | Marine sediment microbial community from Union City, CA, USA - Pond 2C Sediment 2 (SPAdes) | ecosystem: Environmental > Aquatic > Marine > Intertidal zone > Salt pond sediment ... | reverse complement strand
CAGCGGCGCGGATAACTCAAGGGTATTGGCCTGGCGGTGTAGCTCCCCGGCCGGGCCCTGGAACGCCAGGCGGGCAGCACCTTTGCCCACGATGAAGCCGTTGTTGAAGCGGATGTCGACCGGTGAACGGCTCCGATACTTCTGCTGGTACCGGGTCCGGCGCGCCTGATCCAGGGGGGTAAAACGCACGGTGTAATCGAACCGGCCGCCTGCCTGATCGACCTCAGCATCATAATTGCCATTGGCATCCAGCAAGATTTTCCCTGTGATGCCTTCCCGAACTTCTACGGTGGGAAACCGGCCAATGACCGGCAGAGCGGGCGCATTCTTTGTCGCCTGCCGTTCAGTGTACATTATGGAGAAGAGAAGGCCAACAACCACCAGGAGCAGCCCCAATACCACAATCCCCCATCCCCAGAGGTTGCCACCCAGATTGCGCCAGGAGACGGCCAGGGTGAAGAAGAAACCGGCAAAGCCGACGAGGGCCCCGGTCCAGATGAGGAAATCGAGGGTGTAAGCGTAATGGAAACAGGATTTGCAGTGAAGGCCGACATCTCCCATCTCCGTGCGCTCAAGATTTAAGCCTGAGAATTCAGGTAAATGTCGATACCAGGGCTGCGCCTGCTGCGGCATCACATGCTCCTGGCAGAGCCCGGCCCCGCATTCGTGACAGACACCGACGAGGTCGGTAGAACCACACTGCACGCAACGAGCGTGGGGTTTGCCGGGGGCAACTGTAGCATCCCAGGGCGTCATTCTGTCACTTTCCATCGTGGGAAACGTTTCTTCAAGAGCCGGTGGACTTCATTCAGTACCGCAACCGGTCGCCGGTTATCCCCGGCAAGTTCGGCACGCAGGAAGATAACGGTCTCGCCATTGTCACGCCAGAAGCTGAAGCCCTCACCGTCAGGCCCCATCAGCGGATGGAGCGTCGGTATCGCTCGCTCTTCGACGCGCAACCATAACCGGAGCGGACCCGCCCCATCCGGCCGGGAGAAGGCAAGCAGGTGGAGCGCGGCACCCTCTGTCTCTCCGGGTGACAGTTGCCATTCACGTTCCAGGGTGAATCCCTGGCGCTGCAGCAGAAATTTGATGGCGGACAGCCTCTCCCCGTTCAGGGGCACACCGGGAAATTGAAGATAGTGAAAGGGAGAATAGAGCCTTCCCTGGAAACAATCAAGCAGATCCAGAGAGAAGGTCAATTTGAGCCGGCTGCGGGCCTTCACCGTTACCTCTTCCTCCTCGCCCAGGGCGCTGAAATAGCGCACCGAGCCACCGGACAGCGTGACCGGTATCTCGACCATCATCTCGCCTTCCAGGCGTTCGTGCCCGAGCAGTTCATCCGGGTTCGCGATGTGGAGGCTCATCTCCGGCGCCCGGTAACAGGCAGGTTGAGCCCCTTGCTCTGCCTCCGCTGGAACCAGATTGATGCCACCCCATTCCACAGTAGTGGCATGCCGTCTGTAGTGGAACGGGTGGGAGCGGGACACGCCCGGCTGCTCAGAGAGGGAAAGCCGGAAGTTCTCGTAGGAGGTTGCCACAGGCCAGGTCAGAGAGATCCACTTCACCTCAGGGCAAGTCTGATCCAGGTACGAAGGCAGCATCAGTTCGACGGCAAAGCGGAGAGTGAGAGCGGGTAAGAAGGGATCGGGACAATCCACCTGCCGGGCCAGATTACGGCGTGCTGCGACCCATTCCTCTCCTAAGTCTGTCTTGGCCAGCGCGGCCCGCTCTGCACGGCGCAGTGAGTCCTCATCAGATACCTGCACAGAAACGCGGAGGGGGACAACTTCAGGCATTTGGGGCCGGTAAGCGAGCGTGAGATGGCTCACATGGCGCTCTCCGGCAAGATCGTCTATTCCGGTCAGGCCACTGCCGTAGACGAGGAGGTCAAGCGGGAGAAGATTATGATATCTGGCCAGATGGGCGATCTCATCCAGGTTAGTCCGGTCGAAACGGGCCAGGGCCAGGTAGCCCACGCGCGCCGCCAGCGTGTCGTCTCCCATTGCCTTTTTAACCGCACTCCTGACATCTTCTGCCGCCTCAGCCGTAAAGAATTTCTGCCCGTCATAGGGGGTGATGACGACGATCTTCCCCTGGGGTTCGAGGGTCTCTTCCGCGGGCGCTCCGCCTCCGGTAGATGTTTGTGGCGGGAGGAGCAGGGGATGCCTGCTGAGGTCAGCCTCATAATAGTAATCTTCGGAAATCTGGATTTCGCGCGGCCGGGCTCGGGCGAAAAGTTGACCAGTGCGCGACCGGGCACGTGATATATTCACGTTAGCACCTTTACCCCATTATCACGCGGCCCCTCAGTTTCTAATAAAGCGGAGAACATTAAATTACCGCCCACGTGGCGCCGGCTGCGACCTTACCGGCAGGCAATCTGAATTGCTCTAAAATTAGGCCAAAGTGGCCGAGTTGTCAAGCTATGCATCCCTGCCGGATTCGCACCTACCCCCGCTTTTTGCTATACTGCTAGTAACAACATCGGCTGAAAACCCGGTGAGTTCAAGTGTGCCTGTGTGGCGCACCGTCCGTATTGGACGGAGGTTTTATGAATTCGACCAGAGTAACGCGTGGATTCGTCTACTTCTTAATTTTCGTTGCCATTATTGCCATTCTCTGGAGCTATAATTCTGCTGCCCCGGTGGAGATGGAGCTGTCTCTAACCGAACTGGCACAGCAACTACAGGATCAGCAGATAGCGGAAATGCAAGTGTCTGGCGACGGAAGGGAAGTGACCGTCCTTTATAAGGATAGTGAGCGCGGTCCGGCGCTTGTCCACCTGAGCGGCAGCGCGTCGCTGATGGAAGAGTTGAACTATCTGGGTGTTTCGGAAGCGGATTATCGCCAGGGGGATGTAGCAATTGCCAACGAGAAACCGAGCGACCTGGGCAACTGGCTGAGTCTGATCAGCATCTTCCTGCCGGCGATCATTATTATCGCCTTCATCTACTTCATCTTCCGCCAGGCGCAGGGGAGTAACAACCAGGCAATGTCATTCGGCAAGAGCCGGGCGCGCATGTTCACCGGCGACCACCCAACCGTGACTTTTGACGATGTGGCCGGCTGTAACGAGGCGAAAGCAGAGCTGCAGGAAGTAGTGGAGTTCTTGCGGGAACCGGAGAAATTCGTCAGTTTCGGCGCCCGGATTCCCAAGGGCGTACTCTTGGTAGGCGCGCCGGGAACGGGCAAGACGTTGATGGCCAAAGCGGTCTCCGGGGAAGCCGGGGTACCGTTCTTCTCCATTGCCGGCTCGGAATTTGTGGAGATGTTTGTCGGTGTAGGTGCCAGCCGGGTGCGCGACCTGTTCGAGCAGGCGAAGCGCCACAGTCCCTGCATCATTTTTGTTGACGAGATAGACGCGGTTGGTCGCCAGCGCGGTGCAGGGTTGGGCGGCAGCCACGACGAGCGGGAACAGACGCTGAACCAGATCCTGGTGGAAATGGACGGGTTCGATACGGACACGCACGTGATCATCCTGGCCGCGACAAACCGGCCGGATATTCTAGATCCCGCCCTGTTGCGTCCGGGCCGATTCGACCGGCGCGTGGTGATTGACCGGCCGGATGTGCGCGGGCGCAAAGCGATCTTCCAGGTCCACATGCGGGGCAAGCCGCTCAACCGGGACGTGGACGCCGAGGTGCTGGCCCGAGCCACCCCGGGGTTTGTGGGCGCGGACATTGAAAATACGGTGAACGAAGCTGCTCTACTGGCAGCCCGGCGCAATCGCAAGAATATCTCGATGAGCGAGTTCCAGGAAGCGATCGAGCGGGTCCAGTTAGGCCCGGAACGGCGCAGCCGGATCATGTCGCCGGAAGAGCGGGAGATTACCGCCTATCACGAGGCCGGGCACGCAGTGGTCAGTCACATGCTGCCCCGGGCGCGGGCAGTACGCAAGGTAACCATCATTCCCCGGGGCATGGCCGGCGGGGTCACCTGGTATCTGGAAGAAGATCAATACTTCTACAGCGAAGCCCAGTTCGGGGATCTGATCGCCAGCGCGCTGGGCGGCCGGGTCGCCGAAGAGATTATTTTCGGAGAGATTACAACCGGCGCGAGCAATGATCTACGCCAGATCACGAAGATGGCGCGGTCGATGGTTACCCAATACGGGATGAGTTCAGCATTGGGCGCTCGCGTCTACGGGGAACGACAGGAGATGGTGTTCCTGGGCAGGGAGATCAGCGAGCAGCGTGATTATTCGGATGCCGTTGCCGAACAGATAGACCAGGAAGTAAGCCAGATCATCGAAAGGCAAGTCGAGCGGGTCCGGGAGATCCTGCTTGAAAACCGGGACAAACTGGAACTGGTAGCCCAGCGCCTGCTGGAGGTGGAATCGCTGGAGGCAGAAGAGTTCGTGGCCCTGATGGAAGGACATGAGCCGGAACCCACGGACGAGGCACCCGAATCACCCCCTGCCGCAAAGACACGTTCCAGCGAGCAAGAGCAGGATGGGCAGAAAGAATGGAAGCCGGGTAACCTCGATTTGCCCCCGGCGCCATCGCCGGCCTAGAGCTGCGGCGCGCACGGCGCGCCAATCGATGTGATGGATACCGTTAACAGCGCTTTCGCCCTCATAAACGACGTCCTCCAGGCGACGATCGTCATCTTTGGCAGTGCCGTCGTCCTTTATAATCTGCGCCACTTTCTACGGGACCGGGTCACCCGCGCCTTCTCCAACCTCGTCCTATTTGTGGCCATCGTCTACCTGACAGAGTTGCTGGCCAGCCGCAGCAATATTGGTTTCTCACCGGAACCGTGGCTACGCCTGGAGTGGGTGGGGATTGCCATGGTACCTGCCGCCCAGTTCCACCTGGCAGACGCCCTGCTGATGACCATCGGGCACTCCTCCCCCAGGCGACGGTTGCTGGTCCGTGTCTTTTACCTGACCGGCCTGGCTTTTATTGCCCTGGTTGCCTTCACCGACCTGGTCGTCGGAGGCGTCATTGCCGTGCCCCAGGCGGCACACCTCCAGGCAGGCCCCCTCTTCCTGCTCTTTACCGTTTATTTCTGGCTGGTCACCGCGGGCAGTATTTACAATGTGGCGCGAGCCCAATCGTTTTCGGTGACCAGCACCATCCGGCAGCGGATGGGCATGATCCTGATCGGGCTGGTAGCAGCGCCCCTGGGCGTATTTCCCTACCTGTTGCTGAGCAGCAATCCCGCCCTGCAGGTCGGGCCGTTCTTCTGGCTGGTCCTGATCACCGGCAACCTGGTCGTGGGGATCATGTTCGCGCTGCTCACTTATTATCTGGCCTATTTTGGCGCCCGTTCGCCCGACCGGGTGGTACGGGTGCGCCTCTTCAAGTTCATGGCCCGGGTGCCCATGACGGCAACCCTGGTCTTGCTGGTCTATGTGTTGATCGGGCGCACGAGCAACCTCCTGGGCCTGCACACGGCGACTGCGCAGGCTGTCGGGGTAGTAGGCACGGTTATGCTCGTCGAATGGGCGATTCATGCCTACAAAAAACCGCTGGAACGCCTATTTCATCTCAACCACGAGCCGGACGTGCGCCATATCCAGCAATTGAGCGATCGCCTGCTGACGACGCGAGATATGCACCAATTCCTGGAGAGCGTGCTGATTACCATTTGCGAGACATTGCGCATTCCCACGGCGTTTGTGGCGGCGTTCACGCCCGAAGGGCCAAAGCTGGAGGTGGTGGTCGATCCCATGGACGAACTGTCCGCAATCCAGGGAGAAAGCTGGCGAGAACTGACGCAACCGGCCGGGAACAACGGCAACGAGGAAGACCTGGAGACCGTCGGCGACTTTGTGCTCTGGCGTAACTATTGGATTCGCACCCTCTATAACCGGCAGGACGATGCCCTGGTTGGAATCCTCGGGGTGCAGGCCCGGGCCGACGAACCGGATCTCAGCGAGGCAGAACAGGGAATCTTTGAGCGGTTGGCCCAGCAGGCAGCGAGGGCATTGGAAGACCGGATCTTGCAGCAAGAGGTATTCGCGGCAGTCGAAGGGTTGCTGCCCCAGATTACGGCACTGCAGCGACAACGAAGTGAGGCTCGCTATAGCGGGAAGACCCTGCTCACTGCGCCCCTAGGGGACGAGGAAGAGCTGATCTACGATCCTGATTTCTCGGGGATGGTCAAAGATGCGTTGAGCCATTATTGGGGCGGTCCCAAACTAACGGAGAGTCCGCTGATGCGGTTGCGGGTGGTACAGGACGCGTTGCAAGAGTACCGGGGCAACTCGACCAAGGCCATGCGCTCGATCCTGGAGCGGGCAATTGAGCAACAACGGCCGGAAGGGGAGCGAAGTATGACCACCGCCGAGTGGATCCTGTACAACATTCTGGAGTTGAAATTCGTCCAGGGGCAGCGGGTGCGGGACGTGGCGCGGCGGCTGGCGATGAGCGAGAGCGATCTCTATCGCAAGCAGCGGGTGGCAATAGAAAACGTGGCGGAGGCGGTGATGAATATGGAGCGGCAGGCGGTGCTGGCCCAGCGCCCGGCCGTGAGCCAGCAGGGGCCGGAAGAGGAAGTTGGGGAAGCCGGCGAGGAAGCAGAGCTGAGTGTCTGAGCGAAGGGGGCCAGCGTTGTTCACCAGCCCCCTTCATCGGGCGTGATTATTGGAGGGCCTGGGCCAGGAGTTCTTTCAGAGTAGGCTGGCCAATGATCTGCAGAGCGTAACGCACGCGCTGTGAGGGCTTCTCAATATCGATCAATTTGCCCAGGTCGATGGGCGTGGCAATCAGGACGAGGTCGACCGGGGTATTGTTCACCGTCTCCTCCAGATCCGCAATTTGGGCAGCGCCATAGCCCATAGCAGGCAAGATGCCACGGGCATTCGGGTACTTCTCATACGTAGCCGCAATCGAACCCACGGCATAAGGCTCAGGATCCACGATCTCGGCTGCGCCAAACATCTGGGCGGCGACGTACCCGGCACCGTACGCCATCTCGCCGTGGGTCAGGGTGGGCCCATCTTCGATAACCAATACCCGCTTGTCCCGGATCGCGTCAGGATCCTCAACAAAGATCGGAGAAGCAGCGCGGAGGATGGTGGCGTCCGGGTTCGCTCGGCGCGCGTTCTGCTGGACAGAGACCACGCTCTCGTTGCCGGCGGTGTCTACCTTGTTAATGAGGATGGCATCTGCCATACGCAAGTTTGTTTCGCCGGGATGGTAACGCAGTTCATGGCCCGGCCGGTGCGGATCGGCGACGACGATGTGAAAATCCGGCCGGTAGAAGGGAAGATCATTGTTGCCACCATCCCAGACGATTATGTCCGCCTCCTTCTCTGCCTCCGCAAGAATAGCATGGTAATCGACGCCGGCGTAGATAACGGCACCCATATCCACGTAGGGCTCGTACTCTTCCCGCTCTTCAATGGTGCACTCGTACCTGTCCATATCGGCGTAGGAAGCGAACCGTTGCACCGCCTGGGCTGCCAGATCGCCATAAGGCATGGGATGGCGCACGGCCACCACCCGCTCAAAACCGAGCTCCTTCAAAGCCTGGACGACGTAGCGCGAGGTCTGGCTCTTGCCGCTACCGGTGCGCACGGCGTTAACGGAGACGACCGGCTTGCTCGAAGCGAGCATCATCCGCTGGGGACCGAGCAGGCGAAAATCGGAACCGGCTGCCAGGACGCGCGAGGCCAGATGCATAACGTATTCGTGGGAGACGTCGGAGTAAGAAAATACAACCTGGTCGACGTCGTGCTCGGCAATCAAGGTTTCCAGCTCGGATTCCGGATAGATGGGAATCCCTTCGGGGTACAGGTCACCACTCAACTGGGGTGGATAACGGCGGCCTTCAATATTGGGGATCTGGGTGGCCGTGAAGGCTACCACCTCGTAATCAACGTTGTTGCGAAAAACACTGTTGAAGTCATGAAAATCACGGCCGGCTGCCCCGGCAATGACCACACGCTCACGGGAATTGGGGGATTGCATAGTTACTCCTGATAGTTGATTGATGGTAAAGGTGTCGCTCCATAGAAAACCGCCCATAATGATACCAAATTAGCGCTATACGACAATGGAACCGGCGCACTGAAGCGGGTCACCGTGAAAATTGAGCATAGATTATGTTGATCTGCCTTGATATTATGAAAAGTAATGTTATAATGCCCTTACGGTTCTTAACTTACATAATCTAGTATTGGCACGCTTAGAATCCATCCCTATATGCCATTGTCGCATAGACTTCCCCCTGCACCACCAGAGGAGTGGCGATGAAAGATAAGGTCCTCGCCTTTCTTGACCATCTCAAGAATGAGTCTGAATACTCAGACAACACCACTGCCGCTTACAAGAATGATCTCAACCAGTTTCTGAGATTCTTAGAGACGGAACACCCCCGTCTGGAGCACTGGTCCCAGGTTGAGCAGGCCACCATAGAGGATTACGTCCGCTACATGCGGGAACAACCCTACGCTTCTTCGTCGGTGGCGCGGAAGGTGGCTGCCATCAAATCGTTTTTTCATCACCTACACGAAAAATCACTGATCGCGGAGGATCCAACAGGGGAAGTCGATTCCCCCAAAGTCAAGAAACGACTTCCCACTACTTTGGCGGAGGAGGATGTGGCGCGCCTCCTGACAGCCCCGGCAGCACAGAAGACGCCGAAGAACCTGCGGGATATGGCTCTGCTTTACCTGCTATACGCAACAGGCATGCGGGTTACGGAGGTGGTATCGTTGCAATTGTCCGATCTGGACCTGGCGCGTAATGAGTTGTACTGCCCGGGGAAAGACGGACAGGTACGCACCCTACCCTTTGACGAGGAGACCGAGACGGTGCTGGAGGAGTACCTGGAACACGGGCGCCCGCATCTCGTAAAGAACGAAGAGGAAACGGCACTATTTCTAAATCATCGCGGACACCAACTGACGCGACAGGGACTGTGGCTGATTATCAAAGCGTACGCGAGCCAGGCCAACCTGGGCGGGGATGTTACACCGCACACGCTACGCCACAGTTTTGCCGCTCACAAGTTGGAGAGCGGTGCCGACCTGCAACGGGTCCAGCAGTTGCTGGGCCACGCCAACATTTCGACCACGCAAGTTTACGCCCAGGTCGCCGAGGAAGAGGAGTAATTGCTTGACATCCTATCCAACCCCTGTCCAGATTGAAGAAGCAGCCTCTGCAATCCGCCAACAACTCAGCCAGCAACCGGCCGTGGGCCTAGTGTTAGGCTCTGGCCTGAGTAGCCTGGCCGAGGCGGTCGCAGCGCCAGACATAATCGACTACGATGAGATTCCCCACTGGCCGGCCTCGACAGTTCCCGGCCATAGCGGGCGCCTGGTGAACGGCCGGCTGGAAGGGCAGCAGGTGCTGGTGATGCAGGGGCGCGCCCATTATTACGAAGGCTACGGGATGCACCAGATCACGTTCCCCGTGCGCGTGATGAACGCGTTGGGCATCGAAACGATGATCCTGACGAACGCCGCAGGGGGGATCAACCCGGATTTCAGCGCCGGAGACCTGATGCTCATCCGGGACCACCTGAATTTCCCGGGAATGGCGGGGTGGAATCCCTTGCGCGGGCCAAATGACGACGCTGCCGGACCGCGCTTCCCGGATATGACTCACCCTTACGATGCAGAATTGCGCGAGCTGGCCCACGCTGTCGCCGCCGGGCTTGACCTCACCTTACAGGAGGGAACTTACGCTTACGTGGCGGGGCCAAGCTACGAAACGCCGGCCGAACTGCGTTTCCTGAAAGGGGCCGGGGCGGACGCCGTCGGGATGTCCACCGTCCCCTCGGTGGTGGTCGCCCGCCACGCCGGCCTGCGCGTGCTCGGGATTTCGACGATCACCAATATCGTCAACCTGGATCCCCGGCCAGAACAGACAACCACCCACGAAGAGGTGCTGGAGGTAGGTGCCCTGGTGGTGCCCCGACTGACCCGGCTCTTGCACGGGGTACTGGCCCGCTTATAGGTGGTTGTCAGATTACAGGTGCGACGCCGGCGTTTGCAGGGCAGAGGTACCGGGTACCGGCCGCTGCCTTCTGTAAGGTGCAACCTGCAGCCCGCAGCCGGCAACGGTTGACCCACTCACTCGCCTGATGAACGATCTCTACGTCTTTCTGATCCGAAATGACGTGTGGATTTATATCCTGTGTGGCCTGGGGCTGCTCTGGTACCTGAGCGAGCTTGTCCGGGCGGAGGGCCGGCTGCGCCGGGCGATGTTCGGGTTGGAGCGAGAAACGGCGCGGGGGCGGCGGAACCGGGCCCTCGTTTTTGTGATTACGTTCACCGTAATTGCCGGCACCGTCGCCTACGTCAACAGGGAGATTGCACCGACGCTGCCGGACTCCCTGCTCAAGCCTCCCACGCCGACACCTGACCCGATGGCGCCAACCCGGCCGCCGGGGACAGAAGAGCCGCGAGCGGACGCCACACCGACGTCGCCGGTGGCTCCCACGGTGACCCTTCCCGGGGACGAACCGGCCGCAGAGGGGACGACTCCTGTGCCGACCGATACACCTGATTCCCTGGTTGTGCCGACCGTTACCCCCCCAATTCTAGGGTGCGCACCGGCAGCCCAGATCAGCGATCCCCGGGAGGGGGCGCGGGTCGGCGGGATTCTCAACGTCTTTGGGACGGTGGACACGCAAGATTTGGCCTATTACCAATTGGACATTAACGGACCGCAGACCAACCAGCGGTGGGCGTCCTTGCTTGGCCGGCGCGTCAGCCAGCCGGTGGACGATGGCTTCCTGGGGGGGAACATCAATCTGACCCAGTGGCAGGCGGGCTCCTATCTGATCCGGCTGACGGTAACCAACCAGGACGAGCGGATCACCCACCAATGCGTGGTGGACATTATGCTGGATACGGGGAACTGACGCTCAGGCCCGTTCGTAAAACAAGAGGGTAGTATTGCCGTAGGTACGCTCGTCGTAAAGGAAGAGGTTCTCCGGTTCTAACGGTTCATACTCTTTGGGATCAATCTGGACCACCATGATCCCGGTCTCCACGAGGAAGCGCGCCGGCCGTTCGTCGACGATCTCGACCACCTCTTTCCACAGCCCTTTGTATTGGGGCGGCGCGACAAAGATCACGTCGAATGGCTCAAAACGATCGCCACGGAGCCAGGTGAAGGAATCGGTGCGGTAAACGTTCGCTCCGTCGGTCAATTTGGTGTGCTTCAGATTCTCGTGGATGGTACGGATCGCCTCGCGGGCACTGTCTAGGAAAACCACCTCTGCAGCGCCCCGGCTCAACGCTTCTATTCCGACCTGACCGGTACCCGCGAAGAGGTCGAGCCAGCGGGTACCCGGCACGAAAAGCGGCCCCAGGAGATTGAACAGATTCTCTTTGATCCGGTCCATCATTGGGCGGGTAGTGGCCCCCGGAACGGATTTTAATTTATGGCCTTTTGCCCGGCCGCTGATGACACGCATCGTGTTTGCTCCTATCCTGGGATCGGGTTACGAGTAGAGTTACCCTGAGATCCACAGAG
>Ga0207752_1001320_pt1 | contig 11451 bp, 10 predicted proteins | sample Pon2CUnioCityCA_6_FD_187272 | JGI IMG/M metagenome (GOLD analysis project Ga0207752, IMG submission 187272) | Marine sediment microbial community from Union City, CA, USA - Pond 2C Sediment 2 (SPAdes) | ecosystem: Environmental > Aquatic > Marine > Intertidal zone > Salt pond sediment ... | reverse complement strand
CTCATCTCGTCCCCTCCTGCGTCTAGCATTGTAGAAAGTAGATTCAACAACGATTTTAGCACTCAAGAGCATAGAGTGCTAACCCATCACGAATAATACCATATGCCTCAGAGATGTCAAGACTCTCACCGGCTGGAGAAGGCTCTCTCGCCTCCTCTTATGTATTTCTTACACATGCTCTCACACAGGCTCCATACACACGACGACCCGCTATGATCTCACAGCGGGTCTTGACCCGGACTAAGTCTAACCTGAACCTAAGACGATAAGATTCCTCTCAATTTCTCGCGAATCTGTGTCTTCGCTTCTGCTACCTCGATTCCCTGCGCAGCGGCGACCTCCCCGGCAAGAAACATCAGAGCTTCTTTGTAGATGCGCTTCCCCCGCGTCGTCAGGTGGTCTTCTTCCTTCTGTCGCCAGGTCAGATCTCTCAGCACCTCAGCAACCTGGAATACCTCCCCCGCGTGAAGCTTATCCCTCAGCAGTTTGTGGCGTGTCTTGTGGTTCTTCGGCAGCTCCTCTGGCTCAGAACGCAACACACGCCAAACCTCTTCTACCTCCGACTGCTGAATCGCCCGCCGGATCCCTAGCTCATCGGCCTCTTCGATCGGAATCATCAGCTTAAGACTCGGCTCACGACCCAGTAGCTCAATCTGATAATACTGGCTGCTACTTCCCTGCCACTCTCGTTCTTGGATGTCAACCACCACACCAACGCCCCGGGTAGGATGGACAATCGCATCACCCGTATTGAACATCTCGCCTCCTCCTACCTAATCTCATTCTGCTTCGGTCTCCTCGCCCATACCAGGGGCCCGCAAGGCAATAATTGCTGGATAAGACAAGAGATCACTACGTCCTTGATACCGATGCTGTGGTGCTTGTCACCTCTCAGATTGGGCTTCATAGAGGATGTTCGCTCAGGCTCCGCTACAGCTTCTCTGCTCGGCAAAACGGCCTTCGTTCCCTCTACCCGACTATTCGAACTCGAAGACTGCTCATGGCGAAGACCCGAGCCACTAGTAGAAAATGACCCACTGATGGATGATTCCCATCGACGCGATTTACCGGGCCAATTCGCCGCTTAGTCACCCCAATGCACGAGCTGGAGACCTGGATATTCGTTTTTCTGGGCCAGCACCCTTCCCCGTGCCGGCTGCCGCGTTACGGTTCCGTAGTAGCTAACGTCTACGAGTGAACGACGACGACCTCTTGGGCTCGGGGCCCCTTGTCAGCCTCTTCGACCCCAAACTCAACCGTGTCACCTCGCCTCAGCCAATAGGCATCCATCCGGTCTCGGAAATCGTTCATATGTACGAAAACGTCAGGCTTCCCGTCGTTACGTCTAATGAAACCGTACCGCTTCTGATGATCGAACCACTTGATATTCCCTGTTACTCGATCAGACACTTTACGTCGTCTCCTTTATCTACTTGAACCTTAATTACTTGGATTCTCCTCCACTTCAATAGTCGCTTCCTCATAGGCTGGAAGCGGCTCAGGATCGCCAGGCGCACCTGGATAGTCCAAAGTGAACAACAACGACTCTACCTGAGAGGGTTCTACACCGTGGCTCAATCGCTCCACGATGGCCCGAGCCCCCAGCCCGGCGACCATATCCTGTCGGCTATCCGTAGAAGCGCTAGCCGACATTCGCACCAGTCGAAAGAGGGGCGACAACAACACGGGCACAATCCACGTTTCGTCATCTTCTTCGCGCGTGACGTCGAACAGAGCCACGTCGTCAGTCCCATCTGTCGCTAGCCTTATCTCACGCAACTGAACTCGGTAGGAAATCATACCTATTCCTCAACTTCGACGTTCAGCGCCTCAAGGCCCTTCGGCGCCTGCCGTAAATGAAATCGAGCCGACTGCCCCTGCTGCGGTGCAACCCCGTGCTCTTCGAGAAGCTGCTCCTGGTGGAAGAAGACGTCCTCATCGTCTTCCATAGTGATGAAGCCATAGTGTTTCCGTGAGCTGAACCACTTCACCTCTCCGCGTTCTTTTGGCAATGGTCCCGCTTCCAGGAAACACGTCGGGCACAGGACTGGCACAATGACTTCCCTGCCCCACCTTCCCAGGAAACCACGGTACGTAGCAGTCAAGACAAAGCCTCGTCCACACCGCTGGCACACAATGACCCTGAGATTGTCCCACATAGAGGACCCCTCTCTAGAAGTCTCACGACCTAAGCAACCGCCTCATCGACGGCTTCTTCCTGAACGGAAGCGCCCCTTGGAACACCCCGCAGACTCAGCGCGAGTCGTCGCCTTGAGGGATCAATGTTCAACACGCGCACCTTGATCGGTGTCTTCCGACTAAGCTTGGCACACGTGGCCTTCCCGTCTGGCATCTCGGACGTGTGAACCAGACCTTCTACTCCCTGTCCGACGTCAACAAAGGCGCCGAAGTCAACCACGTTAGTCACCTGTCCGTCCACCACCTGACCCACCTCGAGCTCTCCAACCACTCGCGGCCATGGATCGGGCAAGAGTGACTTTCTGCTCAGCTCAATCCGCTCTTTCTCTCGGTCCACGTTTAGGACCTTCACGTCGACTTTGTCGCCCACGCTCAATACGTCACTCGGGTGATCCAGGTGTCTCCAATCCAACTCGGAAATATGGACCAGGCCATCGACGCCACCCAGATCCACAAACGCGCCATAATCAACCAGGTTTCGCACTGTCCCCGTATATACGTCGTCCTCCTCCAGCTCTTCCAGCAACTTCTGGCGGCGATGCCGATTCGCGGCGCGTTCGGACAGGATCAGACGACGTCGACGCTGCTCCACCTCCAGAACCGTCAGGGTCAGCTTATCTCCTACCAGATCTGACTTCGCCTCCACCAGGCGCGTTCCATGCAGTCCTGGCGGCACCGAAGAGAGATGCGAGTTCGGCACGAAACCGCGCACTCGCCCAAAGGAGACAAGCACGCCGCCGCTGTTCACATCCGCCACCTCGGCCTCGCAAACCTCTCCGTTCTCCAGGAGTTCCTCCGCCCGGAGCCAATCTTGCTGGGCCAAGCCCTCACTTAGAGAAACCTCGATGCTATCCTCTACTGCGCGAGTATCGCGGATGCGGACAGGCACGCAATCTCCAGCCTGCAACTCGACGCGATAGCTTTCCTCCAACAACTGCAAGTCCTTGCGCGGGACGAGACCGTCCCGCTTCACACCCAGATCGACGATTACCTCGTCTTTGCCGACGTACAGAATGACGGCCTCGCAGATGTCTCCACGGTTTGGCAGCGTGTAGTCGTAATCACTCTCAATTAACGCCGAGAGCTGCTCTTGCATTTCAGTGCACGGTTGATCCATTGAGCTAGTATCCGTATCGTTCTTCTTCCTTCTGCCGTCGCTTCCGCTCGCGACGGATTGCTTTTCGCCGAGCAATGCGCTTCTTCTCACTCTCGGAAACATAGTATCTCTTCTTCTTCACCGTGCTCAAGATTCGAGACCGAGCGACCTTCTTTCGGAATCGCTTGAGCAAACTTCGCTGAGACTCTCCTGGTCGTAGTTCAACCTTTGTCAAGTTCTATTCACCTCCTTCTCGATCCTTATTAACTGCCGTACAAACGCACCAAAGCCCGGTCACCGGACCTGAGAATAGCTAGGCCTCACCCGACCGGGCACATTCAATACAGATGTTGGTATCTGGCAAGACCGCCAACCGATCAGGATCGATCGGTTCGCCGCACCGCTCGCAGATGCCGTACGTCCCCTGGCTGATCCGCGACAGCTGCTGCTCAAGACTTGCCGCGCGCTTCCTGAGGTCCGCCAGCATAGCCTGGTTGAGCTCCCAACGCGTGATCGAGGGATCCCCCTTTCCCATACCGTAGTCGGGTTTCTCCTGAACACCCACCTCCAGCGCGGCGATCTGTTCTCGTATTTCGGCCAATTCACGCTGGAGCTCTCTAGCTTCATCTCGCTTCTTCTCAACTGCCATCTTCACTATAAAATACACAGACTTGGTTAGCCGTCAACCATGCCATGGTCTCGGCCAAACCAAGTCCGAATCAGGAACGTCAGTAATCCGAACTGAGAACGCTTCTCAGATCAGACCTCACACCAGGAGGTCCGCAAATGTCCCGCCAGAATTCGATAGAACGACCGCAGCATCTCGGATCCTTGCTGACCGGCCGAGCTCATTTGAATTCCCGCATCAAGCGCGCGTTCAGGTCCATCTGCCCGCTTGAGATCGCACCTGGAGTCCAACAATGGCCCTGAAGAGACCAAAGCCGTTGGGCGATACGCGCAACACAAAGCACGACGCCACTATCTCGATCATGCATTATATCACAAATCATTGAATCTGACAATTCGAGGCCCTCACGGAGACTTTATTATCCTCACACTCAAATGGAAGAAACCCCACTCCTGTCACCGCGAGGAGCACGGTCGTTTGTGCGACGAAGCGGTCTCCGCCCTCGACAGCGACTCAACCACCAACCCAACAACAGTTTTTAATAGAGCGACAAGACCGTGCCTCGCGGAGGTGCGTCTCAGGCCAGGCGCACCTTGTTCCTGGACGCTCCCAGTCCCCGTGTCGGGGACGTCGAAAGCGAGACTCGATTGTCCGACAGATCCTAAAGGCGATCAAGGATTGCCTTGGCGACGGAATGAGGAAGACCTGGCACAGCATCCAGTTCCTCTAAGCTCGCCGCCCGTATCGCCTCGATCGATCCAAACGTCTTGAGAAGCGCTTTCCGACGCGCAGGCCCCACTCCGGGGATGCTCTCAAGTTGAGAGGTCAGCCCGGCTTTACGCCGCCGCACACGATGATGGCTTACCGCGAAGCGGTGCGCTTCATCCCGCACCCGCTGCACCAGGAAGAGACCTGATGATTGACGAGGTAACACAATCGGTTTGGATCGGTCAGGCAGGAAAATCTCCTCCCGCCGCTTCGCAAGAGCGGCCACCGGAACCGTATCCAATAAGTCGTATGACTCTAGAACCTCGACAGCCACCGCCAGCTGTCCTTTCCCCCCGTCAACGAGCAGCAGGTCTGGCAACTTGGCCCATCCCTTCAAATCTCGAGTCCCGAGCATCTCTTCCGACTGGGCAATCTGCCACCGGCGGAAACGACGATCCAACACGTCGCGCATACTGGCGTAGTCATCCTGTCCCTCGACATCGCGGATGTTAAATCGACGATAGTGAGACTTCCGCGGCACACCTTGAACGAAGACGACCATGCTGCCCGTCGTTTCAGCTCCCTGCAGCGTGGAGATGTCGTAACACTCGAGGCGAGCCGGCGTCTTGGGCAGGTCCAAAACGTCTTCAAGCTGAGCCAGAGCTTGTTCTTGCCTATGAGCGTCCGCCTGCCACTGCAAGCGCAGCGCTGCCAATGTCTCGGCGGCGTTCTTTGCCGCCATCTGGACCAATTCCTGCTTCTTTCCACCCCGAGGCACCCGCAACGTCACCGCATCACCTCGTTTCCGCTTCAACCACCGTTCGATAATCACTGCTTCGTCAACCTGCTTCGGCAGTAAGACCTCCGGTGGAACGTAGGCCGCCTCTTCGTAGAACTGCTTGAGAAAAGCGCCCATCACCTCCCGGTCCCCCTCTTCGCGTGCCCCCTCCAGCACGAAGTATTCCCGCCCGAGGAGCTTCCCGCCGCGAATGAAGAACACCTGCACGCAGGCATCGTCCTCCTCGCGGGCAAAGGCGATCACGTCCTGGTCTGCGCCAGCCACCGAAACAACCTTCTGTTTTCTTACAATACTCTGAACAGCCCGAAGTTGGTCGCGAAGCGAGGCCGCTTTCTCGTAATCCCAGTCGTCGGCAGCCTTCCGCATCCGCTCCTCCAGATCGGCGATCACCGCTTCGCCGCGACCCTCGAGGAATCGGGTGAGGTCACCGATCATTCTTCGGTATGCTGCCTTAGACACCGCACCGATGCACGGCCCAAGGCAGCGCTTGATCTCATAGTAAAGACAGGGGCGTTCATCCTCCCCCGTGATGTCCCGGTTGCAGGTCAGATACGGAAACGACTTGCGTAGAAGATCCAGTGTCTCGTGGACAGCCGAGGAGGAGGTGTAGGGCCCGAAGTATCGACTCCCATCCTGTTCTATACGTCGCGTGATGACGACCTTCGGATATGGAGCAGACATCGTGATCTTGATGTAGGGGTACCGCTTGTCGTCCTTGAACCGTACGTTGTACCGGGGACGATGCTTCTTGATCAGATTCGCCTCAAGAATCAGCGCCTCGAGCTCGGAATCGGTGACGATGAACTCAAGCTCGTCGATCTCCCCCACCAGGGCACGCGTCTTCGGATGCTCCTGAGCTGAGGCGTGGAAGTATGACCGTACGCGATTCCGCAGATCGACCGTCTTGCCGATGTAAATGACCTCGTCATTCACGTCGTGCATCAGGTACACCCCCGGCCCGTGAGGCAGGGATTCGACTTGGTTTTGAATGCGCTCTGACACTTCAATCATATCACGTATTACTCAGCCGCTTCCACACCGATTTCTGCACATTGTAACGCGACGGAAGTCCCGAAGCAAGGAAACGGGCCCTGGCAGGCTTATTCCCTGGGTGCGGAAAAGGAGGCAACCATTCTTAGGACGACAGAGGGAAGATGTCCTGCCCAATCACCACGAATGCCCGGTAGCTCGCCACCTTGTTGCCGATAGAGAACCTTTACAATGCCTTGTTGACAACCTAGTCAATCTATGGTATACTTTTCCTGGAGCACCTTAACAACACCAGCCTGACGATGATCGCGAGCGAACCCGAGGGGCCTTCGCTGCTTCCGGTCGTATATCGTCCACAGCCTGTCCTGAGCCCGCCGAAGGATCCATCGTCCTACCGAAGAAGGAAGGTTTGTTCCGTAGAAAAAATGTTGAGGTCAAACAAACATTCCCTGGAGGCGACGTGCTAGCCAGCGGCACCTTCGCCCACCAGATGCACCCGCATCCATCGCGGCGTCAGCCGTTCCAGAAGACAGGCCAACCGAAACAGAGGCTCGTTGAATGCCAGGTAGCTGGGATCACCGATGAATCGAAGCGAGATCAATTCCATCCCCGTTCTCCTGGTCAGCCGCTTAATTTGTCTCGCCGAGTTGGCGCGATAGAGAGCCGGAAAGATGTCGGGCTCTCCCCGATCGTAGAAGCGATCCACGAGTCGCCCTCGCGTCCACCTCAGAGCCCGGTTGAGCATCAACAAAGGATGACGCACGTTCGGCGTGAGAAACACGAAGCGCCCGTCGAGCTTCAGGACCCGCGCCACCTCGTTGAAAGCTCTCTCGGGTGCCGACAGGTGCTCCAGGACCCACGAACAACAGACCAGATCGAAGGAATCATCAGCATAGGGAAGCCTCTCTGCCATACCGTGCGACAGCGCAACCGCTCTGGACCGGTGCTCGACCAGCGACCGCCAGTCGGGGTCCAGCCCGACCACCAGACCAGCGCGGGGATGAAGTCGCTCCATGGCACCGCCGCGCCCGCATCCCAGGTCGAGTACGCGCGTCCCAGAAGATAGCCGCGCTGCTACCATATCCTGATAGACGTGGCTGCTCGGCCGCCAGCTCGGGCGCATCCGTCCGTACCGTTTCCGGTACCACTCCTGTCGCTCGTTTGAAAGCATCGTCAAGATCGAGGGATCGAAGTATCCGTATCCACACAGGCAATATACCACCTCACCCGTCTGGGACAAGCGGAAACTTGACACTCGACTGCTTCCGAGTATAATACGTGATGGAGTATGGATACAATCCTCGGTAGCTCAAGGGTAGAGCGGCCGGCTGTTAACCGGTAGGTTGGAGGTTCAAATCCTCCCCGAGGAGCTGAGATTTCTATGCGGAGGGAAGCAATGCTTCCCTCTTCTTCTTTTCCCCACTGGCTAAGCCTCTAACGATGAAGCCGTTGGCACGCATCAGAACCGCCTGGGCCCGTATCAGGGAGAAAGCCATTCCCTGGGCAAAACGTGTCAGGTTGAAACATCTTAGATATCTTCTTCGATTGCTGCTTGCCCTCTTTATCTTGAGGGCCATTCGCCCGCCCCACGTCCTCGTTGTTTCCGATCCGCCCCAGGAGGTCGCCACCACCAACCCCATCGCCGGCGTTCATACCCGCCTCACCGACGAAGTCGAAAGGTGGAAGATCCAGCGCACCCTCCGCATGGTTCGTGAGATGGGCACCCCGTGGATCGTCGAATATTTCCCCTGGCCGTATATCGAGCCGGAAGAGGACGACCTCGCCTGGGGGCACAGCGACGTGGTGATCAGGCATGCCGAAAATCAGGGGCTCACAGTCATCGCTCGGCTCGGGTGGGTACCGGGTTGGGCCCGCCCGGAGGAATCGGAGGGCAGAGCCGGGGAGGCGACGACCCTCACCTACCTCGCCCCCGAACGCTACGATGAGTTTGCCGACTTCGTCGCCAACTTCGTCGCTCGCTACCGGGGCCGCGTGAACCACATCATCGTCTGGAACGAGCCCAACCTCAGTTTCGAATGGGGGTATCGGCCGGTGGATCCGGAGGGTTACGCCGATCTGCTGCGCGAGGTCTACCCCCGGGCCCATGCCGCCAACCCCGAAGTGGTGGTCCTGGCCGGCGCCCTGGCTCCGACGCTGGAGCCGGAGGGAAGCGCAGCTGGTATGAGCGACCTGACCTATCTCAACCGCCTCTATGAGGCCGGGGCAGCCCCTTACTTCGACGCGTTGGCTGCACACGCCTACGGCCAGACGTCACCACCGGACGAACCGCCGGCACCGGACATCATCAACTTCCGCCGCGTCGAGCTGCTGCGTCAGATCATGGTCGCGCACGACGATGTCGACAAGCCCATCTACGTCACCGAGGCAGGCTGGAACGATCACCCCCGATGGACGGGGGCCGTGAGTCCGGCCCAACGCATCGAGTACACCACTGAGGCGTACGAGTGGGCCCGCGACCACTGGCCCTGGTGCGAAGCTGTGGCGATGTGGGCCTTCCGCTACCCCGCACCCACCTACAGTTACCAGGATCACTACACCTTCGTGACCGCGGATTTCGAGCCCCAGGTGATCTACCTCGAGGTTCAGGAATACACGAGCAACGCACCGTAGACCGGGACAGGGTGACCGGCACTTGCCGCAGGCGTTATGCGTCCGAGCGCAGCGAGGTAACCCAAGTGCCGGTCACCTTCGTCGATCCAAGAATGAGAAACCCGCGCCGCCCTCTCTCCTTCTTGACGGATTCGTCGTTTGCCGGTAGACTACCCTCCGCTTTGATGGAGACCCTCCTACGGAACATCCCGGCAAGAGCGGCCCGTTAGATGGGCGTTGGAGCCAGGATTGGTCGAGGCCTCCCCTCATTGCTGAGGGGATACATGAGCCTGCTTAGGCCACCCACATGTTGCAAGGGTGGCCTTTACTATGCTTGAGATCCGATGAGTGTCAGCGAATTCGAAGTCTCACGAGACTGGGAATCCGATCGGCGTGGGCCGATCCGCTGGATCCTGTCCCACGTCAGGCGTCACAAGCTCTTCGTCGCTGGCATGCTCGTTGGCGCTGCGGGGAATGCCGCGCTTGCAGCAGCCATGCAGATCTTCATCGGCCGCGCCGTAAACGCCGTTACAGCCGTGCCGGCGGATCTCCAGGGGCTGACGATGGCGGGGATCCTGGTGGCTGGGTCACAGCTCGTTCGAGGCCTTGTCCTCCAGCTCATGCGCAATTGGTCCAGCGAAGTTCTGGGCCAACGGCTGGAACGGGACATTCGCGACGAGCTATACGCCAGCCTCATCGGCAAGAGCATGTCGTTCCACGACATGCACCCAACCGGCGACCTGATGGCCCGGGCAACGAACGACGTACGGCAGGTCAACTTGATGTTCAACCCTGGCATCAATCTCGTCGTTGGGTCGGCCAACTTCTTGTTGATGCCGCTCATCGTTGCCCCCTCGATCCAGCCCCAGCTCGTCATAACCCCGATCCTCTACCTGCTGGCCTACGTCTTCTCTGTACGCAACTACCTGCGGCAGCTGAGACCAGTCACCGAGCGTGTCCGTCACAGATTCGGCGAGATGAACACGGCCCTGGCTGAGGCCGTCGATGGCATCGAGACCGTCAAGGGAGCGGCTCAGGAGGACTTTGAGAGCGAGCGCTTCGCCGATGAAGTGACCAACTGGCGCGACGCTTATGTCCATCAAGGGGACATTGAGGCCCGGTTCATCCCCTTGTTACTGCTCGGCCTTGTGCAAGGGCTTGGCTTCTTCCACAGCTTGTTGCTCTTCCGAACCGGCACCATCGGGTTGGATAGCGTCGTATCTTTCAACGGCCTGTTGCTCCTGTTCGGCTTTCCGACCTTCGCCGCACAGTTCGCCTACTCCCGCGTCTCGTCAGGCATCGCCAGTGCCCGCCGCATCCTCGAGTTGATTACCCAGGAGACAGAACTCGACCAAAACGTAGCAGGATACGAGGCCCCGATGGAAGGGAGCGTCCGCTTCGAGGATGTCACCTTCTGCTACGACTCTCCAGGGGAGCCATGCTCCCTTGACGCGGACAACCTGGTCCTTCAAAACGTCACCTTCGATGTCGAACCTGGACAGACGGTCGCCATCGTCGGCCAGACCGGTTCCGGTAAGAGCACCGTAGCTAAGTTGATCAGCCGCATCTACGACGTTGACGAAGGACGCGTTCTTATTGACGGCGTCGACGTGCGCGAATGGAATCTGGAGACACTCCGCCGGCAGATCTCGACCATCGAACAGGACATCTTCCTCTTCTCGCGCCCCATCGAAGAGAATATCGCCTTCGGCTGTCCCGATGCCGATCAGGAGGACATCGTCGAAGCGGCGCAGGCCGCCCAGGCCCACGAGTTCATCACCGACTTGGAGGAAGGCTACCAAACCGTCATCGGCGAGCGGGGGGCTACCCTGTCAGGCGGTCAGGCTCAGCGGCTTGCCATCGCCCGCGCCTTTCTCACCGAGCCTGCCATTCTGATCCTGGATGACGCGACCAGCGCCATCGACAGCGAGACCGAGGATCACATCCAGCGAGCCATTGAACGAGCCGCCGAGGGCCGAACGACCTTCCTGATCACACACCGCTTGTCGCAGATTCGCTGGGCTGACCTCATCATTGTGATGCGCCAAGGGACAGTGGCAGCAGTGGGAACACATGAACAGCTGATGGAGGAATCCCCGGCTTACCGGAATATCTTTGCGCGCTATGAACGCTAGACTCAGTGGACACAAGTTCGCTCTAAAGGGATTGTCAAGTCCCCTTGGAGCTCGCTCCCCTTGGCATGGATCTGGCGATCCATCCCGAGCAAAGTCAGATCTACTGAGACTACAGACAGGGCACAGCGTCGCCCGGACTGAGAGCTCTCTCGATCCGGGACACTGGCACTGAGCCTTTTTTAGCGTATACCTACTGACTATGTCTCTATTTCACGGCCTGGAGAGAGAAGCCTACGACCGCGAATACAGCGATCGCGAGCTACTGCGGCGCATCATCCGCTACTTT
>Ga0207752_1001319_pt1 | contig 11451 bp, 10 predicted proteins | sample Pon2CUnioCityCA_6_FD_187272 | JGI IMG/M metagenome (GOLD analysis project Ga0207752, IMG submission 187272) | Marine sediment microbial community from Union City, CA, USA - Pond 2C Sediment 2 (SPAdes) | ecosystem: Environmental > Aquatic > Marine > Intertidal zone > Salt pond sediment ... | reverse complement strand
CTCCACCTCTGAGCGGTAATTTGCCGCCTTGCCCGCTCTGAGCTTTTTTCCCCTCTCATCCATCAAAGTGATGTGTGTTTGAGTATTCCGGTTATTATAAATAACAATGGGATTTCTGAAGTGGTGAAAGTTGAACTCGATAGAAAAGAAGAAGAATTTAAACATTCAGCAGGTGTATTAAAGCAGATAATAAGTGAAATAGAGATTTGAGTAAATAGTTATCCGTGAGTAAACTATATAGAAACGGATACTCTCTTAGAAAGGCATAAAGAATATTAAAAGGAGGCAAATAAAATGATGTGGGGTAACCATTGGATGTTTGGAGGGTGGATGTGGATTTTTTGGATCGCTGTTCTGGTTGGATTGGTCTTTCTCATTAAGTGGATTGTCCAACAAAGCAGCATCGGTGAAACAAAAGACAAAGACGATGCTTTAGAAATTTTGAAAAAAAGATATGCCAGGGGAGAGATAGATCAAGAGGAATTTGAACAAAAGAAAAAAGATCTATTATAGGATTATTACTTCATAAGATAGTTCGACATTTCTTCCTAAAGACAAAGGAAGATATTTATTGAGGTGATAATGTCCGTTAGTCCTAGAACACAAAAAACAAAATACCGTTACAACCGGATTTCAAGCATATACGATTTTATAGATAAACCTATGGAGCATATGTTTGGAGAATATCGCAAGAATATGCTTAAAGAAGCTTACCGTAAAGTTTTGGAAGAGGGAGCAGGTACCAAAAAAAATTTTTGAGTATTATCCAGATGACGTTGAAGCTACGGCCACTGACCTCAGCCCAAAAATAATAAAGATTGCCTGGAAAAAAGCCGCTGGGCTGGCAAATATAACCGATGTTCTTGAAATGGACGAGGAAAACATGGGCTTTGAGGATAATACATTTGATACGGTTGTCGCCTCGTGTGTTTTCTGTTCTGTCCCCCATCCTGTAAAAGGATTAAAGGAAATCAGACGCCTCTGCAGGAACGGCGGCAAAATTTTGATGCTGGAACATGTCAAAAGCAAAAAGCCAATTATGGGACTCCTTATGGATATTCTGAACCCGATTCCCCTCCATATTTATGGAGCTAATATCAACAGGAACACCACAAAAAATCTCCATAAAGCGGGATTTCGAAACATTTCAGTGAAAGATCTCTGGTTTGATATCCTAAAGCTCATCATCATTAAAAATGATAAATAGGGGAAAAATTGAAAGACTTAAAAGTTAAGAAAAGTTGCTTGTATGCCATACCAGGGTATGCTATAATCCTTAAGGAGATGACAAATGAATAAACAGAAAACAACACATGAACAAGAGTTAGTCCGGCTGAGAAGGATTGAAGGCCAGATTAAAGGAGTTCAAAAAATGATTGAGAAGAGGAGGTATTGTGTGGATATACTTATCCAGCTTAATTCCATAGTAGGCGCCATCAAGAGTGTTGAGGAAAATATACTGGAAAGACATCTGAAGGGTTGTGTCCATCAATCTTTTACCGAAGGGAGTAAGGAAGATAAAGCCAGAAAGATAGAAGAGGTTGTGGATGTGTTGAAAAAGTTCCGAAAACATTAAAAAAAAATTTTATCATTAAATACTACAAAATATATAGAAAATATATATAATATAGGAATAAAAATAAAATGGAAAACTTGAGAAATGATGGGGCAAAACATAAAGCCAGAATCAGGTCAAGGAATCCGTTAAAAAAAAGGAAAAAGAAAATGAAGAGGTGTTTGATGTTTTTTTTTATGGTAGGTTTGATGATCAGTGGTTCTCTTCCGTCATTTTCCGGGTATAGGGCAAAACAGAGCATTGTGCTCAGAGAGTGGATCCAAGAAGCCTTGGAGAACAATCCCAGGCTGGAGGCGGCCTATCAACGCGCACTTTCTGCAGAAAAAGTCATTCCTCAAGCAGGAGCTCTGCCTGATCCACACTTCACTTTGAGTCTTTCCAATCTCCCTGTCAATAGTTTTTCTTTTAATCAAGAACCCATGACAGGAAAAGTGATCGGAATCATGCAGATGTTTCCCTTTCCGGGAAAATTGTCTCTGTCCACAGACATTGCCGAACATGAAGCGGCTGCAGTGGAATATCAGCGGGAAGAGATCCGGAATCAAATCATCCAAAGGGTAAAACAAGCCTATTTTGACTTATATGCTGTGGATCGAGCCATTGAAACAACTGAAAAAAACAAAGCATTGATGGAGCAGTTTGTCCACGTGGCAGAAACAAAATACAAGACTGGTTCCGGGTTGCAGCAGGATATTCTTCGTGCCCAGGTTGAAATCTCCAAACTGGAAGATGAATTCATCATGTGGAAACAAAAAAGACTTTCGGTTACTGCGCGGTTGAATGCCCTTCTGAACAGGCCTGTTCAAACCCGGATTAAGAGGACATCTCCAGAGTTAATGCTCCCTGAAAGTCCCGAAAAAATATCTTCTGCTGAAGAAATCGAACAAAACAGGCCGCTGTTAAAGGCCTGGCATCAAAAGATTCAAAAGGCAGAGACAGAAGTTGAACTCGCTAAGCATGATGTTTTGCCTGATTTCACGGTCGGGGCCAGCTACCGGCAGCGCAGTGACCTGGTAGACATGAGGCAGATGACCGATTTTTTTTCAGCAACTCTGTCTGTGAATATTCCGCTCTATGTGAACCGCAAGCAGAAGGCAAAAGTGGCAGAACAAGAGCTGGCCTTTAAGGCAATAAAGTTACAATACGAAGATGTAAAAATCAATATTCTTTCTGAAGCGCAACGCATCCTCGCTGAATTGGAGCAGAACAGGAAAAGAGTCGAACTCTACCAAGGAGGTTTGCTCATCCAGGCTCAGCAGTCGTTGGAATCAGCCCAGGCAGGTTATAGGGTGGGAAAAGTTGATTTTTTAACCCTGATCAACAATTGGATGATGTTTCAGAATTATGAACTGCAGTATTTCTTTGCCTTATCTAATGTTTATAAAAGTTTAGCCGAATACAAACAGGCTGTGGGCAGAGATGTCATACAGGTGCCAGAATCAAAGGAATCGAAATAAAAAAAGATAATGAGTCACAGGAGTCAACAATGAAAACCAAACCAATCCTTATCCTTATTATGGGAATTCTTATGGGAGCGGCAGCCATCTATTTTATCACTCCGGTTTTAAGCACTTCAGAAAAAGTGCCTCAAGAACAAATTGAACAGCTCTATTCATGTGGAATGCACCCGGAAGTCATTTCGGATGAGCCAGGAAACTGTCCCATATGCGGTATGAAGCTCACACCCATCAAAAGCACTGGTCAGGACACACAAAAGGAACAAACCAGAGATTCATCCAAACAAGGTAAGATCCTTTACTGGCACGCTCCTATGGATCCCACAGAAATCTATGATAAGCCGGGAAAATCTAAAATGGGCATGGACTTGGTCCCTGTTTATGAAGGTGAAGAGGCAGGTGGAGCCGGCAGCATAGCCATCGACGGTGTTCTGCAGCAAAATATGAATCTGCGGATGGCTCAAGTTGAGCGACGGGATATTTATAACGTTATCAGAGCTCTTGGCAAGGTGAGTTATGCGGAGGACAATGAATTTACAATCAACACCAAAATCAGTGGATGGATCGAGAGATTATACGTAAACAAGACAGGCCAAAAGGTCCTAAAAGGCCAGCCTTTATTGGAGATTTACTCGCCTGAATTGGTATCCACCCAGGAAGAGTATTTGCTGGCGTTGAAGAATCACCAAAAATTATCGTCCAGCCCTTATGAAAGTGTTAGGAACAGTGCAGGAAAAATGCTCACTTTGGCTAGAGAGCGTTTGGAATATTGGGATATTCCTAAAGCAGAAATCACAAAAATAAAAGAATCAGGGAAGCCAAGCCGGACCCTTCTTCTGAATTCTCAAGTGACCGGAGTGGTCACTCACAAAGCGGTTGTGGAAGGAGACAAAATAGGTCCGGGTATGGACCTTTTCCATATTGCCAACCTGAATAAGATCTGGGTCGAAGCCTCGGTCTATGAATCAGAACTCTCTCTTGTTAAAGTGGGACAAAAAGCTGAACTGGAACTCGATCACATCCAGAGGAAAAAACGAGAAGGCGAGGTTGATTTCATCTATCCGTATCTTGATCAAAAGTCAAAGGCCAATACAGTCAGATTGGTGTTTGACAATCATGACCAGGTCTTAAAGCCAGACATGTACGCCACAGTCCGGATTTACACTCAAGCCGCCAGAGATGCCATGGCTGTGCCATCTGAAGCTGTCATTCATTCGGGTAAGAGGCAAATTGTCTTTGTGACCCGAGGTGATGGAAAGTTTGAACCTCGGGAGGTCAAAGTTGGGGCTGAATCCGAAGACGGGTATGTCCAGGTCATCTCTGGTTTGTTCGATTATGAACAGGTGGTGGTGTCCGGACAATTCCTGCTGGACTCAGAGAGCAGGACTCGTGAAGCCATTGCCAAGATGCGCAAAGTTCAGTCACAGAAAAAAGAGGAAGAAGCTGTTGAAGAGAAGGAAGGATGGGGGCTGCATGAGCATGACATATCTGAGATGGATCTAAAGCGTCTGTATACCTGCCCCATGCATCCTGATTTTTTAACCACAGATAAAGATGCCCGGTGTCCGGAATGCGGCATGAAGCTCGAAAAGGTGAAGTGACATGCTGGAAAAAGTTATTGAATGGTCTGTGAACAACCGGTTTCTGGTCACCATAGGAATTGTTGCCTTGATCATTGCTGGAGTTGTGTCTATTCAGACGACTCCAGTGGATGCTATCCCTGACCTCAGTGATGTCCAGGTGATTGTTCTTACGGAATATCCGGGCCAGGGGCCGAATGTGGTCGAAGACCAGGTGACCTATCCTTTGACCACAGCCATGCTGTCTGTCCCCTATGCCACGGTAGTCCGGGGGTATTCTTTTTTCGGCTTTTCCCTAGTATACATCCTTTTTGAGGATGGGACTGGCCTTTACTGGGCACGGAGCCGGGTTCTGGAGTACTTGAATTTTGCAGGAAGCCGTCTTCCTCAAGGAGTGACACCACAGTTGGGACCGGATGCCACTGGTGTGGGATGGGTTTATGAATATGTCTTGGATGGGGGGGATGAATACGACCTTCAGCAGCTGAGGTCCATTCAGGATTGGTATTTGCGGTATGAGCTGGCTAGTGTTCCCGGTGTCAGTGAAGTAGCCAGTGTGGGCGGTTTTGTGAAACAGTATCAGGTGGAGGTGGATCCTGTAAAACTGCAGGCTTATAACATTCCTCTTCAGAAAGTGAGAACCGCCATAAAGCGGAGCAACAATGATGTGGGAGGCCGGCTGATCGAGATGGGCGAGACTGAGTTTATGGTTAGGGGATTGGGATACATCCAGAACATTGATGACTTGAAGCAGGTTCCTGTGGGGATGGGGCCGAACAACGCTCCTATTCTTCTGGAAGATATTGCCTACATCCACCTCGGACCAGAGCTTCGGCGCGGGATTGTAGAATGGAATGGACAGGGGGAAACTGTGGGTGGAATTGTGGTCATCCGTTTTGGTGAAAACGCGCTTAAAGTCATTGAAGGAGTGAAAGAAAAGCTGGGGGAACTGAAAAAAGGACTCCCTGAAGGAGTGACCATAAAAACCGCCTATGACCGTTCTTCCTTGATTAAACGGGCTATTTCTACATTGAGAGAAAAGCTGCTTGAAGAAACCATTGTGGTGGCTCTGATCATCATTATCTTTCTTCTTCATCTGCGCAGTTCATTTGTGGCTGTTTTCACGCTTCCCTTAGGGGTTCTGGTGGCGTTTACAGTGATGAGAGCCCAGGGACTCAACGCCAACATCATGTCTTTGGGAGGAATCGCCATCGCCATTGGAGCCATGGTGGATGCAGTGGTGGTGATGATCGAGAACGCCCATAAGCATATGGAGCGAGAGCCCTATCAAAAGGGGAAAGACCGGTGGCAGCTCATCATCAAAGCCTCCAAAGAAGTTGGCCCCGCCTTGTTTTATTCCCTGCTCATCATCACTCTCTCGTTTATTCCTGTGTTTACTCTGCAGCAGCAGGAGGGAAGGCTTTTCCGACCTCTGGCCTTCACAAAAACCTATGCTATGGCCGCCTCTGCTTTTCTGGCCATTACAGTAGTTCCAGTTTTAATGGGATATTTTATCCGGGGGAGGATCAGACCAGAGAAAAAGCATCCTCTCAGTCGGATTCTCATTCGGGGTTATCGTCCGGTCATTCAATTCATCCTCAAACACAAAACATATGCCATCATCGCCGCATTATTGATCGTTCTCATTACAGTGATTCCTCTATCTCGGCTCGGATCTGAGTTTATGCCGCCGCTCAATGAAGGGGACCTTCTTTACATGCCCACAACCTTGCCGGGAATATCAGTGACCAAAGCCAAGGAACTTGTCCAACAGACCGACAAAATCATTGCTAGTTTTCCTGAAGTGGAGTCTGTGTTTGGAAAAATTGGACGGGCTGAGACAGCCACAGATCCGGCCCCTTTGACCATGATTGAAACCACCATCATGCTCAAAGATAAGAAAGAATGGCGGCCAGGAATAACCATTGATAAGCTCACAAAAGAATTGGACGAAGCGGTCCAGTTTCCAGGCTTGACCAATGCCTGGACCATGCCCATCAAAACCAGAATAGATATGCTCAGCACAGGAATCAAAACTCCAGTGGGAATTAAGCTGATGGGGCCTGACCTGCAAACCCTTAGTGATCTGGGAGAGAAGATAGAGGCGGTCATCCGTCAAGTTCCAGGAACAGGAAGTGTGATTTCAGAACGAGTCACCGGAGGAAATTACATCGACTTTGTGGTCGATAGAGAGGCGGCTGCCCGGTATGGATTGACAGTCGGGGATGTTCAAGACATCATCATGTCCGCTGTGGGAGGGATGAATGTCACCACTACTGTGGAGGGACTGGAAAGATATCCTGTGAATGTGCGGTACAGCAGGGAGCTGCGGGATGATCTGCCTTCTTTGAAACGTGTTCTGATCCCAACACCTTCAGGGGCCCCCATTCCTCTGGGACAAGTGGCGGATATCCAGATCAAGAAGGGACCCGCGGCCATCAAGAGCGAGAACGCCAGAAGAACAGCATGGCTGTATGTGGACTTGGAGGATATTGATGTGGGCTCTTATGTGAAGAGGGCTAAAAAAATTGTTGATGATGCTGTTGAGTTTCCTTCGGGATACAGCATTGTATGGAGCGGTCAGTATGAATATATGCAGCGCGCTCAGAAAAGACTGCAGCTGGCTGTACCAGTGACCCTTCTCATTATTTTTATGTTATTATATTTTAATTTCAGAAACGTCACAGAAAGTCTGATCATTATGCTGTCTCTCCCGTTTGCTCTGGTAGGAGGCATCTGGCTTATTTGGATGAGTGGTTACAATATGAGTGTGGCTGTGGGGGTGGGATTCATTGCTCTAGCTGGAGTGGCTGCAGAAACAGGAGTTGTCATGCTTCTTTATATTGATAATGTTTATAAAGATCGTCTTAGGCATGGAAAGATGAATTCGAAGAATGATCTTCATGAAGCCATCATTCGCGGAGCTGTGGGAAGAGTCCGCCCAAAGCTTATGACAGTGACCACCACCATTGTAGCACTGCTGCCTATCATGTGGGGTCATGGGGCCGGTTCTCAGGTAATGAAGCGGGTTGCCGCCCCTATGGTGGGAGGACTGATCACCTCAACTATTCTGACGCTTATTGTTATTCCGGCCATTTACTTTGTATGGCGAGGAAGAAAACTCCCAAAATAAATAACCTGGATTTATTCCTATAAATAGGGAATGATTAAAAGAGAATATTTTGAAATACTGGATAAAAAAGTGATAAAAAATGTAAAGCCGTGCCAATGAGCGGCTTGGAGCTTTGCGGTTGAGCGTCGGGATAGTGTATAATCTCTGCAAACAAACATCAAGATTAATAAAAGAAAGAAACAGAATGAAATGTTACAATGAGGTATCTGACATCCGAGGCATGACATCCTAAAAAGGTGAGAGAGACGATGAAACTAAAAACATGGTTTGCAGAAACCAGACCTCAATTTTTGATCCTTTCCATAGTTCTGATATTTTTGGGGACAAGCATAGCCTGGTATGATGGTTTTTTCAACTTCTGGCATGCTTTGCTTGCTTTTGTTGGTCTTCTGCTGCTTCACATCAGTGTTAATGTGCTGAATGATTATTTTGATTATCAAAGCGGCATAGATCTGGAAGTGAAAAGAACTCCTTTTAGTGGGGGCAGTGGCATCTTACCGGCACAATCTCTGGCCCCGAAAGCTGTTTTCAGGTTTGGGCTCATTTGTTTTTTTCTTTCTGTTCCTATCGGAGTTTATTTTGTTATCAGCAAGGGCTGGCTTCTTCTGCCTCTGCTTATTATAGGCGCTGTGTGTGTGCTTATTTACACTCCCCATTTGACCAAACTGGGTTGGCCGGAATGGGCTCCGGGTTTAGGATTGGGTGCTTTGCCTGTAATAGGTGCGTACTATATTCAAACCAGTCATTACACTCTACCGGCTGTGATAGCTTCTTTTCCCTCCTTTATCCTGGTCCATAACTTACTTTTTCTGAATGAGTTTCCTGATGTGGAGGCAGATAGAAAAGGCGGAAGAAGAACCCTGCCCATTGTTCTGGGAAAAACCAAAGCCAGCAAAGTATATTCAGCTTTGACCATACTTGTTTATTTATGGATCATTGGCAGCGTCATCGCCGGTTTTATGCCCATCTTTGCTTTGATAGCTTTGTTGACCCTCCCTTTTGCAGTAAAGGCTATAATCGGGGCTCTTAATTATGGAGATGAAGACAAACTAATCCCTGCTCTGGGGAATAACGTTTTGGTTATCCTGCTTACCCAGCTTTTGCTGGGCATTGGATACGTTTTAGCGAGGTTAGCTTAAAGAGAAATCCTGTTTAAATACTTGACAAATAGGATAGGCTAATTCGTATTCCTGCTAAAAGCCGATTGACCTCCTACATAGGTCTGCTCCACTTTTAATGATAAAAGTTCTTTATTATTAATGATGAAGTCGCTTAATGGGCGAAAATTTGATGAATTGGAGGAAAAATCAGCAGCAACCAAAAAACCAAATTCCTTCTATGATGATGTGATGCAAGTATTTTTTTAATCAACCTCCTTTTTCTTTTTTTCTTTTCCATAATCAAAGGTCTTTTAAACCATCCTTCTATCCGTGCCCTTAACAAAAGTGTTAAGTCTGCACACACTCTAACATCAGGTCCCGGCTCCTTAACCTATCGAAAGAACGCAACCTTCATTGGTCCGTTAGGAATTTCGTGAAGGCAGCCGATTCGTTTTTTCATCATCTTTTATAAGGAATATACGGACGATTCTCTTTTAACATCCGATAGATAATTGTCAACATACGTCTTGCTGCAGCAACCTTGGCTGTGTTTGAACCTTTCCTCTTTTTTAATCTGTGATAAAAGCATTTGATATCAAAGTCAGCTTTTATTCCAGGGCAAACAGCCTCCACTGCAGCCCAGCGCAGCCAGCGGTTCCCTTCCTTTACGATCTTGCCATGATAGCTCTTCCCTCCAGAACTGTGGACAGATGGGATAACACCGGCATAAGAGAGAAACTTGGAAACTTTAGAGAATCTCCCAATATCTGCTGTTTCAACCGCCACTAATTCTGAGGACTTCGTTTGTAGATCTCAGGAATTAAGTCCGTACGCAGTAAATGAGCCAGCATGAAAGAATCGCTCTTATCTGTCTTTATCTTTGCCCTGGCTATGGCTTTGACCTCTTTTGGATGGGCTATAGTCACATCAATATCCAGCTCATCCAGAAGATCCACAATGGTATAGCTCGACCGGCCTGCTTCGATAACGGCCTTAACCTCTTGCCTCCCATTAAGAAACCTCTCCACCTCTGAGCGGTAATTTGCCGCCTTGCCCGCTCTGAGCTTTTTTCCCCTCTCATCCATCAAAGTGATGTGTGAGTATTGCTTATGATGGTCAATTCCCATATAATCCATTTGTGCACCTCCTTTATTTTAAATTGACCTTGCGGGTAGTCTATCATACTTCCGACTCCCGCAGGAGGTGCATCGCATCATCATGTTACCTATCTTTAAAGTTAGTGCGGCTCCTCACTCCACAACAAATTCAAAGGACTGTTCCAGAAAAGAGTTCTTATACTTGTCTTTTATGGTGAATGTAAAGGTATATTTACCCGGAGGGATATCTGTGACACGGTTTGTTATATAAAAAGGGATGACCGGACTTGTAAAGCCTTTCTGATATTCCACCCAGTTGGTTTGCTGGAAGATAGTGTCTCCCCCGGCATTAACAATTGAGGCATCTTCAGATACCCAAATCTTATATTCTCCATCTTCTTTTTTGATCTGATATCCGGCCGGCTCAATATAAAGCAGAAACGGCTCACCTGATTTTAAGGTGTTCCCTTCCCTCTGCACATAATCCCTGTATCCATTGATCTCCTCACAGAGAAACAGCTGGCTCACGCTCAGCTTCCCACCGCTTTTAATCATCATTATGGCCTCAGCCAGCAGAGAGGCCGCCTGATTCGTATCCCCTTCCCTCAGCATCTCCAGTGCGTCCAGGATAGTCTTTTCGATCTCTTCCTGCTGACCCACTGAGCGGCCATTAAGGTTTTCGGAAACCAGCTCTGCTTTTAACAAACAAGGCAGCAGGGCTAATGATAAAACCAATCCAAAAATCAAGAATCCCCTTTTCATTTTTTTTCCTCCTTATACTTTATTATTCGGAACAGGGCTTATCTCTATTATGTAAGATATAAACTGAATAAAAAAGAGTCAACAAATTCATTTCTTTACACATGGGTTTCTGATATATTATATATCATAATAATTCTTTACAAGGAGGTATTTATGTTTCAAAAACGTGTTTTTTCGATTTTCCTTGTCGCTTTTCTTGCACTTTTCTTGATCGGAGGAATATCTGCTTCTTCCTTCGCTGCCAAAAAGACAAATACACAGGAAGTCATTCAGAATACAGATCCTGCACTGCGGTTCGAGTGGTTCTCCAAGCACCTTGAAATGAAGGCCAACTCAGAGTTCAAAGACCTTAAGTGGTGGCACATCGGCCCCACGAACATAAGCGGCCGGTGTACGGATGTTGCCGTGGTAACACCCAAAGGAGAAAACTACACCATTTATGTGGCCACCGCCTCAGGCGGAGTCTGGAAAACCGTGAATGAGGGCACAACCTGGGAGCCCATTTTTGAAAATGAGATCACCGCTGCCATAGGAGACATCGCTCTTGATCCCACAAACCCTGAAGTCATCTGGGTCGGTTCCGGAGAACACAATATCTTCCGCAGTTCCCAAAATGGTGCGGGGATTTATAAGTCAACGGACGGAGGAAAAACCTGGAATCATATGGGCCTTGCTGACACCCTGACTATTGCCCGTATTGTCGTCCACCCTGAGAATCCGGATACGGTTTATGTGGCAGCTGGCGG
>Ga0207752_1001318_pt1 | contig 11454 bp, 4 predicted proteins | sample Pon2CUnioCityCA_6_FD_187272 | JGI IMG/M metagenome (GOLD analysis project Ga0207752, IMG submission 187272) | Marine sediment microbial community from Union City, CA, USA - Pond 2C Sediment 2 (SPAdes) | ecosystem: Environmental > Aquatic > Marine > Intertidal zone > Salt pond sediment ... | reverse complement strand
TTTTATCCCTGGTTTGCCCCCTTTCCATACCTGTACTATAATTCACAATCTTACACGACAACGTACAAAGTTGGCCGACAGATACACTCATTACCCTGTTGAGTTGAGTAAGGAGAAGCGATGAACCGGACACTTGCCGCGTTGGTTGCAGCAGCCACCCTGCTGGCAGCAGCCAGTTGTTGCTGCTGCTGTGGTGGTCTAGATTGGTTTGACTGGGATTTGGAGAAGTTCCTGGAACCCACACTGACGTTCTTCACCCCCGTACCGCCCGTTGTCGAGACATCTACGCCCGAACCTACCCCGGCTATCACCCGTGAGCCCGTGGGCGACGTGGGGCCTGAGACAGAGGAGTTGCTGGAGACGGCCGAAGTGCCGGTGCGCGACCTGCACGACCTGGCAATCCGGCTGCGTGGTCTGCCGCCCGATACTCCGCGCACCGTCAACCCCGCAGGCTCCCCCGACTACGCCGTGGGCACCCGTCGACTCTTCCACGTCTCCAACGTGGACACCGACGAGCAGTTCGACATCGAGGCTACGCTGGAGTACAAGACCGAGCATGTGTACATGTGGGTCGAGGAGGGAGCGCGTGTGGACCGGGACGACCTGGTGGAGGCGGCGGAACTGTTCGAGGAGCACACCTACTCCACCGATCGGAACTTCTTCGGCTCTGAGTGGAGCCCTGGCGTCGACAATGACCCGCACGTCTCCATCCTCCACGCTCGCAACCTGGGCGACTCCGTCGCCGGCTACTACTCCAGCGCCGACGAGTTTATCGCCGCGGTGCGCGACGATTCCAACGAGATGGAGATGTTCTACATCAACGTGGAGAACGTGACCGTCAACGACGATTTCTACAACGGCGTGCTGGCCCACGAGTTCCAACACATGATCCACTGGTACAACGACCGCAACGAAGAGACCTGGCTGAACGAGGGATTCTCCGAGTTGGCGATGTATCTGAACGACTTCGACGTCGGCGGACATGACTGGCTGTTTGCCATGGAGCCGGACACGCAGCTCAACTCCTGGCCCGAGGGACCCGGTGCGGCCGGGGCGAACTATGGCGCTGCTTACCTCTTCACATCCTATTTCCTCGACCGCTTCGGCTCTGATGCCACCCAGGCGCTGGTCGCTCATCCGGAGAATTCCTTCGCCAGTGTGGAGTCCGTGCTAGAGGAATTGGGCAACAGGCTGACTTACGAGGACCTGTTCGGCGATTGGATCGTTGCCAACCTGCTGGATAATCCTGGCGTCGACGATGGACGCTACGGATACACGGAGATCGACCCGCCCTCCCCCGACGTCGAGACCACCTACCGCGAATCTGACTATCCCGTGTCCGAAAGTAACACCGTCCACCAGCAGGGCACCGACTACATCGAGCTGCGGGGTGAGCAGCCACTGGTGTTCCGATTCACCGGTTCCACCCAGATCGGCCTGGTAAACACTGCCGGGTACAGCGGGCGCTACTTCTGGTGGTCGAACCGAGGCGATGACTCGGACATGATGCTCACGCGCGCTTTCGACCTTTCGGACGTCGACGATGCCACGCTGGATTTCTGGATCTGGTATGATCTTGAGGAGGACTGGGACTACGCCTACGTGCAGATCAGTACCGACGACGGGGAAACCTGGGAGATTCTCACCACGCCCTCCGGCACCCCCACCAACCCAAACGGCAACTCCTTCGGCTGGGCCTACACCGGGATGAGCGGGGGCGGGGAAGCACCGGAGTGGATTCAGGAACAGGTGGATCTCTCTTCGTACACCGGGCAGGAGGTGTTGGTCCGCTTCGAGTACATCACCGACGACGCGGTAAACCGCCCCGGCTTCGTCTTGGACGACATCGCGATCCCCGAGATTGGCTACTTCAGCGACTTCGAGGAAGACGAGGATGAGTGGGAGCCGGCCGGTTTCATCCGCCACGCCAACGTGCTGCCGCAGCGCTGGCTAGTGCAACTGATCCTCTTCGGCCGTGAGACGACGGTGCAGCGGCTGGAGCTGAACGAGGATCTGACGGGTGAGTGGGTCATCCCGTTGGATAGCCGCACGGATCGAGCTGTGGTCACGATCTCCGGGCTGGCACCTGTGACGACGGAGATGGGATCGTACAGTTACGAGATTGAGGTGCAGCGGTAGTTGGTAGGTCGGTAGGTTGGTAGACCGGTAGATTGGTAGATTGGTAGATTGGTAGATTGGTAGATTGGTAGATTGGTAGATTGGTAGACCGGACCTCCCCGAAGGCGCTGGGCCTTCGGGGAGGTTCGACTATACCTGACCAAGATCCTGGCCGACTCAAAAGGATCTCAAGACAAGCGGCAGGTATATGTCGTAGCGTTTGGGCTCGAAGAACAGCCCCTTGTTCGACGTGACGGTCACGTTGCCGGCGCCGTCCACCACCTGGACGAAGTAGATGAACTGGTCAACCAGCTCCGTGAGATGCGTCTCCCACAAATCTCGATTGGTGTTGTAGGACAGGTTGCGGCTGTGCCAGTCCCAGCCGTCTCGGGTGTAGACCATCACCACCCGCTGGATGCCCGAGGTGTCCTCTGCAGAGACCCGGAAGTCGGCCTCATTCTCGAAAGCTACGCCCTCCACGGTCCAGACCACCGGCGGCGCGTAGTCGGTGCTGGCCGTGTCGGTGTAGTACACCTGGAACTCCAGCTCCTCAAAGCGTCGCTGGACGCCGCTGTCCTGATCCCCCCGGAACTGGGCCGGCACCACCACCAGCCGTGCCTCATCGCCCATCCGGTTGACCGCCCACGGGTTCGACGGGAACCACGCCCGCGCCTCGAACACCGGTTCGCTCAACGTCGTGTCGGTCACCGGACGCGTGATGAGCGGGTCTAGGTCATCCTCCACCGAGGTCGCGCTGACCAGCACCGCCCCGTGGGACGTTTGTCCCATCTTCACCGGCACCGGTTTGCTCGTGCGCGGCTGGACCGGACGCCCAGGACCAGTCTGCACCTCGCCGTCGATCGAGTAGTAGTCTCCATACTCAGATCCGGTCTCCAACTGGAACAGTGAGGAAAGCTCGAAGGAAATCGTGTCGGTGACCAAGTCATTCGCGCTCATCGGCGGCGTCTCCAGCACTCTCAGGCCGACGGGCATCGAGACACTGTACATCGGCAGGCCGTACAGCGTGGCCTCGATCATCGCCTTCTCGTCGTACGTCCCAAACCCGCCGCTGGGAACGCTGCCCAGGTACCGGTTCTTGGCCCAGCGGAGCGCCTCGCCCACCGTCACGCTCGGACTCTCGACCAGCTTCTGCGCAAACAGGTGCATCAACCGCTCGGTGTAGGCCACCGAGTCGTCCATCCCGTACCCGTAGCCCGTGTTCCCAATCCACCATGCCCCCTTCTGGGCCAGCGCCTGCGCGAAGTCCAGCGGGTACCCATCCCTGGCGTGGGCGTCGTGCACGCTGAAGCCCGAGTGGCAGCCCATCGAGAAGTTGAGCGTGCCGCTCATACCTGCCGTGGCGGCGACGACGTCGCCGGTGTCGAGCGTCTGCGTACCCATCGCCGGGATCGCCTGCCAGTGATCGAAGTGGGCGTTGACCGATGCCAGGTCGTTGGGGCTGTCCAGCCAGTTGTTCCGCAGGGCACCCGCGTTCCAAGTGTCGTCGATGAGCGGGGTAACCGACAGTCCAGCATCGACCAGTGTGTCGCTGATCGCCTCAGCGCTGTCGATCAGGAAGTCGTAGCCGCTCACCAGGGCGGTGCTGGCACCGAGCGGATCGTTATCCAGAAACGCCTGCACCATCGCCTCGATCTCCCCCGGCGTCTCCACCAGCCGCCCGACGGCCACGTCCGGCGCGAAGAGCTCCCGGCCGCGCCACTTGAGCGGCGTGTGGTCGGCGTAGAAGTCGTCGGTCGGGATGTACCCCAGGTCCAGCGCCGCGTGGGTCGGGTTGTTCGTCTCCACCGCAGAGCGGGCGGCGTAGACCGATTCGTTGGCGATGTACGCGTCGTCTGGCACGCGGTAGAAGGGAATCATCAGGTCGTCGCCGACGATCACTACGTACTTCAGCGTCGGCGAGTAGGCCTGGTAGTAGGACAGAACGACCTCCTCCTTGATTTTCTCCGCTAACTGGTTCGCCACCTCCGGGTTGCAGGCGTTATCGTTATCCCACAGAGCGTAAGTGCTGCTGACAACGTTGGTGTTCTCCACCGGCACGATCAGCCCACTGACGCGGACATCGTTGGCCAACTGTCTCAGTCTATCCACCAGTGCCCCGGTCTCGACCGTGCCGTAGGCGGTGTCCATCCGTTGCTTGTTCAGCAGAATCAGCGTCAGCGGCCCGCTGCCGGGGTAGTCACCCTGATATTCTTCCATACGTAATCCAGAAGGCGGCAGGCCGGTTTGGCAAGGGGGCAGGCCAGGCAGCGTGTCGGTAACCACCTGCAGGTGGTAGGGCTGTGTGCTAAAGGCACCGTTGTGAGACAGCACCAGCACGTACAGCGTGCCGGGTGTGCGCATCTTGGTCACCGCCTGCTCGTCCTCGGTCCCCGGCCTGGCCGAGATGGCACTCATCTGCCCGATGGCACTCATCTGCCCGATCGCACTCATCTGGCCAATCGCACTCATTTGCCCGATCGCACTCATCTGGCCAATCGCACTCATCTGCCCGGTGGCGTCCACATCCGTCGAGTCCTCCAGGTCGCCCACCACGTCGGTCTCCTGGGTAGGGGTGTACAGGTTGGTGAAGAGTACCAGGTCGTAGTCGGCCCGCAGGTTGGTCAGGCTGACGGTGACGAGCTGGGCGCTGCCCACCTCCAGCTTGTACCAGTCCAGGTCCCGTCCATGCCCGATGTAACTCTCGTATGTCCCAGGGGTGACCTCGTAAGCTTGCTGCCACGTGTCGTTCGGCTCGTAGGTATCTGTGAAGAGCTGTACTTTCTCCATCGGGATGGTACCCAGGCCCATGTAGGCATTCGAAGATGGAATCACAAGCCCCCGTACATCGTCCCCTTTGACATACACCTGGGTGAAGTAGTATATGTTGATGTACGGAGCGTCGTCCTGCACTTGCGCCTCGATCGCCTCATACAGCGCCTGGCGCGCGGTCAGGTCAAGCGTCGCCAGCGCCTGGTCGAGCCAGGCGTCCACCTGGGTGTTGGTGTAGTTCGTGTGGTTTGACCCACCTCCTGTGCTAAAGTGGGGCTGGAGGAAGTTGTAGGGGTCGGGATAGTCCAGTAACCAGCCCAGGCGGTACATCGGGTACTGGTCGAGGTTTCTCGTGTAGGTTTCCCACTCGGTGTGGCTGACCACGACCGTGGCGCCCAGGCCGAAGTCACCGATGTCGCGGAAATCGCCGGCTATGGCATTCGCGATGGCCTCGTGGCCGGGACCAGTGCTGTACCACATCTCAATGGTCAGATCTGTGCCCGCTCCATTGTCCAGGATGCCGTCCTCATCTGTATCCGTCCAGCCGGCCTCCGCCAAAAGACCCAGAGCCAAGGTGGGGCTGTAGGGGTAGGCGGCGACAGACGGATCATAGCCCTGCATCCCCGGTGGAACTGGGCCGTCCGCCATCTCCTGACCAGCAACGATGCTGTTCACAATGTATCGCTTGTCCACGGCGTGGTTCAGCGCTCGCCGCACCCACACGTCGTCGAAGGGCGGCCGATCCACCTTCATCCCGTAGTAGTAGGTGCCGAGCTGACGGGCCAAGACGGCATTCGGGCTGTTGAGCACATCGCTGATGTGGCCAGGGGGTACAGGTGAGAGGTCCAGGTTGCCCAGCAGGTAGTCAGCGTACATCTCGTCCTCGGTGCTGTAGAAGCGGTAGGTAATGCGGTCCAGATAAGGGCGCCCGGCGTAGTAGTCTTCGAAGTACGTCAGGACGATGCTGTCCCCTGCCGTCCAACGCTGGAACCGGAAGGGGCCCGAGCCGACGGGGTCTGTGGCGATGCTGCCGACCGCCTCCGAGGGTACGACGGACAGGAAGGGAAGGGGCAGCATCGAGGGGAAGGGAGCGAACGGCCGGTTGAGGGTTACCCGGAGGGTATCGGCGCTCACGGCTGTAGTGTCGCTGATCAGGGAGCCGACCAGCCCATCATAAGCGTCGTTGCCGGCGCTGGCAGCCCGAGCCCACGAGTAGACCACGTCCTGGGCGGTGATCTGGCGGCCGTTGTGGAAGCGAGCGCCCGGGCGGATGTGAAAGATCCAGGTCTGCGCGTCGCTGCTCTCCCAGGACTGGGCGATGGCCGGCTTTGGATTGTGATCCTCGTCCCACTTCGTCAGCCCTTCAAATATCTGCCCGATGATCGTCCCCTCGCTACGTCCGTCGGCCGGGTCGAGCGTGATGGGCTCGTTGATAGGGAAGCGGAAGTTCCCGCCGTAGTTACCGTCTGCGTGCAACGGTGCGAGCGCCGCCGTGCGCGACGGCGCGGGCATCTCGGCAGCAGAGGCGGTCAAAGCCAGATGCAGCGCGGTGGCGAGAGCCAATCCTGCCGCAACAACCAATGCTATCTTCAAATTGATTCTCACTTCACTCTCCTTTTTGTTATTTCGCACGTTGCGTTTATCTACCGGGCCGTCAGGCCCTGGATCTGGGCCAGATCCAGGCGCGCGCCTAGATCCTCAAAGATGCCCTTAGCCCGTTCCAGACTCTCCCGCATCTGCGATTGATCGTCCTGAGCCTGGCGCAGGCGGGCCAACTGGAAAAGCGTCTTGCCCATCTCGTAGCGGCTGTTCAGGGCCTCCAAGATATCCAGACTCTGCTGCAGTTCTCGTTCTGCCCGGGCCAGCTTCTGACGGGCCAGGTAAATCTGCCCCAATACCCGCCGGGTCGATCCTTCCTCCAGACGCATCTCCTGCTCTTGAGCCTGGCCCAGTGAGCGCCGGGCACAGCGCAGGGCCTCATCGAGATCCCCCTGATCCAGGTAAACGCTGGCCATATGTCGATACACCTCGGGCAGGAAATCTCCGGAGCCGATCTGACGGAACAACTCCAGGCTCTTCTTCAATAGAGCCAGAGCCTCGGCCGGATCGCCTCGTCGAAGGGCCACTGCCCCCATGTTGTTGTGCAACAACGCGATGGCATAGGTCGAGCCTAGCTCCTGCCACATCTCCAGGCTCTGCCGGTAGTAACTGCTAGCCTGGTCAAGGTCTCCCTGGTTCAGGTACACCCCGCCCAGGTTGAGGGTGATCATCGCCTGGTAATAGACGTCGCCGATCTTGCGCTTGATCTCCAGGGCCTTCAAATAGTGTTCGGTGGCCCACGGCCAATTCCCCTGCTCGAAATAGGCGTTGGCCAGGTTGATGTGGGCCTGTGATTGCCCGACGATGTCGTCAATCTGCTGATAGATCTGCAGGCTTTCACGACAAAACTGCACTGCGCGAGAGAGATCGCCCTGGCGGGTGTAGACGCCGCCCAGGTTGTAATATGCTCGCGCCATGGTCTGCTGGCCTTCGCGAGTCTTGACTCGCGAGGCAGTGGACAGGCTCTTCCAACACCAGGCGATGGCCTCCTCGTTCTTCCCCTGGCGGCGGTACACCCCTGCACCAAGCAGATAGATGCGCGCCGCCTCAATGGCCTCCAACCCCTCCAGGGCGATTAATCCGCCCCGCAACCAGTTGGAAGCGGTTGCATAGTCGCTCTTCTTCTCGTAGATGGCGGCCGTCCTGCGACACATGTCAGCCAGTCGACAGGCCGTCTCCTCGGGCGAGTAGCCAACCACCATGACCAGATCTTGCGCCCGGTAGATGTGGGCCAGTGCCTCGTCGTAGTCACCCAGCGTGTCCAGCACCTCGCTCAGCCTCTCGTGGGCCACCAGCTGCCGGTCCTCACTGTCCGGCACCCGCTCCGCCGCTTCGAGCGTCAGGCGGAAGTGGTGGATGGCATCCTCGTTGGCGTAGACGCTCTGCGCCTTCAGACCAGCCTGCAGGTGATAGGCGAGTGCCTTTTCCCACTCCTCGGCCAGGCCGAAGTGATAGGCCAGCACCTCCGAGTATTCGGCCAGCCGGCCAGCCTGTTGGGTCTCGATCGATTCGCCGATGCGGCGGTGCAGTTGTCGACGGTCGGCATACAGGAGGCTTTCGTAGGCTACCTCGCGGGTCAGGATGTGGCGGAAGAGATACAGCAGGTCGGGATAGGGACCCTCCAAGATCTCCCGGTGCGAAAGCTCATCTAACCGCTCGCGTAGTTCCCCTTCCGCCCGGCGGTAGGGATAGATGGCCCGCAGCAGCCAGTGCTGGAACTCCTGGCCGATGACCGAGGCGACCCGCAGCATGTTGCGGCTGCTCTCGTCCAGCCGGTCGATGCGGCTCATGATCACCCGGTTGACCGAGTCAGGTATCTCGATCTGCTCCAGGTCGGTCCGAGCGTGGTAGGTACCGGTCGTCTCGTCGAGCGTCAGGTAGTTCTCGATGAGAGAGTGGGCCACCTCCTCGATGAAGAGTGGGTTACCCCGTGCTTTGGCGAGGATCAGTCGCTTGAGATGGTTCGGCATCTGGGGCGTGGTGGGCAAGAGGGTGTCCAGCAATCTCAGACTGGCCTCGTCGGAGAGCTCCTTCAATTGGACGCTGGTATGATGCGATAGGTCAGCCAGCTGAAGGATTGGGGTCAGCGACTCCTCCGGGCGATAGGCCAGGATCAGCAGCAGTGGACAGCCGGTCACCTGACGCGCTACCTGGTTGACCAGTTCGACGGAAGTGTCGTCGGCCCACTGCACGTCGTCCATCGCCAGCAGCAGCGGTTGCCCGCCGGCGACATAGCGCACCAGCCCGATCACGACGTTGAAGATCATCCGTTGGCGAGTCTGAGCATCGAGCCCGCGCACCAGGGCAGTCTCTTCAACATCCAGGCCCAGCAGGCGGCCGATCAGCGCCGTCCAATCACGCCAGGTGGGGTCTACCTCCTGCAAAAGAGCAGCGATCTTCTCCCGCTTGACCCGATTCGAATCGGCGGGGTCGAAGTCAAACAGGGCGCGGAGCAGGTCCAACCAGGGCTGATAGGGCGTGTGTCGACCAAAGGAAGGGCAAGTAGCACCGATGCTCAGTGCCTTGTGCTCCTTGGCCCAGTGAGCGGCTACCTCGTCCAGGAGGCGAGTCTTGCCCAACCCCACATCGCCGACGATGGTCAGCACCTGCGTCTCGCCAGCTAAAGCCCGGTCAGCCAGGGCGTGTATGGTCTGCCATTCCTCGTCACGACCGATCAGCGGGCGGCGCTCACGGACAGGTCGCTCCTGCAGGCCGATCACCTCGTAGTTGTGCACAGGCAGTGACTTGCCCTTGACCCGCACCGGCTCCTGTTCGTGGAGCAGGAACGCACCGCTGGACTGGCGGGCAGTGCTCTGGCTGATGAGCACCTGGCTCTCGGCAGCCACGGCCATTAAGCGGGCGGTGAGGTTCACCTCATCCCCCATGACCGAGTACTCCTGGCGGGTAAGCGAGCCAACGTTGCCGGCAAACACCAGGCCGGTGTTGACGCCGATGCGCTGTTTGAGGCAGAAGACCCCGCAGGAGGTGTTCAGCCCAGCGAAGGAAGCCATCGCCTCCTGCATCTCCAGCGCTGCACGCACGGCCCGTTCTGGATCGTCCACGTGGGCGCGAGGAGCACCAAAGAGGGCCATGATGCGGTGACCCACGGCGTACGTATCCACCTTATCCACCACGCCGCCATATTTGGCGATGACGCGCCTCATCGTCGTGAAGTGAGCGTTGAGGATGGCGGTGATCTCGGCGCTGCGTGCTTCTCCCAGCTCCCCGATGATCTCGTCAATGCCGTAAAAATTGGCAAACAGGACAGTCACCGGGCGGTATTCGCCCCCGATGGCGATCCGTTCCGGCTCCACCTTGATCTTATCCATCAAGCCCGGCGGCAGATAGAGCCCCAGAGCCTGGATGCGCTGTACCGTATCTGCAATCCAGCACAGCACGTCCTCTCCTTGCGGAGGAGCAGGTATCGTGATGGAGGAACGCTCAGCCACACCGCCGAGGTCAGGGCTGCCTTCTCGCAGACCTACCAGCCTGTGGAAGCCGTCCCGTGTCTTGTCGATGATCGCACAGTTGGCAACGGCCTGGTTGGTCGGTGTGTCTATGAATATCTCGCCCGCTGAAGCCTGGTCTTCTGCCTGGGCCATGTGGGCCAGGCAAGCGCCCATAACGGCGAACTCCATGCCCTCTTCCGAACCCAGATGAGCCATGAAAAGCAGGCCGGTGCCCAAGCCGACCGTCATCCGGAGCTGGAACACCCCTTGAGAGGTGGACGTTTCGGAGAAGCGAGACATCGTGTCCTGCATCTGTAGCGCGGCCAGGCAGGCGCGCAGTGCATGCTCTTCGCCGCCGAAGTAGACGAGCAGCGCGTCGCCGCCGAATTTGAGCAGGTCGCCACCGTAGTGATCGGTCACCTCCAGCAGAGAGGAGAAAAAGCGGTTCACGATGGCCGTGACCTCCTCGGCCCCCGCCTTGCCCAATTGGGAGAGCTTCTCCGACATAGCTGTAAAACCGGAGATGTCGGCGAACATCATCGTGCCGTGGGTGAAGCTTCCTCGTACCCTACCGGGTACTGGATTTGCGAGCAGGGGAACAACAACCTGACGCGGCAGGTAGGTGGAGATTGTTCGCAGAAGTGCCGCAAGGTGTTGCGCGCAGAGGGCAGGATTGGTGATCTGGTCACCAGGCAGGCACTGGCGCTCAAGAGAGGAGGGCATATAGGCGCGCAGGGCTGCAACCAGACCTGACTGAATTGAGAAGTTGCCCCCTTCTGACATAGCCATCTCCTGGCCTCACCCTTCAACCTCGCGGGAAGTGAGAATAGAGGAATCGCTGTCTACCGAAATGGACCGTATTGCCTTAAGCTTGTGCTGAGCAAACTGCAAAACCGCTAAATTATATCGTTGATAGGCTGTCTTGCCAAACCCACTCTGATGGGGAATTCCGAAGCCATAACTCGTTCTTGCCCAACGCATAAACGCTGCATACTGCAGAGTCATCCCACGCAGTGGACTTCGAAAACCTCTCGATGGCCGCTCAGAAAAATAAGCTTTCGGGCGATCTAACCATCTCCATTCCATATCGGACGGGGGCTACGTTCAGAGCGGTCTCGCTCAGCCAAGCCCCCTATCGACTCTAGCACATTCCTGTACACGTATCGTGAAGAAAATCCGAGATTTGGGCTAGAATTCACTGTTCTGAAAATAACCCCTTGTTCTATGCTTTTTTTCGCCATATGTGCTATAATGTTGGAGTCGGGGGCGCTCGACACGAAGGGAGGGGGTCGTTGTCCAAAATACGGGTGCTCATCGTGGATGACAGTCGCGACGTGCGTAATTTTGTCGTGCAATGCGTACTGGAGCCGAATGGTTTCGAGGCACTGGAGGCCACCGACGGTGCCGAGGGGGTGCGCAAAGTTATCAAAGGTGGGTGGGCAACACCGGTGCGCCACAATTGATGAGCTACACCGTGATCGGCGAAGCGGTGAACGTGAGCAGGAGATTGCAGGAGCAT
>Ga0207752_1001317_pt1 | contig 11474 bp, 4 predicted proteins | sample Pon2CUnioCityCA_6_FD_187272 | JGI IMG/M metagenome (GOLD analysis project Ga0207752, IMG submission 187272) | Marine sediment microbial community from Union City, CA, USA - Pond 2C Sediment 2 (SPAdes) | ecosystem: Environmental > Aquatic > Marine > Intertidal zone > Salt pond sediment ... | reverse complement strand
AAGGATTGGGCTCTATCCTGGTCTCGATGACTTTTGCTTTCTTTTTAACATCGTCCCTGAAACAGTGTATCCGGCCCTTGTCCGTGCTAACAAAAAGACCGCCGTTAACGACACTCAGGCCGTATGATTTGCCATCGACGGGAGCGTTCCAGATGACCTTTCCCGTCGAGGAATCGATTGCGGCAATTTTGTTCTCTCCACCGACTAATAAAACGTTGCCTGCCATAATCATTGAGTATGGATATTCGCATTTAACCGTCCAGCGATAGCAGTCTTTCATCTTGCCCGACAATTCACTGATTTGTGCCCTCATAGAGCTTATTTCCTGCTGCAATTGTTTTGCTTGTGGCGAGGTTTTGTCCGTCTTTTTAAGCTGTTCGTTCGTTTCATTTCGCCGGCGTATCAGGCTGTTATGTTCTCGTGCGAGTTTCAAATATGTTCCGCGATCGAATGCCGAAAGCTGGTTTTCAGACTGCATATATGCGGTTTGCTCGCTGACCAGTATCCTCAAGCCGCCAAAGGTCGCAATCTTGTCCCGAGTCTGTACGTCACTGGCGTGAAGCTCTTTTTCCCGCCGGCCCGGGCCGGTGACAAGTACGTTTTCGGTCAGGATCGCAAAGGTTCCGCCGCCGCTGGACAGCTCTCCCAGATAAGAGCCGTCTAATTTTGAGAAGAAAAAGGGATTGGTTCGTCCTGTGGGGACGTAAAGCCGCTCATTGGAAGCGAGCAGATAACCCTGGGGAGATATGGTTACTTTTTGACTCCATTTTTCCGATCCATCTTCAGCAGTTAGTGCCGAGACAAATGTGCCCTGATTCGGAAACAGACCTGCGGCAAAATACAGGGTCTCATTGTCGACCAGCAGTCCGGCTCGTATCGGCCTAGCCGATATCATACGACCATTGTTTGGTATAATTCGATCCCCATCAGTTCCCTTTTGCTTCCAAATTAGCGAACCATCATCAGCCGAAAGACAGTAGATATATCCATCGTCCGAGCCTGCATAAACTTTGCCGTCTGAGACGCAGGGAGAAAATCTGAGCGGGCCTTCGGCAAAAAATGTCCAGCGCTGCCGGCCTGTCCTCGAATCCAGTGCATAGATTTTATCGTCCGCAGATGAAGCAAAGAATATAGTATCGCCCGCTCCTACAACGTGGAATGCCCTGTCATAAGCAACGGTTGACCTTAGATTGAACTGCCGGTGCCAGAAATCCTGCCTGGCAGGTTCCGGCCATGCAGGTTGCGGCTCGTGTGCGGCTTTGAATACCCATGATTCGCTCAGGGGAAACTCCAGCCGCTCGGCGGTTACACCGCTTCGGTGATTATCATGCATGAAAGTCGGCCAGTCACCGGCTTTTAATAATGACGGACTTGCAAAGAACAAACAGCAAAATGCAAACAGGGAAACATATTTACGCATGGTTAACCTTCCGCAACAGGATTGAAAATATGTAACTAAGGCGTTCTAACAAAATCCAACTTGTCATTTCGAGCGAAGTCGAGAAATCTATTAAAATAGCCCCTCGAAGCGGTTCCTTATTTTTAAAAGTTAGTTTTGTTAGAGCCTCAAAGTCCGATTTTATCATAGAATATACAATAACAAATCTGAATCGCGAATGCCATCATATTACTTGTTGTTCACGTTAAAATCTGTTGACAGTACGGCATGAATTTATTAACCTGCACCTGATACAGAATTATATGATTAAGACGCCTAACAATTGCATTGATTTAAATTCATATCCTTTTATATCGAAGGCCACAGCTTTACTGCTGACATCTTTTTCATTATTCGCTTTCGCAGCTATAGAACCGGTTTGGGGGCAGACCGGCCGGCCGGTAAAAGCTGATAACTTTCGCAGATCGGCTAATGACGACGAGCTGAAATACTGGCTGGAGAATATGATCTGGTATCATAGTTTTACGAACGCCGAGATAACCGCAGCAACAGGACTGACAAACGAAGAAATCTTTACGGCAATAGAAAAATTTAACATTCGTCCTGATAATCGGCTGGAACCGAATGACGGCTCACATTTGATTGTACTTCCTTACCCGGGAGGACGGCACCCGAGGGCAGGTTTTCTGGAAGGTGCAATCGATCCCCAGCGGGAAACGAAATTCAGTGTTTTCACACCATGGGATGGCGACAGTTATGTAGTCCTCGATATACCCGAAGCGATATGGTCGAATTTAGGTCTGACTTATCTGGCGCATACACACATCGATACGATATGGACAAAGAAGGGCATCAAGCTGCCAAAAATGGAGTGGAATCGGTACTCCGATGGCACGCTGGATATCGAGCGGGTACTTCCTAACAAAATCGTATTCGGCGTGAAAGTCAAACCGACAAAAGAGGCCATACACATGGAAATGTGGCTTAAAAACGGCACAAGTAATCGTTTAACAGATTTGCGGATACAAAATTGCGTAATGACCAAAATGGCGACCGGCTTCCAGCAGCAAACCAATGATAACAAGATTTTTACCAATCCATACGTGGCCTGCCGCTCCGGCGACGGCAAACGATGGATTATCACCGCCTGGGAAAACTGCCACAATCCATGGGGTAACGAGAATTGCCCGTGCTTTCATTCGGATCCGAAATTTCCTGATTTGGAGCCGGCACAGTCATACAGGCTGAAAGGATGGCTTTCCTTCTATGAGGGCACAGATATCGAGAAAGAGTTCGACAGAATAGAATCGACCGGTTGGCGAAAACGGCCGGGAAAGTAATAAATCACTTAATTTTGCATAACAAGGAGGCCCTATGAGTAAAAATAATCTGAGAGGTTTGGCGACTATCGTTTTGATATTTCTCGCCCCGGTAATTTGCTTTTCGGCGCAGCATAAAATCGAAACGCTGGAAATCGGACAACAGGCGCCCGATTTCAACCTCTCCGGCGTAGATGGGCGAAATTATCAACTGGCAGATTTTGCGGATGCGAAGATTCTCGTGGTCGTTTTTACCTGTAATCATTGTCCGACAGCTCAGGCATACGAAGACAGAATCATAAAGATGGCTTCTGATTATAAAAACAAAGGTGTCGCCGTGGTTGCTATTTCACCGAATGACCCTTTGGCGGTGCGTCTTGATGAATTGGGCTATTCAGATATGAGCGATACGTTCGAAGAGATGAAAATTCGAGCCGAAGATAAAGGTTATAACTTTCCGTATCTTTATGATGGTAAAACACAGGCGGTTGCACGTGTTTATGGGCCGGTTGCGACGCCGCACCTGTTCATCTTTGACGATAAGAGGAAGCTGCGCTATACAGGACGGTTCGACGATTCGGAAAAACCCAGACAGGTCAAATCCCACGATGCGATTAATGCAATCGAGGCGATGTTAGCCGGCAAGAAAGTACCCGTCGAGAAGACCATGGCATTCGGCTGCTCTGTTAAATGGGCGGACAAACGAGACTCGGTGAAAGCAGCATTTGCATCCTGGGCAAAAGAAGAAGTTTCGCTGACTAAAATAGAAGTAAAAGATATCAGTGAGTTGGTAAAAAACAATACGTCAAAACTAAGGCTAATCAATATCTGGGCAACCTGGAGCCGGCCGAGCATCGAGCAATTAGAGCAATTTGTCAATATGAACCGGATGTATCGCCGGCGGGATTTCGAGCTGATTACCATAAGTGCAGATTCACCTGTGAAAGAACGGCAGGTTCTTGCCGCCTTGAAAAAACAGCAGGCTTCCTGTAAAAATTATTTGTTCTCACAGGATAATATTTACGAACTCGTGGGTGCAATTGACAAAGATATGCACCTCGGCGTCCCCTGTACTCTTTTAATAGAACCGGGCGGTAAAGTCATTTATCGCAGGCTGGGATTGATAGAGCCGCTTGAACTCAAAAAAAACATTGTCGAATATGTCGGGCGATATTATCAATAGAGACACCCACGCAGCGGTTAAATCGCGTTATTTTTGCTCTTCTAGGATACCCATGCCGCTTCGGTCGGGGTAGGGCGGTCGCTCGGCCGGTATGTACGGATTTCTTTCCAGTTCTTCGAGCATGTATTTTATAGCTGCGTCAAGTTGCGGGTCGCCTCCATCGGCCATTAACTCAGGATCATCGACAACCTCAATGTCCGGGTCAACGCCGTGACCTTCCATTGTAAGTGTGCCGTCGGTTTCGTAGAAAGTGATAAACGGCACTGTTATTCGCGCGCCGTCAATCAGGGGTGGATTCTTGGCTATGCCGATAACTCCGCCCCAGGTGCGCATACCTATGAGCTTTCCGAGACCGGCTTTTCGGAACAGATACGGAAAGATGTCTCCGCCGGAGCCGGCTTCGCCGTTGATTAGCATACATTTGGGTCCTTGATGACTTATTGTAGGAACGCGCCAGTCGTTTTCGTAACGCTCGAACAAATGCAGGTAAATGGGACGGTTAAGGAGCTCGATGAATCGGTCAGCGATATTGCCGCCTCCGTTCCAGCGTTCATCGATGATAAGTGCGCCTTTGTTCATCTGGCCGTAGAACTGTCGAAATAGCTCACGTTGTCCACGGCCTCCGGTGTCCGGTACGTATATATACCCGACTTTGCCGTCGGATTCTCTATCCACATACCGGCGATTACTCTCAACCCAGTGACGATAACGCAGATTATATTCGGATCCTGCCAGCTTCACCACAACATTGACAGCCTGCTCGGGATTAGGTTCGGTACCTACGGTCAGTGTCACGGTTTGGCCGGCCAAGCCTTCGAAAGCCGCCCAGGGAGCCTTGGATGCATCGACCGGGATACCGTTAACTTTGAATAGGTAATTACACTGCTGCCTTTCATTCGGGTCCAAATCGGCCAGAACTGAACGGGCGTCGGTGTCCCAGATACCACCCTCGTATATTTTATTAATGCGATAATATCCCTGGTCAAGCTCAAAATCCACTCCGAGATAGCCGATTGATTCAGAAGGACCGGAATCTATATCGCCACCGCCGTAATATGTATGGCCGGCGTTGACTTCGCTTATCATTTCCGAGATGACATAACCGACATCACGTCGTGATACACAATCATCAAGCATGGTCTCATATTGTTTACGTATTGCGGGCCAGTCCACCTTGTGCATGTGCGGATCATAGAAATAGTCACGCATAAAACGCCATGCGTCAACAAAGATTTGCCGCCACTCGTCTCGCGGCTGAATTGTCACGTCCATCGGTCTGGTTACGACAGGATCCTCCAGTTTTTGATCGGGTTTGGCATCAATGATACCGGTCTTGCCCTCACTGCGAACGAGCAGTTTCTTGCCGTCCGGCGTCATCTGCACAAAACCTACTTTCTTGAGAATCGTTTTCTCCTCACGTTTTTCACTGTTGGGATCGAAGTATTGCAGCTCAGATTCTTCCCCGCGTCTCAGGTAAATTATGTGATTCTCGTCATTGACAGCCAGATAGCCGAATCTGCCGCGCTTGACGGGCAGGCGATAAGCCCGGTCCTCGATGTTTTCCAGGTCGATTTCAACGGGCTTGGGCTTTTCTTCGCCCTTTTTGTCTTCGGCCTTCTTCTCATCGCTGTCCGTATCCTTCTGTTCGCATTCTTTTTCGCCTGTGTCGTTAGAATCTTTATCACAAGCTTCTTTATTGCATTTAACCTTTTCTTCCTCATCCTTCTTATCTTTGTCCTTGTCGTCTTTACCTTCCTCTTTGGCTTCCTTCTTTGGTTCTTCTTCGTCGCTCTTTGCTTTTAGAGGATTGGGAACATCCGGTCGCAGTGGGATAGCATGCAGTATGGAGGTATCGTTATAGATAAAAGTAAGTCCTGAGTCAGCGTACTTGGGTTGAGAGATTTCACGCTGACTGAAGAAATACAGGAAATCTCCTTTGCGATCGAAGGTCGGGAGATAATCCATGAACATTCCACTGGTGATTTCGTGTTTCTCGTCCTTCTGGACATTGTAAAGCATGACAATGTTCATATTGTCCAGGTTGGGCCGGTTATAGGCCAGCCATTGGGAGTCGGAAGACCAACTGAAGTGCATCGGCACGCCCCAATTCCAGCCCGTGATGTTAACGCGGTCGAAATAGCGGACTTTTCGCTCCTCGGCATTGAAGACGTAGAACTTGCTTTCGTGATCGGTGAAGACCATCCATTTGGAATCGGGCGACCAGAGGAGTTGATAGCGATACCCCGCGCCCATCGATGTAACGGTTTGGGGCTTGCCCTGTCCGTCAGCGGGGCGCAATACGAGCTCGTTTTCCCCGGATTCATCCGAAAAATATGTGATCCATTTTCCATCCGGGCTCCAGGAAGGCTCGCGTTCGGCGATGCCGCTCGTGCGGGTGAGATTGCGCGGTGTGCCGTTCTTGGCGGGCAGCGACCAGACGTCGCCTCGCGTTTGGACCAGGACGCGCTTGGCATTGGGAGAGACGTGCCAGTCTGTAAGACGATCACTGACGTCCTTGCGAATCGGACGAAGCTTCGGGCGGGCGCCGGGAATCGAGATCGTGACCGGCGTCGTCCTTTCCGTCGCCAAATCGAGCAGATAGAGCTTCGCATCATATTCGAAGATAATCTCACCCTCGCCGTTCGGGCCGGGACCGTTGGAAGGCCATTTTACATCATAATCCTTGAAGTTTGTAACCTGCCGTCTTTCATTCGTCTCCAGATTATAACACCAGATATTCAGTCGATGATTCGCCCCGGCATCGGAAAGATAGTAGATTTTCTTGCCGTGCCACATTGGAATGGTATCAGTGCCTTCCCAATCAGTGATTTTTTTTGAAGTATGATTATCCAGATGGAAAAGCCAGATGTCCGAAGCCCAGCCGCCCCGGTAGCGCTTCCATGTCCGGAAATCGCGATTGCGCGGCGTGTACGCAAGCCACTGGCCGTCACCCGAAATCGTGCCGTAACCGCCATAGGGCACCGGCAACCGTTTCGGCAAACCGCCGGCTTGTTTAACGGTAAATAATTGGGTATGCCGTCCCAGTCCCCCCAATCCGTTCATTGCGAACAGCAGCCGATTGTCGAAAGACCAATCGCACAGACGCTCGCCGCTGGAATGATAAGTCACTCGTTGCGGGATTCCTCCGTCAATAGGAACTGTATAGATATCGAGGTTGCCGTCGTAGTTACCGTTGAAGGCAATCGTGCGCCCATCAGGACTGAATCGCGGAAAGATTTCTCCGCCGGGAGGGCTTGCCAGTGGCAAAGCCGTTCCTCCCGACCGCGGTACCACCCAGATGTCGTCTGCATAGACGAAAGCGATATGGGTTGAGCTGACGTCGGGGTAACGCATCATACCCCCGTGGGGCTGGATATCAGCTCCGGCGGTAAAAGGACAAAAAAACGAAAGCATCAAGAACAGACAGAATAGTGGGAATCTCATAATTATCCTCATTTTATAATCCTTTAGCGTTTAGGTGTTCAATATCCCCGGTGCGACTCGAACGCACAACCTTTGGCTCCGGAGGCCAACGCTCTATCCAATTGAGCTACGGGGACGAGAGCTTTATAATTATAATGCTGGTAAATACTTATCGCAATCTCAATTTCTAACATTTTACCAAAATTCTGTTTATTAATCGTTTCGTGCGATATTGTCAAGGTAACTTTGAATTTGAGCTTGTTGAAAATCCGTTACGAAAGTACGATAATACAAGTTTTTGTTTTTCAAACTTTAATTGCACAAGAATGGATTTTTGCAGCCAAAACAAACTTTTTTGGAGACAACACATGGCAAAGCCAATCACATCTACCCAACCGGAGCGTACACGGTTAGCGCCTGTATTTGCAATTCTGACAGCCTTATTCCTAACGGCCGGGTCTGCGTTTAATATCGAGTGTGCGGCGGGAAAACTGCCGGGATGGACGGAAAAAATTCGCAATGACCATCCGAGACTGTTTTTCAACTCGCAGACATGGCCCGTTGTACGTCAACGTGCTCTTGGCCGGGAAAAGCAGTGGTACGACTACATTAAGGGCCGTGTGGACCGTCTTGCGGGCGATACGAACGGCAAGGATGTGCTCGAACCAAAAGAATACGGCCAGCAAGCAGCATGGTCGGCGTTTGTGTATCGAATGACCGCCGAGCCGCAGTATTTCGAACTCTCGAAGAAATGTTTGGATGCTTCTCTGCGATTTTATATTGAATGCTTTCGTCAGAAAAAGAGTGTGAACTGGTACTCAACGTCAAGAGTTCACGCTACGCTGGCCTGGGACTGGCTTTATAACGATTTATCTGAGACCGAAAGGCAGGATTATATGTCAAGGCTCGTGAATGCCATTGATAGAGTACTGAAAGCCAGGCCGCCTATTTATAGAGAGAATATGAGCGGCTACAGCAGCGGATTCTACGGCGTGAAGAACTGCTTATGGTTCATTGGGTGCACCGCTTTCGATACTGGTATTGAAGAGGAGAAAGTAAACGAGTGGCTAACATGGGGACAGAACGAGAACTTTAAGATGCTGGAACACCGCCGGAAAGCCTGCGGCGACGACGGCGGCGGCGCATCGGCGACGCTTGGTTATGTCTTAGGAGCATACCCGTGGGCGGAGCAGAACTTCTTTTATACGTGGCTCTCGGCGACCGGAGAAAATATAGCGCCCGACTGGCCGCACTGCGCATGGCTTGCAAATTACATCTTATGGAACTGGATAGAAACCAATGATGGCCCTTTGGAGTTCGGCTATGGCGACCGCCCCCACACAAAGAACGCGATGCCGACAAGCCAGTTGTACACACACATGGCGAACATTCGACATCTTTACGGCAAACAAAGGCCGAAGGAGGCAGCCCTGGCAAAATACGTACAAGAGATGCTGCCTCGAAAACGATACAGCAGCACCTGGTTCATTTATCCTTTTCTGCTGGTGAATCTTGATGATTCTCCGGGCGCTTTCGAGCCGCAAAACCTTCCAAAGGCAAGACACTTCGAGAACATGGGACAAATTATTATGCGGAGCGGCACGGGGCGTAATGATACGTATTGCATTTTCTCTTGCGGCGGGATATTGGAGCAGCACAGGCACTATGACGCCTTGAACTTCATAATCTACCACAAGGGTTTTCTGGCCCTGGATTCGGGAACAAGATATAAAGAGTTCGACAATGGCGAGCACCTGGCCAACTACTATGCCCAGACGGTCGCGCACAACTGCATCGTGATCCATCAGCCGAACGAGCCGCCGGCTCGGTACTGGGGCGGTACGGTTGTCGGCAATCACGGCGGGCAGCATAAACAGCTCGGCTCGGTAGTAAAGGCTTTCGAAACGAACGACGATTACGTTTACGTTGCAGGGGATGCGACGGCTTGTTATCAGCACGGCAGAGTCAAAAAAGCCGGACAAACGTATCTGGAAGAGAAGTGTACTCTGGTGACACGACAGATTGTGTTTCTGATTCCGAACCATTTCGTAATTTTCGACCGAGTAGTTTCAACGGATGCTAACTACCGTAAAGACTGGCTTCTGCATACGGCCCATGAGCCGAAGATAAGCGGCGAGATAATCAGGGCCGAGCACAAAAAAGGCTGGATGTTGTGCAAAACAATTTTACCAAAGGATGCAGTTTTGCAAACGGTAGGCGGGCCGGGCAAACAGTTCTGGGCGGCGGGGAAAAACTGGGACATCGTAAGCGAGGGATTGACGGAGGAAAGTCTTGCCCTGATGGGACAGTGGCGAGTTGAAGTTACGCCGGGACGGGCGAGAAAAAAGGATGTGTTCCTTCATGTGATACAGGTCGGAGGACAGGATCTTGAGAAAATGGACAATGCCGAACTGATTGAAGAAGATGACGCTTACGGCGTAAGGATCGTAACGGACAGGCACACATGGGATGTCGTATTCAAAAGCACCGGAGAATTGGGCGGTCACATCACGAGAACAGGCGAGGGACGTAAGATAGATAGTGAATTGGCATCGAGCGTCCAGAAGCAGTCGGGAATTATATCGAAAAATGATTTATGATTTGAGGGCGAAAATTATGTAAATATGCTTCTAAGCGTCTTCGGTTATTTCTGCACATCAAACACGGCAATAGTATAGTAATTCTCTTCGTCTAATAGTTTAGGAGCCAGTGCAACAAAAACATTCTCGTGTTCGTCATTCGAATATAACTTGAACTTCAGTTTGTATCGGCCGGATCGAATTTTCGAAGGTATGGATATTTGATAGTTTTCCAAATAAACTTCACCTTCGGGCTGCGGCAGCCATTTCTGGTTTCCCGAATCCAGTTCAAAATCTTCAGTACTTTGTCCTTCGAGTCGGAATAAAATGCTGTACGGATTATAGGCCGGAGCAACACCTTTGTTTTCCCAAACCATCCGAATCTCGTTCTTTTCGCCAATCTCCATTATCCGGGGTATTTCAACATTATGTAAAAAGTACCAGTAGCCGCAGCGATTCAGCAATTCTTTTGTAAGCTCAGGATTATCTATAAGCCATTCATTTGCATCGCCGTGATAACCGATATACGTAGCATGTAATAAACCCAAAGCTCCTCTAAAGAAATCCGGCCCGGTTTTTCCTTTGGCATATTTCCAGAGAGACGATCCTTCTTTAACTTTCCAGTTACCATCTCTTTTGACGGCATGATAGTGCTGCAGTTCAAACACAGTGGGTGTTTTGAGATAAGCATCTTTGAAAAACTCGGGACTGCGTACGGTGTAAGTATCCGCGTAATTTCTGACGTACCCGTTTACCAGAGGGCTGTCATCGCGATAAGAAATGCCATGCTTAAGAATATATCGATGCAGTTTATCACGATTGTCCAAATCGCTGATTGAATATACATAATCATCAGAGATTACAAGCTGAGATTTTTCAAAGTATTTCAAATGTAGATCAATATGCAGTTTTCTTGTTTCGAATCCATATTCCAATCTGCTGCCTGAATGGGTGTGCCCTTCTCCCCAATCTCCGATACTGCCGATGTCTATATATCGAACCCAGGATTTGCCGTCATAGCGCTTTGCAAAGGCCCGTAAAAAATTCTCGAGCTTTTCCAAAAAGACGGGGTCGTCAAATCTCGGCTCCCAAGGGCCGTCCGGCCCGACTTTCTTGCCGCTGCGATAGTAGTCTCCTTTAGCGCCGGCCTCCATTACCCATTTGGGAGTTGCATACTGCTGCTCGATGCGATCTGTGCTTGTCTCCTTGCAACTGATTCGAAACGATATTTTCAGGCCTTTTTGCGTCCATTTGTTTATGATGTTGTCTATAATATCCCAGTTAAATTTCCCCTCTTCCTGCTCCAGATAAGCCCACGCCAGACGGATGTAAATATGATCCATGCCGGGAAAATCAAGCAGATGCGAGTCCTCTTTAATGATGTACTTATTGATATGATTGTCGGGATAATGGTGATACCAGCCTTTGTGCGGATTCTCCAGGGCTATCGTATCATTCCAGTATGGTTTCATATCGATTTCAACAGATAAAACTGGTTCTTGCACCCAAAGAAGACAAAGGGTCACCCATATTGCCATATTTTGTGTTTTAGTATTTACTTTCATCGTATT
>Ga0207752_1001316_pt1 | contig 11480 bp, 6 predicted proteins | sample Pon2CUnioCityCA_6_FD_187272 | JGI IMG/M metagenome (GOLD analysis project Ga0207752, IMG submission 187272) | Marine sediment microbial community from Union City, CA, USA - Pond 2C Sediment 2 (SPAdes) | ecosystem: Environmental > Aquatic > Marine > Intertidal zone > Salt pond sediment ... | reverse complement strand
AAGAAGACGGCGTCTTTACCAAAGACGTGTGCCGTTTTATAGACGGATGCCAAAAAAAAATACTTTTGATAAAATAACCTGAACACACAAGGATAAAAGGAGTCAAACATGGCAGTATTAAGAAAATTCAAAGCTTTGAGGCCTAAAAAAGGACTTGAAGAAAAGGTCGCATCCTATCCCTATGATGTGCTGAACAGTGAAGAGGCGAGGGAACTGGTTAAAGGAAATCCTTACTCTTTCCTGCATGTGGTCAAACCAGAGGTGGATCTGCCCGAAGGCACTGACCTTTATTCCGAGCCGGTCTATGATAAGGCAAGAGAAAATCTCGATAAATTCATAGATGAAGGGATCCTGGTCAAAGAAGACCGCCCCAAACTGTATATATACAGACAAAAAATGGGAAAAAGAGAACAGTTCGGTATCGTAGGCTGTGTTTCTGCCGAAGACTACGACAAGGATGTCATCAAAAAACACGAACACACGCGGCCGGCAAAAGAAGCGGACCGGATAAAGCATGTTGACAGGACAAATGCGAACGCAGGTCCTGTTTTTCTAACATACAAAGCAAGGCCGGATATAGATAAGTTGGTTAAAAAAGCCACAAAAGAAAATCCTGTCTACGACTTTACTGCCTCAGACGGCATAGGGCATACGGTTTGGGTCATCGAAGACGATTCATTATCCGACAGGCTTGTCCGGGAATTCGGCAAAATCGCCTCTATCTATGTCGCAGACGGACATCACCGTTCCGCATCAGGAGCCAGGGTCGCTGAGATGAGAAAAGCCGCCAATCCCCATCACAGAGGTGATGAAGAATATAATTTTTTCCTTGCCGTTCTCTTTCCGGACAACCAGCTCCACATTATGGACTACAACCGGGTGCTGAAAAACCTAAACGGACACAGTTCCGATGAATTATTTAAAACCCTGGAAGAATATTTCACCGTCAAGAAAAAAGGGCCTAAGCCTTTTAAGCCTAAGAAAAAAGGCACATTCGGCATGTACTGGGACAAGAACTGGTACAAACTGACGGCAAGATCCGAACTCGTGGAAAAGCATGACCCTGTTGAAAGCCTGGATATTTCTTATCTGCAAAAAAAACTGCTGGAGCCCTTTTTCGGGATCAAAGACCCCCGGACCAGCGATGACATTGATTTTGTCGGAGGGATCAGGGGACTCGAAGAACTGGTAAAACTCGTGGACAGCGGCCGGTTCAAAGTCGCCTTTGCCCTTTACCCCACATCGGTCAAAGAGCTGATGGATATTGCTGATTCCGGAAAAGTGATGCCCCCTAAATCAACCTGGTTCGAGCCTAAATTAAGAAGCGGGCTCCTTGTGCACATGCTTGAAGATTAGAGTCACTCGTTCTTATTCTGGCATATCGCAAAAATTTTTGAGTACAGGAGAGTCACCTATCATAAATGACCAAAGAAAAGGAAAGAAAAATGACGGGACTGACATTTTATATCGTTGATGTTTTTGCCGAGACAAAATATACCGGCAACCAATTGGCTGTAGTTCGAAACGCAGCCGCTCTTTCTCAGGAGCACATGCAGAAAATCGCAAAAGAGATGAACTATTCGGAAACAACCTTTATTCTGAGCGACGAACCGAAAAACAATGGATACGACGTGCGCATATTCACTCCTGCGGCCGAGGTTCCTTTTGCCGGCCACCCCACTCTGGGGACCGCTTTCGTCATTCACCGGGAGATCGCCGACAAGGCGGCTCAGACAATCAATCTGAATCTGAAAGTGGGCCAGATCCCCGTCACCTTACAGAAATCCGGCCTCAGTGAGAACATCCTGTGGATGAAACAAATCGAACCGGAATTCGGCGAAACACTCGACAGCGGAATCCTGTCCGATGTGCTCGGCATTGACCGGAATCAGATCGACGACAGATTTCCTATCCTGGAAGTATCCACAGGACTGTACGCATTGATTGTCCCTTTGAAAACACGGGAGGCGATAAAGCAGATCAGAATCGATCTCAACAGATACTATACACTCATCGAAAACATCTCTTCGAAACTGATCCTGGTCTTTAGTCCTGAAACCTATCACAGGGAGAATGACCTTAACGTCAGAGTGTTCGGCGATTACTATCAAGTTCCCGAGGACCCCGCAACCGGAAGCGCGAACGGCTGTCTGGCAGGGTATCTCGTCAAACAAAGATACTTTGAAAATGAAAAAATCAACATACGTGTGGAACAGGGATATGAAATAGGCAGGCCTTCCCTTCTGCACCTCTGGGCGGAAGAGAGAAACGGACAAATAGAGGTCAATGTCGGCGGAAAAGTCATTATGGTCGCCAAAGGACAGCTCTCTTCAATCGAATAGTGGAGAAACCAGGTCTGAAACAATCACTCATACCGGAGCGAATCGACCGGATCGGCAGAGGCGGCTTTTACCGCATGATAACCGACTGACAGGAACGCGACCATCGCTGTGGCTATACCGCCGGCTAAAAACATCCAGGGATGAAGAGAAATCCTGTACGCGAAGTTTGAAAGCCACCGGCCTGTAAAATAATAAGCTGCAGGCCAGGCGATCAGATTAGCCACCAATACATCGCGGAGAAATTTTTTAGACAGCATCAGAATCAAGGCTTTATGAGAGGCACCGAGGATCTTCCGGATCCCAATTTCCTTGGTGCGGATCTCAATCGCAAGCGAAGCCAGCCCGAAAAGACCCAGACAAGAGATGATGATAGCCAGAACCGAAGAGAAGGAGATCACAGACAGGCTCTTCGTCTCTTCTTCATAAAGACGGCCGATCTCCTCATCCAGAAAACGGTATGTGAAGTCCTTGTCAGGATATAGGGCATGCCACTTTTTCCCCACCTCATCAAGTATCCCTCTGATATCCCCTCCGTGAGAAGAAACAGCCAGATTATAAAAATCCTCACTCTGACCCCGGATGAAAATATAGGATCCTATCTCACGCCGAAGGGATTCGAAATGGATGTCGTTAACCACTCCGACTATGGTAAATATTTTGTCCGCTCTCTTAACATATATTTGACGGCCGATGGCTGAAGGCCAACCAAGTTCCCGGGCAGCCTTAGACGTGATAACGGCTGAACCAAGGTCACCGGTCTCCGCTTCCTTTAAAAAACCTCTTCCTTCCAAGATCTCCATCCGAAAGGTCTCAAAATAATCCGAATCGATAGCGATCACAGGCATCTTGGGGGATGTCTCAGTCTCAATAGTCCCTTCAGGAACGACTGCGGTCGGCCAGTTCAGGTCAGTTCCCGGTGTATAGGAACAGAGTGTGGCTTTGTCAATCCTGGGATCCCTGAGGATCTCCTCCTTGAGAATGTTCCCTCCCTGGCGGACGCCCTGCAAAATAATAACCTGTTCCTTGGCAAAGCCCAGATCCTTGGTCCGAACGAAATTCAACTGCCGGACAATAACCAGAGTGCCTATAATAAAAGCTGTGGAAACAGCGAACTGGAACACCACAAGCGCGGTCCGAATCCCGGACCGACCTGTTTTTAGACTCAGCTTTCCCTTCAGAATCTGAACAGGCTGGAAAGCAGATGCCAACAGAGCGGGGAAACTGCCGGAAAAAAATCCTACGATAAGAGCCATCCCGAAAAGAGCACCGTAGAGAGAGAGATTGCTTCCGAAATCGATCTGAAGATCATAACGAGCTATTGAGTTGAAGAGAGGAAGAAACAACGACACCAGAGAAGCAGCCAGCCCCACTGATATAAAGGCGGTCAGAATGGATTCGCTGAAAAACTGCAATAATATGTGCCTTCTTTCCGCACCCACGATCTTACGGATGCTTACCTCGCCGGCCCTGCCCAAGGCCAGCGCACCGGAAAGATTCATGTAGTTCACACAAGCAAGAAAGAGAATAAGGATTCCAAGAAAACTGAGGTAATACGTATAACGGATATCGCTGTTCTCCTCGAGTTCGCCGAAAAGATGGGACTTCAAATGAATAGATGTCAGAGGCTGGAGAAAGTAATGATGGTGTGTGGCGGCGTGTTCACTGACTCGCCGCATGAGAAAATCAGGGATCTTCTCTTCCAGGACCGCTGCGGATGTGCCCTGCTTGAGTTTCAGATAAGTATGAATCAGATCAAAATTTGACCGGTCGCTCCCGAGCATGCGCAGGCCGCTGGTTGATGTTAGAAACTCAAACTTCATGTGGGAATTCTGGGGAACATCTTCGAGAATCCCCGTCACTTTGAATGCGGTTCCCTCAGGTCTTTCGAGGATCGCGCCTAAAGGATCATCCCTGCCAAAAATCCTGCCGGCCAGCGACTCTGTAAGGAGTATGGAATCAGGATCATTGAGAGCTTCTTTACGGTTCCCTTTAAGGAGCGGGAAATCAAAAACATCGAGAAAATGAGGATCCGCATCAAGCCCGTTGACCTTATAGGTTTCACCTTTCCATAAAATCTCATTCTGATAAGAAGTCCTTTCAGAAAGCCTGACCACATCCTCAACCTCAGGGAATTCTTCCTTCATCATCGGTCCAATATAGGAAGCGATGATGGAGTAGCCCTTATCGCCGATGTCCAATTCCATGATATTGGCCAGCCGGAAGATGCGGTGGGCATCCTGATGAAACCGGTCAAAACTCCAGTCGTACTGGATAAAGAGGAAAATTCCGATAGCACAGGCCATGGCCGTGGCAAGTCCGATTATATTGAGTGCTGTGTACAGCTTATGTCCCTTCAGGTTTCTCCATGCTGTTATCAGGTATTTATGAACCATTCTGTTTCTCCTTACAGAGATTGTATGCAGTTTTCATGCCAATAACACTTCTCTGATAAGAGCCTATAAAGAATCAAATGCATTATAAAAGAATGTTCGTAATCGGACGCTTATTTGTCCGGAAGCGCACAGCCGCCTCTGGTATTCCTAGAGAGAGACGGCCATTATACACACTTTAAAATATGATTTCATGAATTCGGAGATAAGGATTTCTGTTTCTTATTCCGGTTTACGGATCAACTTTAGAAGCTCTTTTTCTTTTTTTATCCCTTCCAGAACCTGAGGCAGCAGAGTCTTTAAGTCTTCCTGTGAATAACTGCATTCCTTTATTTCTGCTGTTTCATCTGTTATCAGACAGTCGATATCTTTGATGTCTTTAGCCAATCCCTGATAGTTCTTGCTTCCCTCATCTTCGTAATAAGTGATTTGAATGGAAAATATTTGTTGGCTTCTCGAAAAATAACTCAATACCAAAATATGTTCTTCCCTGTTTTCCATCCGTCCGTCCAGGTCGAAATGGAACTCTCTTTTGAGAAAGTCTTCCCCTTCTCTCTGACCCATTTCCTTGACTTCGTCATAGATATCCATAATCACTGCTTCAGGAGTGACTGTTTCGTTATTACTTCTTAGTTCAGATCCATACAGCAAACTCTTATGCCCGTTAAGAACAACGATGAAAACAGTGAGTGCTGAAATAATAAAGAAAAAAGAGAGAAATTTTTTCATTCTATAATAAATATCGGATTTTTTTAGTAAATGTCAATTATTCCCTCCTATAGGGGCACCGGGAGGAACATGAAAAGGAAGCTCCCATTTAAATCTTTCCGGATTCTTTTGAAACTGTTCTACCTGGATCATTCCATAGTAATAATGGGCTTTTTCGTTCTCTCCGGAAACAGAGGAAATCTGGTCTTCGCACCACTTTTTCAGTTCTTCCAGCTTAAAAAACGCAACCGCTTTAACCTGTTCCGAACTATCAGGGCTTACAGCTAACCTCATAATACATCGCAGCAAAGTGTTATCAATCACCCTGCTGACTTCACCTGCCATTCCTTGTTTAGGCGGAGTTTTCCATGTGAAATCGATCATCCTTTCCAACACACCATCCAGCCCGGTCACCTCTTTTATGCGGGCATGGTGCTCTATCACCCTGGCACACCTGGCAGGATGAAGAATGGAATCAAACGTGATAAAAGCAGCTGTTTCAGCCGCACCAAAAGGATCAAAAGTCAAGCCTGTATGCCCCGTAAACATCTCCCTGTCCTCTCTATATCCTGGGGGAAGAGGCGGGAGGTCCTTTAATATGTTTTCGTTAAGGACCAGATTTTCAGGGCTGACTGTTTGAAGAAGCTCTTCTAAAGCCCTTTTTTGTTCAGAAGCACTGACTATTTCTGGGTCCTCCTGGACATCGCCGCGAAGCCGATGGTTATAATACAAGCCTCCCACCATGCTGGCGGCTGCTTCCACCTGGTATCTATGAAGCAAATAGACAGGGACTAGGAGTTTCCTGAGCAGCCCGACGGGCTCACCAAAACGGATCCTGCTCTTTGCAAACGTACCAAGAGCAGCGGAACGGACTTTCATGACCCTGTCGAGTTCATCAACAGGATTTTTCCCATTGTCCCATACCGCGGCTAACGGATGGGCGCTTCCGGGGCGGGAATCCTGCCCAGCCAAAAAATAAAGTCCTCTGGAAAACGCACTGTCCAGAACAGCTTTAAGAGCCCTGTCTTCGTCCGTACTTTCGGGAAAATCCTGATAGCCGTAGGCTATGGAAACTTTATCCCATTCTCCCACCCCTTCCGCATAAGAATCAGTTAAGTCTATGTTTCCTCTGTCATCTATTTGTATCAATGGATGAGGATAGTCCATCACAGAAGCCCGGTCATTGACACTGGATGCATAATTATGCCCGAGCCCAAGAGTATGTCCCACTTCATGACAGGCAAGCTGGCGTATGCGTGCAAGAGACATCTCCAGTATTTCTTTGGGGACATCCCCTTTTTCATCATAATCAGCGGCTAACGCCTCCCCTATAAGAAAATCCTGCCTTATTCTCAGGGAACCGAGTGCCACATGCCCTTTAATGATCTCCCCTGTTCTGGGGTCTGTCACGGAGGCCCCGTAAGACCAGCCTCTTTTTGAACGATGGACCCAGTTGATGACATTATAACGGATGTCCATCGAATCAGCTCCTTCAGGCATAACTTTAACCTGAAAAGCATTTTCATATCCTATGTCCTTAAAAGCCTCATTCCACCAGCTGGCCCCCTGGATAAGAGCTGATAAAATGGGCTCTGGGCAGCCCCTATCCACATAATAGACAATCGGCTCTATAGGATCACTTACTTTGGCTGAAGGGTCCTTTTTATTCAATCTGTGCCTTCTTATGTATCTCTTCTCCATATCTCTCCCGACAGGAGCCGAATAATCTGTGAAAACAAAGCTCGAAAAATTAGAACGCGGGTCATAGTCCCTGGGCTCATATCCGTCATCAGGAAGCTCTATAAAGGAGTGGTGCTGCCGCAAAGAAACAGACCCTGCATCCGGAGCGACTTCACGAACATCGCTTCCGGGATTGTCTGAAGTGAACGTCAATAAAGCCTCAAACTCCGTATTTTTTGGGAAGTTCTTCGTATCGGGTAAAAACACACTGGACCTGGAAACATCAAGCCGGTAATCTCCCTGTCCAGATCTCTTCAACTGTCTTATAACCCCATGAGCATCCCTTAAAATAAACGATGTGGCATTGACCAGAACTTTATCCGTGTCTTGAGCAACCACACCAAATCCCCACAGTATTGACTCGGCAAACGCCTCATCCACAGCTTTTTTTTCATAGGGATTATCACTCGAAGACCTGTACTCATAATTGGGTTCCATAAGAAAAACTTTTGGCCCCATCCTCAGGAACTTGACTACCTTAGCCTCTCCAAGTTGATTCCGGTCAAGCCCTATATCGTTCGAGCCAAGCCCGGCTCTGAGAGAAGGGACATAGAGAAATTCAAGCCCTGTTTTATCTATCTCAAGCCATACTTCACCTGTCCCCTTATCCCAATAAAAAGTAAAATAGCCAGGATGCTTTTCCATTCCTGAAACCTTTTTATCTATGGACAGGAACTGCGGAAAAGCGCTGATGACGACAAACAAGAGACCCAAACCAAACACCAAACATTTTTTCATATCAGATTTTCTCCTCTAATTAAAAATAACCTGAACTATTCATAAAAAATAGCGATGAGCATTTGTTCTTTTTACTTTCAAGGATATACATGCTTTTCATAAAAATGACAACTGAAATGTTTTTGTTCAAAGTGTGAGTGGATCTGAAATGATGCCGCCGATGCGAGAGTGACGGGGTTATCTTAGAGGGAATTAAGGCGGTCGAGTGCTTTCTTCTTTAGAGGATTGCCTTCATCTGCTTTTTTCCAGATAGACAAAAATTCACTATAATACTTCTTCGCTTCTTTTTTGATGCCTTTATCCTCCAGTATCCTAGCCAGCAAATAGAGATTTTTGGAGAAAAAGTAATCCCCTTCAATTCTTAAATTCATATCACCCGGAATCTTCTCCAGAAGGTTCTGTGCACTATTGAGATCCTGTGCTCTATAGTAGGCTTCTGCAATGGCATTCAGGAACCAGGCTCTCATCTCATCATGAGCAGAGAGAAGGTCAAGCCCTTTTCTGAACTCACTAACAGCTTCATCCGTCCTGCCTTTCCCTAAGCGGATGAAACCATTGACCAGAAAATAAAGCCTCATTTCCTTTTGATTCATTCCTTTCTGTATCATGGTTTTGAGTTTATCTGCGCTGTTTCCGGCTTTTTCTAAAGAGCCTGTTTTAACATCCGCAAGACACCTGAAAAATTGAGCCTGTCTTTGGAAGGTCAAATTACCTATGCTTACAGCCACATCTTCGGCTTCGGAGCAGGCGGTTGTGCTTTTATCCAGTTCATCCTGGAGATAGAGCAGATATGCTTTTATTAATTTCCAGTTAGCCTCCAAAGTTGCATCTTCAATGACTTGAGCCATCTCTACGCCCTCTGCTACCTGTTCTTCGGCTTCTTTAAACCGGCCCTGCATTAAATACAACTTATAGAGCGAATATCTTCCCGTGACATGGTCATTGGGATTTTCAGTCTCCAGGAGCTTTTTGAACTCAACCTCTGCCTTTTCCAGTTCCCCCTTCATTTGATACACAGAGCCTCTTATGTCATATTGATTTTCAAAGGAAGGATTCACGGATAATATTTTTTCCAGTTCTTCTTGAGCCCGGTCAAAACGGCCCTGCATCACAAAGACCTGGGCAAGGCCTCCCCTAACATAGATGCTTTCCCTCATATTATCCAAATAATACCCGAGTACTTCCGCTGCTTTTTCAAGCTGTCCTTTTGCTGTATAGGCATTTGCCAAGTTCGTATAACTCTGGAGTCCTCTGACCTTATTTTCTTTGTTCACGAGCAATCGCTCGACCGCATCATCCCATCTTTCCAAAGTCATGTACAGGAGGCTGAGATTGTTGTTAGCAATTTCATCTTCAGGGTACAGTTCCAATAATTTCTTATATGCCTCTATGGATTTATCATAGGTCTTTTCAGTCTGGCGAAAATATTCTGCAGTGATGCTGTACTGCTCCCTCTTTGAGACATGTTCCCTTTTTTCATAAGCCTTTTCAAGATTCTTAACAGCTTCGCTTTTATACCCGAGATTGGAGTAACAGATATAGAGCCCCCTGTAGGCCATAGCGAATTCCGGGTCGATGGCTGCGGCTGCTTCCAGTAAAGGGATCGCCTTCAAGTATTCCCCCTGGCTTTTGAAGTCCTCTCCGTCTCTGTAATATCGAAAGGCATCCTGGGAATCTGTTGTGATCTCCCGTATGTTCAGGTCTATATCTCCCTGTATTTCTGAAGATGACAGTTCAAAATCCTCTTTGACCAACTTTGTGAGTTGATCCACTATATCAAAAAGACTCTCTTCGCCTATCCCTTCCACCTGTTCCCTTCCGATCACCCTCTCCGTCTCAGGCTCAAGCAGACTGGTATTCACTCTTAATGTGTCTCCTGCTTTCGTCATCCGCCCCATAAGGACATAGGTCACACCAGCCCTGGATGCCACATCTTTTAAGTCTTTTGACGAATAGGTTTTGGACTCCTCCAGATTCAATTCCTTCAATATATCAAACAGCTTCTCACCGCTCAAGACTGTCAGAAATTTAGACTGCCCGAGGTCAGCGACAAGAAGGTCAGAAAGAGCCTTTCTCCAGTGGTCAAAACTCTCGTCCCCTGTATTGTTTTCAAAATGCATGACAGCCAGAGAAGGCCTGTCTCCATCAGAAACCACAGCCCTCTGGTGCCAAAGGACTTTCCATACAAAAAAACCAATGATGAGAAGAGAGACGAATATCAACGCAGGAGCCAGAACCTTTTTCAAGTTGAATTTTACCGTGATCTCCCTGGAAGCAGTGGTCTTCCTTTTGGGCAGAACCTTGTCTGTCTCAGGCATCTGCTTTTCAATCTGTCTCAATTCAGCCAGCAGCTCCCTGACATCTTGATATCTCTCATCCTTCTTTTTCTGTAAACATTTAAGGATCATCCTGCTTATATTTTCCGGTATCTGAGAGTTGAGCCGCCTCGGATTTAAAGGTATCTCTGATTTCTGCTTCACAGCAACGCTTAAGGGAGTTTTGCCTTCAAAAGGAAGCCTGCCTGTGAGCATTTCATAAAGGATAATACCCAATGAATAAATATCGGTCCGGCCGTCGATGTCATTGCCCTCAACCTGCTCCGGAGACATATATTCCGGTGTCCCCACAATAACCCCTTCTTCGGTTATCCCCTTTGACTTGACAGACCGTGCAATGCCAAAATCCATGACTTTAGCATTGCCCTCCCTATCGATCATGACATTTTGAGGTTTCAAATCCCTGTGAACAACACCCAACCGGTGCGCTTCGTTCAAGCCTTCACAGATCTGCCGGGCAATGATAACAGCCTTGCCCACAGTCAACCGCTCCACCCGGTGGATGAGCGATTTCAAATCTTCTCCTGAAACATATTCCATTGATATAAAGTGAATTCCCTCATGCTCGCTCAGATCAAACACCCGGCAGATATTTCGGTGAGAGATCTTTCTCGTCAATTTCAATTCATTACGGAAACGCTGAAGAGTCTGCGCATCGGATGCGATCTCAGGATTCAGGATCTTTAAAGCTACATTTTCATCTATATTGATGTCCCCTGCCTTGTAAACGCCTCCCATTCCTCCTTTTCCAAGCTTCTCGAGGATATGATATCTATCTGCAAATGTACTGCCGACCCTCATCTCGCCAACGGAGGTCACAAGAGTCTTTGTATCAGATGTCGGTTCTTTTGGTCTGCCTTTAAGAGAGGCCCCGCAGTTTCCGCAAAATTTTGTTCCGGGCCTGTTTTCAGTCTGGCATTTAGGGCATTTCATTGTGTTTTTCTTATTTTATTCAACTATATTAATATACGCGCAAATAGTCAATTCAGTTGCTAACATAATTAACCTGACCTATTCATCATCCAGGTTAACAAGAAAATTGATTTCAAAGAAGTTAAAGTATAAATTAAAGTAAATGATTAATCTGACCTATTCATAAAAAAATGGCGATGTTCATTTTTTTGTTTTGATTTCAAGGATATACATGCTTTTTAGAAAAAATGATAACTGAAAAACTATTTTCTGTTTTCACTTTCATTTTAATCGCCATTTTTTTACCATTAAGG
>Ga0207752_1001315_pt1 | contig 11480 bp, 10 predicted proteins | sample Pon2CUnioCityCA_6_FD_187272 | JGI IMG/M metagenome (GOLD analysis project Ga0207752, IMG submission 187272) | Marine sediment microbial community from Union City, CA, USA - Pond 2C Sediment 2 (SPAdes) | ecosystem: Environmental > Aquatic > Marine > Intertidal zone > Salt pond sediment ... | reverse complement strand
CCGCCGCCGATACCGATCACCAGCTTGATGCCGCTGCCGCGCTGGCGGGCGACGATGGCGTCGATCAGCGCCGGCGATGGCTCATCGGCGATGCGTTCGTGTTGCCAGTCGATGCCCGCTGCGGCTAGCCCGGCGCACAGCGGCTGCCAGTGCGGTGAGCGTTCCAGCGCGCCGGCGCCGGTGACCAGCAGTGCGCGGCGGCCGAATTCCGCCGCCAGCGTCGGTAGCTCTGCCAGCGCGCCGGCGGCGAAGCGCAGCCGCGGCAGTCGGTCGAGGGCGAAGTCCACGCCGCTCAACGGTTCGACAGGCTGCGCGACACGGCGTCGCGCCAGCCGGCCAGGCGGCGCGCGCGGCGCTCGCTGTTGGGCGTCGGCTCGAAGCGCGCCTCGCAGCGCCAGTGCTGGCCGATCTCCTCCAGCGAGTCGTAGAGGCCGATCTGCAGCGCGGCGAGCATGGCTGCGCCGAGTGCGGTGGTCTCGGTCTGCGCCGGGCGCTCCACCGGCATGTCGAGGGTGTCGGCGAGGCGCTGCACCAGCCAGTCGTTCCTGACCATGCCGCCATCGACGCGCAGCCCGGCCGGGCGCGTGCCGTCCTCGGCCATGGCGTCGAGCAGGTCTTTGGTCTGGTAGCAGACCGAGGCCAGGGTGGCGCGCACCAGCTCGGCGATGCCGCTGTCGCGGGTCAGGCCGAAGATCGCGCCGCGCGCCTCGGCATCCCAGTGCGGCGCGCCGAGGCCGGTGAAGGCCGGTACCAGGTAGACGCCGCTCTCGGTTCGCGCGCTGCGCGCCAGCGCTTCGCACTGGTCGGCCGAGTCGATCACCCCGAGGCCATCGCGCAGCCACTGGATGCTGGCCCCGGCGGAGAAGATCGCGCCCTCGATGGCGTAGGTCGTGCGCCCGTCGATGCGATAGGCAATCGTGGTCAGCAGGCGGTGCTTGCTGCGCACCGGGGTCTCGCCGGTGTTGAGCAGCACGAAGCAGCCGGTGCCGTAGGTGCTTTTGATCATCCCCGGGGCGAAGCAGGCCTGGCCGACCGCGGCGGCCTGCTGGTCGCCGGCGATGCCGGCGATGGGGATCGCCGTGCCGAACAGTTCGGGGTCGGTCTCGCCGTAGTCGGCGGCCGAGTCGCGCACCTGCGGCAGCAGCGCGGCGGGTACCTTGAACAGCTTGAGCAGATCGTCGTCCCAGCGGTTTTCGTGGATATTGAACAGCAGCGTGCGCGAGGCGTTGCTGGCGTCGGTGGCGTGCACCCGTCCGCCGGTGAGGCGCCAGAGCAGAAAGCTGTCCACCGTGCCGAAGGCCAGCTCGCCGCGCTCGGCGCGCGCGCGGGCGCCGGGGGTGTTGTCCAGCAGCCAGCCGATCTTGGTGGCAGAGAAGTAGGGATCGAGCAGCAGCCCGGTCTTGGCTGCGACCATCTCCTGCATGCCGTCGCGGCGCAGGCGCGCGCAGTGCTCGGCGGTGCGTCGGTCCTGCCAGACGATGGCGCGGCCGATCGGCTCGCCGCTGGCGCGATCCCAGATCAGCGTGGTCTCGCGCTGATTGGTGATGCCGATGGCGGCGACTTCGCCGCCCTGCGACCGGCTCGCTTCCAGTGCCGCGGTGGACACTGCCAGCGTGGTTTGCCAGATTTCTTCGGGATCGTGCTCGACCCAGCCGTCGCGGGGGAAGTGCTGGGTGAATTCGCGCTGCGCGGTGTGCAGGGCGCGGCCGTGGCGATCGAAGATCATCGCCCGGCTGCTGGTGGTGCCCTGATCGATGGCTAGTAGCTGCTGTGCTGGTGGTTGCGCGGCGTGGCTCATCTCGTGCTCCTTTGTCCCGTGAAGCTTGTGCGTTTGTGACCGCTGATGTTCAATTCGGTAAAACTTTAACAGAACAGTTTTCGTTTGCGAAAAATCGCCCGCGCTTGGATCGAGGTCCGCTCGGCGGGTGAGCTGAGCGACGGGAAAGGAGAAAGAGGATGGCGCAGATCGTCCGCCAGCAGGAGATCGTCAAGCTGGTCAAGCGTCAGGGCTTCGCCTCGGTGGAGTCGCTGGCAGAGATGCTCGGCGTGACCGCGCAGACCATCCGCCGCGACATCAACCAGCTCAGCGACGAGGGCCTGCTCAGCCGCCACCACGGCGGCGCCTCGCTGCCGTCGAGCGCTGAAAACCTGGAGTACGACCGCCGCAAGATACTCAATCTGGCTGCCAAGCAGCGCATCGCGCAGATGGTCGCCGCGGTGATACCGGACCATGCCTCGCTGTTTATCAACCTCGGCACCACCACCGAGGAAGTCGCCAAAAAGCTTATTTCGCACAAGGGCTTGAGGGTCATTACCAATAATCTCAACGTGGCTTCGGCGATGGCTTCGGCGATGGGTTCGGCGGAGGGTGTCGAGGTGATCATCGCCGGTGGCAGGGTGCGCTCGCGGGATCTGGGTATCACCGGCGGTTTCACGGTCGATTTTGTCCGCGAATTCAAGGTCGACTACGGCGTGATCGGAATCTCCGGTATCGAGGAGGACGGCACGCTGCGCGATTTTGACTACGATGAAGTGCGCGTCTCGACCGCCATCATGCAGCAGTCGCGGCGCGTGCTACTGGTCGCCGATCACTCCAAATTCGGCCGCAATGCCCTGGTGCGACTCGGCAATCTGCAGGATGTCGACATGCTGTTTACCGATCAGCCGCCGCCGGCAACGCTTGCCGAGGCGCTTGCCGAAGGTGGCGTTGAGGTCTGCGTGTGCGCGAGCTGATCAGCCTGCGATGATCGCTTTCGAACTGATTTTTCCGCTCTGCAACTAGCTGTTTAAAAAGACCTCGGCCATTGTTTTTGTGCTGCATCGCACAAAAAAATGACAGCGTTTGGTGCGCGAAAAAATTCGCAAAAGTTCGTTTACTTGCGTTTTGGCGCTTGATAGGCTGCCGCCAACGATGGCTTTGATCGATGCCGCAAGCCTTGTCCGGGTCTTCGGGCTTGCCGTGGTGGTCGGTGAATGGAGCTTGGCGAGTGGCCGCAAAGGATGAGTTCGACGTGCTGGTGATCGGCGGTGGCATCAACGGTGCCGGCATCGCCCGCGATGCCGCGGGTCGTGGCCTGCGCGTGCTGCTCTGCGAGCAGGATGACCTGGCCAGCCACACTTCCTCCGCCAGCTCGAAGCTGATCCACGGCGGTCTGCGCTATCTGGAGCACGGCGCCTTCCGCCTGGTGGGCAAGGCATTGGCTGAACGCGAAGTGCTGCTGCGCGCCGCGCCGCACATTATCTGGCCGCTGCGCTTTGTCATGCCGCACGACGACTCCCTGCGCCCGGCGTGGATGATCCGCCTCGGCCTGTTTCTCTACGACCACCTCGACTTCGGCAAGCGCCGGCTGCTCGATGGCTCGGCAGGACTCGACCTGCGCCGGCATCCGGCCGGCGAGCCGCTGCGCGATGGCATCACCAGGGGCTTCGCTTATTCCGACGGCTGGGTGCAGGACGCCCGGCTGGTGGTGCTCAACGCGATGAGCGCGGCCGAACTCGGTGCCGAGATCCGCACCCGTACCCGCTGCATCGCCGCGCGCCGCGACGGCGATCGCTGGCATGCGAGCCTGCAATCGAGCGTCGGTGGCCAGTGCCGCGAGGTCGTCGCGCGGGGCCTGGTCAACGCCGCTGGCCCCTGGGTGTCGAGCCTGCTCGACGAGGTGCTGCAGCAGCCGGGCGGGCACGCGGTGCGGCTGGTCAAGGGCAGCCACATCGTGGTGCCGCGGCTGTTCGAGCACGACTGCGCCTACATTTTCCAGAATCCCGACAGGCGCATCGTCTTTGCGCTGCCCTACGAGGGCGACTACACGCTGATCGGCACCACCGATCTCGACTATCGCGGCGATCCGGCCGCGGCGGTCATCGGCGACGCCGAGATCGATTATCTGTGCGCGGCGGTCAATCGCTACTTTAAGCGGCAGCTCGGCGCCGCCGAGGTGATCTGGCACTACGCCGGTGTGCGCCCACTGGTCGACGACGAGTCCGGCGCCGCCGCCGAGGTGACCCGCGACTATCGCCTGGCGCTGGATGCCCCTGCTGCCTCGGCGCCGCTGCTGTCGGTGTTCGGTGGCAAGCTCACCACCTATCGCAAGCTGGCCGAAGAGGCCGTCGATCTGCTCGCCCCGGTGCTGGGTTGCGCCGCTGGCCACTGGACCGACGGCGGCGCGCCCCTGCCCGGTGGGGATATCGAAGATGCCGATTTTGATGCTTTTCTGGCCGCCTTTCGCGCCCGCTACGCCTGGCTGCCCGAGGCGCTGGCGCGGCGCTACGCGCGCAATTACGGCACCCGCGCCGAGCGGTTGATCGGCGCTGCCGACTCGCTGGCCGGCCTCGGCGCGTCGATGGGCGATGGCGTCTACGCCGCCGAGCTGGACTATCTGGCCCGCTACGAGTGGGCGCGCCGTGTCGAGGATGTGCTCTGGCGGCGCAGCAAGCTGGGTCTGCACGTCGCTGCGCAGACCCGCTGCAATATCGAATTCTGGTTTGAAGAGAACCTGGGCCAGGTCGAGCGCAAGGCATCCTGAAAATATTGGCAGTCGCGCATCGATGTGGCGCGGCGCCGGGGGAGGAGTGAGTGATCACGAGTAGTTGTGCCGGGTGGCAACGGCCGCGCGCCGGTGGCCGGGGTGCGCCGCAATGAGCCTGCGTCTGGACGGTATCTCCAAGCAGGTCGGCGCGGATATGCACATCCACCCCACCGATCTGGAGCTTGCGCCGGGGATCACCGTGCTGATCGGCCAGACCCTGGCCGGCAAAACCACGCTGATGCGCCTGATGGCCGGGCTGGATCAGCCGAGCGGCGGGCGGATTCTCGTCGATGGCGTCGACGTTACCGGGGTGCCGGTGCAAAAGCGCGGCGTGGCGATGGTCTACCAGCAGTTCATCAACTACCCCTCGTTCACGGTCTACGAGAACATCGCCTCGCCGCTACGCCTGGCGAAGCTCGACAGCGCCGAAATCGACCGCAAGGTGCGCGAGGTGGCGGAGATGATGCACATCGAGGAGCATCTGCAGAAGCTGCCGGCGGCGCTCTCCGGCGGCCAGCAGCAGCGCACCGCGATGGCCCGCGCGCTGGTCAAGGACGCCGACCTGCTGCTGTTCGACGAGCCGCTGGTCAACCTCGACTACAAGCTGCGCGAGCAGCTGCGTGCAGAGATGCGCGATATCTTCATCCGGCGCCGCGCGATCATGGTTTACGCCACCACCGAGCCGCTGGAGGCGCTGGCCCTCGGCGGCCAGTGCGCGGTGCTCGACGAGGGCCGCGTGCTGCAGACCGGCAGCACCCTGCACACCTACCACAACCCGGCCAGCGTGCGCGTCGGCGAGGTCTTCAGCGATCCGCCGATCAACGTCATCGACGGCGAGGTGCGCGACGGCGAGATCCACCTCGACGGCGGCGCACTGCGCCTGCCGCTGGCCGGCAGCGTCGCCGATCTGGCCGCTGGTCGCTATCGCTTTGGGGTGCGCGCCAACCACCTCGCGCTGCACGCCACGGCCAGCGATGACGCGGCCGTCGACGCCGAGGTCGAACTGGCCGAGTTGAGCGGTTCAGAGACCTTCATTCACGTCGCCCACCACGGCGTCAGCTGGGTGGTACAGGAGGAGGGCGTGCACAGTGTGCAGCTCGGCGAGAAGCTGCGCGTCTACTTCAATCCGCGCCACCTGTTCGCCTTCGATCGCAACGGCCGGCTGGTGGCCTCCCCGCAACGGGCGCTATCGGCCTGAGCCGTGGCGAGGAGCAAGATATGGCACGCATCCATCTGAAAAACATGGCGCACAGCTATCTGCCCGAGCCGCAGGGGCCGCAGGACTACGCGCTGCACCCGCTCGATCACGTCTGGGAGGACGGCGGCGCCTACGCGCTGCTCGGCCCCTCCGGCTGCGGCAAGACCACGCTGTTGAACATCATCTCCGGCCTGCTGATTCCCAGCCAGGGCCAGGTGCTGTTCGACGAGCGCGACGTCACCCGGCTGCCCACCAAGGCGCGCAACATCGCCCAGGTTTTCCAGTTCCCGGTGATCTACGACACCATGAGCGTGTTCGACAACCTGGCCTTCCCGCTGCGCAATCGCGGCTTTGCCGAAGACAGGGTGCGCGCGCGGGTGGATGAGATCGCCGACATGCTGGAGCTGGGCGCGGTGCTGAAAAAACGCGCTGCCGGGCTCACCGCCGACGCCAAGCAGACCATTTCGCTGGGCCGCGGGCTGGTGCGCAGCGACGTCGCGGCGATTTTGTTCGACGAGCCGCTGACGGTCATCGATCCGCACCTGAAGTGGAAGCTGCGGCGCAAGCTCAAGCAGATCCACGAGCAGCTCAAGCTAACCCTGGTGTACGTCACCCACGACCAGAACGAGGCGCTGACCTTCGCCGACAGGGTGGTGGTGATGCAGCAGGGCGAGGTGCTCCAGCTGGGCACGCCGCAGGAGCTGTTCGAGGCACCGGCACACACCTTCGTCGGCCATTTTATCGGCAGTCCGGGGATGAACTTCCTGCCCTGCCGGGTGGACGGCGACGCGGCGCTGGTCGACGGCCAGCGCATCCCGCTCGGCGATTCCGCGCTGGCCGCCGCTGCCGCTGCCGCCGGAGAGCTGAGCCTCGGCGTGCGTCCGGAATTCCTCAGCCTGCACGACAGCCCGCAGGCCGGCTCGCTGCCGGTGGCGGTGGACGCGATCGAGGATCTGGGCAACTACAAGATCGCCAGCGTGCGCCTCGGCGAGCATGCCATCAAGGTGAAAGTGCCGGAGGATCAGCCGGTTGCGGTCGAGCGCGCGCAGCTCACTTTCAATCGCGATTTCACCCGCTTGTACGCCGGCGATCGCCTGCTCGGCTGAGGGGAGGGACGATGAACAAGGTTCAGAACAACAAAGCCTGGCTGCTGGTACTGCCGGTGGTGCTGCTGGTGGCGTTCAGCGCGGTGATCCCGCTGATGACCGTGGTCAACTACTCGGTGCAGGACATCCTCGATCCGCAGACGCAGGTCTTCGTCGGCACCGAGTGGTTCTACGAGACGCTGCACGACCGGCGCCTGCACGACGCGCTCGGCCGGCAGATCCTCTACTCGGCGGCGGTGCTGGCGATCGAGATTCCGCTGGGCATCGCGATAGCACTGTGCATGCCGACGCGCGGCATCTGGGTGTCGGTGTGCATGGTGCTGATGGCGCTGCCGATGCTGATCCCGTTCAACGTGGTGGGCACTATCTGGCAGATCTTCGGCCGCGCCGACATCGGCCTCGGCGGCGCCGCGCTGGCCGGGCTGGGCATCGACTACAACTACGCCAGCAGCCCACTGGATGCCTGGCTGACGGTGCTGCTGATGGACGTCTGGCACTGGACTTCGCTGGTGGTGCTGCTGTGCTACGCCGGGCTGGTGGCGATTCCGGAGGCCTACTACCAGGCGGCGAGCATCGACGGCGCCTCGCGCTGGGCGGTGTTCCGCTACATCCAGCTGCCCAAGCTGAAGAACGTGCTGGTGATCGCCGTGCTGCTGCGCTTCATGGACAGCTTCATGATCTACGCCGAGCCCTTCGTGCTCACCGGCGGCGGCCCCGGCAACGCCACCACCTTCCTCAGCCAGCACCTGACCAAGATGGCGCTGGGCCAGTTCGATCTCGGCCCCGCAGCGGCTTTTTCACTGGTCTACTTCCTGATCGTGTTGCTGTTTTCGTGGCTGTTCTACACCGCGATCAACAACATGAGCAAATCCTGAGGGAGTGGTCGGGATGAACCTTCGCAAACGCCATATCGCCCTGATTGCCTACCTGCTGTTTCTGCTGGTGCCGATCTACTGGCTGATCAACATGTCGCTGAAGACCAATAACGAGATCCTCAGCGTGCTCAGCCTGTGGCCGCGGGAACTCACCTTCGCCAACTACGCGTACATCTTTTCCGATCCGAGCTGGTATCTGGGCTACGTCAACTCGGTCACCTACGTGGTGATGAACACGGTCATCTCGCTGACCGTGGCGCTGCCGGCGGCCTACGCTTTTTCGCGCTACAACTTCCTCGGTGACAAGCACCTGTTCTTCTGGCTGCTGACCAACCGCATGGCGCCGCCGGCGGTGTTTCTGCTGCCGTTTTTCCAGCTTTATTCCAGCGTCGGGCTGATCGACACGCACATCGCCGTGGCCATCGCCCACTGCCTGTTCAACGTGCCGCTGGCGGTGTGGATTCTGGAGGGCTTCATGTCCGGTGTGCCCAAGGAAATCGACGAAACGGCCTATCTCGACGGCTACAGCTTTCCGCGTTTTTTCCTGCGCATCTTCCTGCCGCTGATCAAGGCCGGCATCGGCGTGGCGGCATTTTTCTGCTTCATGTTCAGCTGGGTCGAGCTGCTGATGGCGCGCACCCTGACCACCGTCGACGCCAAGCCGATCGCGGCGATCATGACCCGCACGGTGGGCGCCTCGGGCGTCGACTGGGGCGTGCTCGCCGCCGCCGGCGTGCTGACCATCATTCCCGGAGCCCTGGTGATCTGGTTCGTGCGCAAGCACGTCGCCAAGGGCTTCGCCATGGGCCGCGTGTAGGAGATCGCCAGCATGCAGTGGATGTACTGGACCCCTGTCACGGCGATGTTTTTCGCCACCATCGCGCTGATTCTGGTGGGCATGACCATCGCTCAGGTGGTCTACCCGACGCGCGAGCGCAAGGGCTTTCTGCCGATCGCGACCACCCGCGGCGACCGCCTGTTCATCGGCCTGTTGAGCAGCGCCTATGTGCACCTGGCCTGGGTCGGGCTGAGCGACTGGCCACTGTGGGTGGCCACCGTGCTGTGCGCGCTGTGGATCGCCAGCCTGTTCCGCTGGGGCTGAGGCGGCATCGAGTCGAGCGGTAGTTGCTGTAGCCGCCGCGTCGGGAGACCGATCCCGGGGCGAAAAGCAGCCAAAAACCACACTGAAGAATCCCGTTGGAGGATGACATGAAACGCAATTTGCAGAGCTTGAAGCGCCTGCCGCTCAGCCTCGCCATGGCCACCGCCATCGGCGTCGCCGGCATGCCCATGCAGGCCAGTGCCGGTATGGCCGAGGCCGAACAGTGGGTCGACAGCGAGTTCCAGCCGTCGACGCTTTCCCGCGACGAGCAGATGAAGGAGATGGCGTGGTTCATCGAGGCCGCCACGCCCTTCAAGGGCATGGATATCCGCGTCGTCTCGGAAACCATCGCCACCCATGAGTACGAGTCGAAGGTGCTGGCCAAGGCCTTTACCGAGATCACCGGCATCAACGTCACCCACGACCTGATCGGCGAGGGCGATGTGATCGAAAAGCTGCAGACGCAGATGCAGTCGGACGAGAACATCTACGATGCCTACATCAATGATTCCGATCTGATCGGCACCCACTTCCGCTATCAGAAAGTCGTGCCGTTGTCCGACTGGATGGCCGGCGATGGCAAGTCCGTCACCAACCCGATGCTCGATATCGATGATTTCATCGGCATCCAGTTCACCACCGGCCCGGACGGCAAGATCTACCAGCTGCCCGACCAGCAGTTCGCCAACCTGTACTGGTTCCGCTACGACCTGTTCAAGCGCGAAGACCTGCGCAAGCAGTTTAAGGACATCTACGGTTACGACCTCGGCGTGCCGGTCAACTGGTCGGCCTATGAAGATATCGCCGAGTTTTTCTCCGAACACGTCAAGGAAATCGACGGTGAGCGGATCTGGGGTCACATGGACTACGGCAAGAAGGACCCGTCGCTGGGCTGGCGCTTCACCGATGCCTGGCTGTCGATGGCCGGTGCCGGCGACAAAGGCCAGCCGAACGGCCTGCCGGTGGATGAGTGGGGCATCCGCGTCGACGGCTGCCGCCCGGTGGGCTCCAGTGTGACCCGCGGCGGCGCCACCAACGGCCCGGCGGCGGTCTACTCGCTGACCAAGTACGCCGACTGGCTGAAGAAGTACGCGCCACCGGAAGCCGCCGGCATGACCTTCGGCGAGGCCGGCCCGGTGCCGGCGCAGGGCCAGATCGCCCAGCAGATCTTCTGGTACACCGCCTTCACCGCCAGCATGACCGAGCCCGGCCTGCCGGTGATGAACGAAGACGGCTCGCCGAAATGGCGCATGGCGCCGTCGCCCCACGGCCCCTACTGGGAAGAGGGCATGAAGCTCGGCTATCAGGATGCCGGTTCCTGGACGCTGCTCAAGAGCACCCCGGTCAAGCGTCGTCAGGCCGCCTGGCTGTACGCCCAGTTCGTGGTCGCCAAGACCACCTCGCTGAAGAAGACGCTGGTCGGTCTGACGCCGATTCGTGAGTCCGACCTGCAGAGCCAGGCGATGACCGACGCCGCGCCGAAGCTCGGCGGCCTGGTCGAGTTCTACCGCAGCCCGGCGCGCGTCGCCTGGAGCCCGACCGGCACCAATGTGCCGGACTACCCGAAGCTCGCCCAGCTGTGGTGGGCCAACGTGGCCGAGGCGGTCACCGGCGAGCGCACCCCGCAGGAGGCGATGGACAATCTGGCCCGCCAGCAGGATCGCGTTCTTCAGCGCCTGGAGCGTGCCAAGGTGCAGGGTGAATGCGGGCCGAAGCTCAATGAGGAGCGCGATGCCGAGTACTGGCTGAGCCAGCCGGGCGCGCCGAAGGCCAGGCTGGCCAACGAAAAGCCGCAGGGTGAGACGGTCGACTACGACCAGTTGCTGCAGGCCTGGCGCGAAGGCCGCGTGAAGTAGGGCGTTCGATTGCGCCGTCGATTCGCGCCGCGCGGCCTCCTCCCCGGCGGCGCGGATCGATGGCGCCCCACAAGCTGAGATCCACTGTGGATCGAGCAATAAAAAAGCCCCGCTTTGTGGCGGGGCTTTTTGCGTTGTCTCGCGCTGCGCTCAGTCGCGCAACTCGGCCTGCCGGCTGGGCGGCAGATCCAGCGGCTCGACGCCGTGCTCGCGGGCTTTGCGATAGGCGCGGTTGAGGTGGGTGCGCAGGGTGGCGCGGGCGATGTTCAGGCGCTCGCAGATCTGGCTGTTGCTCAGGCCCTGTACCACCAGCTCGATCACCGCCATCTCGCGCGCGCTGAGGCCGGCGTCGATGAAGGCCGACAGCGCGCGCCGGTGGCGTGCCTCCAGTGGCTGCAACAGGGTCATGCGCGTGTCGCCGCTCTGGATCACGGTGACGTCGCAGGCGCGGCCGAAGATCTCGCTGTCGGCGTACAGGCGGCTGCCCTCGCTGTCATCGGCGCGCGCCGTGTCGTCTTCGCACAGGCGGATGCAGCCGTTGTCGCAGACTGTGCCGCCGCGTTCGCCGCAGACCTCGCGGCAGTGCTCATTCTGCGATAGCACACGCTGCTCGGCATCGCGCATGCAGACGCCGATGCCTTCGCTGGCGAGCATTTCGTCGAGACGCTGTCGGGTCATTGGGCGGCTCCTGCAAAAATGGTGGCCACAGCCTAGCCGGTAGCGGCAGCCGCTGACTTGGTCTGGATCAAATTTGTGCATCCGGGGGGGTGGGGTTGCGCCCGGCGGTGCGCTGCAGGCGGGGATTTGCCAAGAGAAG
>Ga0207752_1001314_pt1 | contig 11500 bp, 12 predicted proteins | sample Pon2CUnioCityCA_6_FD_187272 | JGI IMG/M metagenome (GOLD analysis project Ga0207752, IMG submission 187272) | Marine sediment microbial community from Union City, CA, USA - Pond 2C Sediment 2 (SPAdes) | ecosystem: Environmental > Aquatic > Marine > Intertidal zone > Salt pond sediment ... | reverse complement strand
GCCCCGGCGATGAATCGGCTGATGTGGTCGAACCCGGCGACCCAGGACAACGTCGCCACACTGAAGCGGCGCGGTGTCGCCGTGTACGGCCCCGGCAGCGGCGAACAGGCCTGCGGCGAGACCGGCGCCGGGCGCATGCTGGAGGTGGAGGAACTGGTCGCACTGCTCGCCGACGACCTGTTCGGCGGGCCGAAACCGCTCGACGGCCAGCGGCTGCTGATCACCGCCGGGCCGACCCGCGAGGCGATCGATCCGGTGCGCTTCATCAGCAACCACAGCTCGGGGAAGATGGGCTTCGCGGTGGCCGCTGCGGCGCTGCGCGCCGGCGCCGAGGTGACGCTGGTGGCCGGCCCGGTGCAGCTGGCGACGCCGCCCGGCGTCGAGCGCGTCGATGTGGAGAGCGCGCTGGATATGTACGACGCGGTGATCGAGCGCGCCGCGGCGGCCAGCGTGTTCGTCGCGGTGGCGGCGGTGGCCGACTACCGCAGCGCCGGCGTCGCCGGACACAAGATCAAAAAGACCGACGACAACCAGCAGATGGCGCTGGAGCTGGTGCGCAACCCGGATATCCTGGCCGCCGTGGCCAGCCTGCCCGACGGTCCGTTCAGCGTCGGCTTCGCCGCCGAGACCCGCGATGTGGAACGCTACGCGCGCGCCAAGCTGGCGAAGAAGAAACTGGACCTGATCGCCGCCAACCACGTCGGTGGCGAGACCGGCTTCAACTCGCCGGATAATGCGCTGGACGTCTATTGGGGCGACGCCGGCCACCGACATCTGGCACGCGCCGACAAGGCCGAGATCGCCCGCCAGCTGGTGGCGCTGATCGGCGAGCGCCTCGCCGACAAACGCAAAGGCGCCGCCGCGCCGCTCTCCCCACCCACCGCCGACGAGACCGATTGATGCAGCCACTCGACGTCCAACTGCTCGACCCACGCCTGGGCCGGGAGATCCCGCTGCCCGAATACCAGACCCCCGGCGCCGCCGGGCTGGATCTGCGCGCCTGCCTCGATACCGCGGCCACGCTGGCCCCCGGCGACACCCTGCTGGTGCCCACCGGGATGGCCATCCACATCGCCGATCCGGGGCTGGCGGCGCTGATCCTGCCGCGCTCCGGGCTCGGTCACAAACACGGCATCGTGCTAGGCAATCTGGTCGGCCTGATCGATTCTGATTACCAGGGCCAACTGTTCGTCTCGGTTTGGAACCGCAGTGACGACAGCTTCACGATCGAGGTCGGCGAGCGCATCGCACAATTGGTTCTGGTGCCGGTGGTACGCGCGCAGTTCAATCTGGTCGAAAGCTTTGACGAGAGCGAGCGCGGTGCCGGCGGCTTTGGCTCATCCGGTCGCAGATGAGCGTTCGCCGCGCCTGGCCCGCGGCAAAAACAGGGAACCCATTCAACGATGACCATCGACCCCGCCATCTTCCGTGCCTACGACATCCGCGGCACAGTCACCGACCAGCTCACCGCGGACGTGGTCCGCGCCATCGGCCACAGCTTTGGCAGCGAATGCGCCGCGCGCGGCCAGCGCGAGGTGGTCGTAGCGCGCGACGGCCGGCTCTCCGGCCCGGCGCTGGTCGCCGCGCTCAGCGAAGGGCTGCGCGCCGCCGGCCGCGAAGTGATCGACATCGGCATGCTGCCGACGCCGCTGCTGTATTTCGCCACCCACCAGCTGGACACAGGCACCGGGGTGATGATCACCGGCAGCCACAACCCGCCGCAGTACAACGGACTGAAAATGGTGCTCGACGGCGGCGCGCTGTACGGCGAACAGATCACCGCGCTGCACGATCGACTGCTGCGCGGCGAGCTGCACTGTGAATCCGGCGGCGCTCACCGCGAGTATCGACCCGAAGCCGAGTACCTCGACCGCATCGCCGGCGACGTGCGGCTGGCGCGCCCGCTGCGCATCGCCGTGGACTGCGGCAACGGCGTGCCGGGTGTGATCGCCCCCGAGCTGTTCCGCATGCTGGGCTGCGAGGTGGTCGAACTGCACAGCGAAGTCGACGGCAACTTTCCCAACCACCACCCGGACCCGGCCAAGCCGGAAAACCTCGCCGATGTGATCGCCGCGGTGGCCGAGCACGGGCTGGATCTGGGCCTCGCCTTCGACGGCGACGGCGACCGCGTCGGCGTGGTCTGCAACCAGGGCCGGGTGCTCTGGCCGGACCGGCAGATGATCCTCTACGCCGAGGATGTGCTGGCGCGCAATCCGGGCGCGCGGGTCATTTACGACGTCAAATGCAGCCGCCACCTGCCGGCGGCGATCCGCCGCTGCGGCGGCCAGGCGGAGATGTGGAAAACCGGCCACTCACTGGTCAAGGCGCGGATGCGCGAGACCGGCGCCTTGCTCGGCGGCGAGATGTCCGGGCACATCTTTTTCAAAGAGCGCTGGTACGGCTTCGACGACGCGCTGTACGTAGCCGCACGGCTGCTGGAGATCCTCGCCCGCGACCCGCGCCCGGCGGCCGAAGTGTTCGCCACGCTGCCCGATTCGCACAACACCCCGGAGCTGCACCTGCACTTCGCAGGCGAGGGTGAGCAGCATCAATTCATGCAGCGCTTCGTCGCCGCGACGCGCTTCGACGGCGCCGATCTGCACACCATCGACGGCCTGCGCGCCGACTTCGCCGACGGCTTCGGGCTGGTTCGCGCCAGCAACACCACGCCGTCACTGGTGATTCGCTTCGAGGCCGATGACGCCGCCGCGCTGGCGCGCATCCAGAATGACTTTCGCGCCGCCATTCACGCCGTCGACGCGCGCCTCGAAACACCTTTCTGACACCCTTTCCGACCGGGAACAAACCTTGGACAAGCAACAGGCCATCCAGACCGCGCAGGTGCTCAACGAGGCGCTGCCCTACATCCGGCGCTTCGCCGGCAAGACCATCGTCGTCAAATACGGCGGCAACGCGATGACCGACGAACGGCTGAAAATCAGCTTTGCACAGAGCATCGTGCTGATGAAGCACGTCGGTATCGATCCGGTGGTGGTACACGGCGGCGGGCCGCAAATCGGCCAGTTGCTGCAGCGCCTCGGCAAGCAGAGCATCTTCGAGCAGGGGATGCGCGTCACCGATGCGGAGACCATGGATGTCGTCGAAATGGTGCTCGGCGGGCAGGTCAACAAGAGCATCGTCAATCTGCTCAACCAGGCCGGTGGCCGCGCCGTGGGCCTGACCGGCAAGGATGCGCAGATGATTCGCGCCACGCCGCTGCGCCTGACCCGCAAGCAGGCCCAGGGACAGCCGCCGGAGATCATCGACATCGGCCACGTCGGCGAGGTGGAGCGGATCGATCCATCGGTGATCCACGAACTGGTCGGCGCCGGCTGCATCCCGGTGATCGCGCCGATCGGCGTCGGCGCGGATGGCGCCAGCTACAACATCAACGCCGATCTGGTCGCCAGCCGCATCGCCGCCGTGTTGCAGGCGGAAAAGCTGCTGCTGCTGACCAACACGCCGGGGATTCTCGACAAGCAGGACAATCTGCTCACCGGGCTGAACGCGGCGCGCATCGATGAGCTGATTGAGGACGGCACCCTCTACGGCGGCATGCTGCCCAAAGTGGCCTGTGCATTGGACGCGGTGCGCGCCGGGGTCGATACGGTACAGATTATCGACGGGCGAGTGGAAAACGCGGTATTGCTGGAGCTGTTTACCGATGCCGGGGTTGGGACTTTGATCCGGGCTTGATCCTGTTGCGGTGGCCCGTTTCGCTGGAGAGCGCGGCTCAACCGGGCCAGCGCTACCCGGCGTTTACAGGCCAACCGGCACAGGCATACCCGTTTCGCAGGGCTTGTTTTCGGCAGGTCGATATCAATTGACCGCAAGACACGCCCTGCGAAATCTATCCGGCTACGCTTGCTTATTCCCCCTGCACGGGGATCGCATTATCGCATTGCGGCAAACAATGGCTGCTCTACCGCGATGCTTAAATCCGCGTTTCCTGAATCTGGTACTTGAAGGCGGCTGCATTCGCCACCTTGCCGATTTCGATGATCGCGCCGTCCTGCTCCAGCTTTCGAGCCGCTTTTCGGCGCTGCTGGTTTTCTTCCAGCCAACGCTCGGTCAGCACGCCTTTCTGCTTGACGCGTAGCAACACCTCGGCCTCGCGGGCGGCAGATGTCTGCATACTGAATTCGGAAAGGTCGTAGCCACAACGCCAGACCATGGCCCAGATAAGGTCTCGGTCCTCGAAACGCAGTTTCTTGCGCGGTTTGTTCACACTTACTCCAGTCAAAAGTTCGGCAAAAGGTGGACGAATATTCTTGATTTCTTCAATTTTCGGCGCCGGAGCCAACAATAAGCAAGCCACGGGCCAGAACCCGGCGAGTGTCCGCTCGCGAATTTCTCATCACTGCTTGAAGGGCCGGGCTAAATGCCCGCCACGGTGCTGGAATCAATGGTCAACCAGACTACGCTGGCGTAACGCAGCCCCTTGCCGATAGCCACCAACAGCAGAAAAAGCCACAGGCGCACACGCATGATTCCAGCGATCAGCGTCAAGGCGTCGCCGCCAATCGGCAGCCAGGCCAACAACAGGCACCAGAATCCGTATCGGTTGAACCAGTTTTGCGCTTTGTCGATCTGCGCCGCACTGAAATAAAACCAGCGCCGCTCGCGGAAGTGTAGCAGGTAACGCCCAAGCGCCCAGTTCACCACCGCACCGAGCGTATTGCCGAGAGTCGCAGTGGCGAGCAGGGCGAGTGGATCACCGCCGTCGCGCAGCAAAGCAAACAGCACCACTTCGGAATAGAACGGCAAGATAGTAGCGGCAAGAAACGCCGAGGAAAACAGTAAAAGGTGATCGACGATCATTGCGCTCTGGCCACCAACCAGCGGAACAGGGCGAACTGCGCCGGCAGGTAGAAGAGGTACTCGGGGTGCCACTGCACGCCGATGATGGCGCGCTCGTCCTGGTGCTCCAGCGCCTGCACGATCCCGTCCAGATCGCGCCCCACCACGACCATTCCGGCGCCGGGCTGATCCACCGCCTGATGGTGCAGGCTGTTGACGCGCAGGCGCTGCCCGCTGCAGATGCGCGACAGCTGCGAGCCGGCGGTGAGGTCGACGCGCTTGGTCGGCAGCAGCCCGGGACGGTTGCGGGTGCGCCGGCGCATGTGGCGGATGTCCTGATGCAGGTTGCCGCCGAGCACCGCGTTGATCAGCTGCGCGCCGCGGCAGATGCCGAGCAACGGCAAACCGCGCTGTAGCGCCTCGCCGATCCAGCGGATCTCCAGCTCGTCGCGCGGCGGGTCGCTGCGCACCGCGGCGTGGATGTCGCCGCCGTAGTGCTCCGGGCCGATGTCGTCGCCACCGCTGATCAGCAGCGCGTCCAGCGGCGCGCCGCTGGGCGCGTGGCGCACGCTGATGCGCTCGGGCACGGCGCCGGCCAGGCGCAGGGCGAGGCAGATGCACCACCAGCTCGGCGACCACAGCTTGCCGTTGCCGGTCACGCCAATGCGCGGTCTTTCAGCCATCGATCGAGAAAGCTCGTCCAGGGGCGGCGGGCGACGCCCAGCAGCGGCCGCCGCTGGGCGAGATACTGTGCACCGAGTTCATCCAGCCAGCGCCGTTCGTGCGCCAGACGCTCGACCACCAGCCAGCTGCGCCAGGCGTCGTCGAGACTCCAGTCGCTGTGCTCGATGTGGCAGTCCGGCAGGCGGTAGTGGAAGGTCGGGCGCGCCTTGACGCGCGGATCGTCGATCGCGCGGGCGACGCGCGCGGCGTCGATCCGGGCAAACATCGGCAGCATGTCCAGCGCCCGGTTGCGCGTCGGGTTGTGCGCCAGGTAGTCGTCGATCAGCTGCAGCACATCGGCGTCGGCGAGCGGCGCGATGCACAGCAGCTCGACGTAGTCCTGCGGGTAGAGGTCGATGTACGGGCTGATGCGGCGCGTGATGTCGACCCGCTGCGCATCGACCAGCCACCACTGCAGCAGGCCGAAGGCACGCAGATAGGCGAGCAGGCGCGGCGCTTCCGGCGCGGCGATCTCGGTGTTGATGTGCACGCCGTAGGCGGCCAGCGGCGATTCCTCGGTGCCCACCGCGCCGGCCTCGCGCAGTGCGGCGACCATCGGATCGAGACCGGCCAGGCGGCCGATCTCGATCGGCGGGCAGACCACCTCCATGGGCACCAGCAGGCTGGCCGCCTGACTGAGCACCTCGACCAACGCCGGATCGGCCTCGCCACGCTCGCTCTGCGCCGCCTTGCGCTTGAGGAAGGCCCAGTCGATCTCGACGTTAAACTCGCCGAGGCCATCGACCTGCAGGCGACACTCGGCGGCCGACGATTCGACCACCCGGCCGCCCAGCGCGCGCCGCATCGCCGCCAGCGCCTGCGCCAGATCGATGCCACTGAACTCCAGTTCGAAGCCGACGCGGCGCTGGCCGCCGTCGCTGCGCAGCAATTCATCGGGCGGGGCGTAGCGCGCCACGCCGAACCTCAGGCCAGCCGCTGCAGGCGCTGGCGACCGCGCAGCACCGCGGCGCGCACCTGCGCCGGCGCGGTGCCGCCGAAGTGATCGCGGGCCGCCACCGAGCCCTCCAGGGTGAGCACGTCGAAAACGTCCGCTTCGATGGCCTGGCTGAACTGGCGCAGCTCGGCGAGTTCCATCTCGGCCAGATCGCGGCCGCTGTCGACGCCGAGTCGGACCGCTTTTCCGACCACTTCGTGAGCGTCGCGGAAGGGCAGCCCCTTGCGCACCAGATAGTCGGCCAGATCGGTGGCGGTGGAGAAGCCGCGCCGCGCAGCTTCGTACATCTGCTCGGCCTTTGGCTCGATGGCCGGGATCATGTCGGCGAAGGCGCGCAGGCTGCCACGCAGGGTATCCGCGGCGTCGAACAACGGCTCCTTGTCTTCCTGATTGTCCTTGTTGTAGGCCAGCGGCTGGGATTTCATCAGCGTCAGCAGCGCGATCAGATCCCCGTTGACACGCGCCACCTTGCCGCGCACCAGCTCTGGCACATCCGGGTTTTTCTTCTGCGGCATGATCGAGCTGCCGGTGCAGAAGCGATCCGGCAGGGCGACGAAATCGAACTGCGCCGAGGCCCACAGCACCAGTTCTTCGGAGATCCGCGACAGATGCGTCATGCACAGCGCCGCAGCGGCGCAGAACTCGATGGCGAAATCGCGATCGGAGACCGCGTCCAGCGAGTTCTCCGCCGGGCCGTCGAAGCCCAGCAGTTCGGCGCTGATGTCGCGCTCGATGGGATAGGTGGTGCCGGCCAGCGCGGCGGCTCCCAGCGGCATCACGTTGAGCCGGCGGCGGCAATCCATCAGCCGGTCAGCGTCGCGGTAGAGCATCTCGAACCAGGCCAGCAGATGGTGACCGAAAGTCACCGGCTGGGCGGTTTGCAGGTGGGTGAAGCCGGGCATGATGACATCCGCGTGGCGCTCTGCCTGTGCCAGCAGGCCGTCGAGCAGGCGCCTGAGCTCGTCGAGAATGCCGCCGCTTTCGTCGCGCAGCCAGAGGCGGATGTCGGTGGCGACCTGATCATTGCGCGAGCGGCCGGTGTGCAGACGCTTGCCGGCGGGGCCGATCTTGTCGGTCAGCCGCGCCTCGATGTTCATGTGCACGTCTTCCAGCTCGACCGACCACTGGAATTCGCCGGCGGCGATCTCGGCTTCGATCTCATCCAGCCCGCGCAGGATGGCGGCGAGGTCGTCGTCGCCGAGCACGCCGACTTTATTCAGCATCTGCGCATGCGCGCGGCTACCGGCGATATCCTGCCGATACAGGCGCCGGTCGAAACCCACCGAGGCGGTGAAGGCCTGCACGAAGGCGTCGGTGCCCTCGGTGAAGCGCCCGCCCCAGAGTTTATTCTCCGCGGCCTCGCGGCCCTCGGCAGCCCTGTCTGTCATCTCATTCTTCCGGTTCAAAGTGGCGCGTATCATATCAGCCTGATGCGCCGGCGTTGACGCCACCAGGCTTCACCAAAGCCGCCGCCTGCCACCACCAGCGATCGAGCGATGCGCGACCACCACAGCGACAACTTTCTGCCCGACTTCTGCAGCCGCGAGGCACTGTTTCTGGTGCTGCTGATCGCCGCGCTGCTGTGCATTCTGCTGGCGCTGGCCGGCGGCGGCACGCTGGACGAGATGCTCGCCCAGTTCGCCCTGCAGGCGCTGTTCGTGACCTGGATCGCGCTCATCGATGTGGCCCTGCTGTGCCAGCTGCGCCGCTGGCAGGAGCAACTACAGCGCCGCCTGCACCCCGGGCTGCTGGGCGCACTGGCCTTCGCCCTGCTGCAACTGGTCACCCTCGCCTTCACGCTGATCACCGACTGGCTGGCGGACTGGCAGATGCCCGGCTGGCCGCAGGACTGGCTGGCGCACAATCTGCTGCCGAACCTTGCGATCAGCGCCATCGTCACCGCCATCGCGCTGCGCTATTTTTACATCGCCCACCAGTGGCGGCTGGGCGTGCAGGCCGAGGAGCGCGCGCGCTTCGCCGCGCTGCAGGCGCGCATCCGCCCGCACTTTCTGTTCAACAGTCTGAACAGCGTGGCCAGCCTGACCCACGTCGACCCGCAGGCCGCCGAGGACGCGGTGCTCGATCTGGCCGAGCTGTTCCGCGCCAGCCTCGGCCAGCGCCAGAGCCTGTCGCTGGGCGAGGAGCTGGCACTGGCGAAAAGCTATCTGCGCATCGAGGCACAGCGCCTCGGCGAGCGCCTGCAAGTGGCCTGGGAACTGCCCGACCCGCTGCCCGACATCCAGCTGCCGGCGCTGACCCTGCAGCCACTGCTGGAAAACGGCGTCTACCACGGCATCGAGCCGCGCGCCGGCGGCGGCCTGCTGCGCATCAGTGCCGCGCAGCGCGGTGGCGCGCTGCACATCGAGATCGCGAACCCGCTGCCCGAGGGGCTGGCAGAGGGCGAAACCACACACCGCGCCGGCAACCGCATGGCGCTGGATAACGTCCGCCAACGCCTGCAACTGGCCTTCGGCGAGCGCGCCGCACTGGAAACCGACGCGCGCCGCGATCAGTATGTGGCCAGGCTGCGACTGCCGCTGAAAAATTGATACGGAAACAAGGAGTCACCACCGATGCGCATCATGGTCGTCGACGATGAACCCCTCGCCCGCGCGCGCCTGCGCACGCTCATCGATGCCCTGCCCGATTACGACTGCGTGGCCGAAGCCAGCGATGGCAGTCAGGCACTGCAACAGCTCGACGCCAGCCGCCCGGACATCGTGCTGATGGACGTGCGCATGCCGCAGATGGACGGCCTCGAAGCGGCGCGGCATCTCGCCGAGGGCGAGACACCGCCAGCGGTGATTTTCACCACCGCCTACGACGAGCACGCACTGGCCGCCTTCGACGCCCGCGGCAGCGGTTATCTGCTCAAGCCGGTGCGCCGCGACAAACTGCTCGCCGCACTGCAAGCGGTGCGCAAGCCGAATCGCGCGCAGCGCGATGAGGAAGCATCTTCCGAGGCAGAACAGGCCAACGGCGCGCGCAGCCATCTGTGCGCCATGGTCGGCAACAGCACGGTGCTGATCCCGGTCGAGCAGGTGCTGTTCTTCCGCGCCGAACACAAGTACGTGACGCTGCGCCACAGCGGCGGCGAGACGCTGCTGGAGGAATCGCTGAAAAAGCTTGGCGAGGAGTTCGGCGAGCGCTTTCTGCGCATCCACCGCAATGCGCTGGTGGCGGTGGAGCGGATCTCGGGGATGGAGAAAACCGGCGACGGCCGGCATCTGATCTGTCTGCGCGACTGCGACGAGAAGCTGGAGATCAGCCGTCGTCACCTACCCAGCGTGCGGCGTTTGATGAAGCGGCGCGGAGCACCCGCAGGCGCTTGAGCGAGCGCTCGATGCCGCGGTCGAGATAGGCGCCGAAGTAGTCCACGGTGTTGATGCCGACCATCCGCTCGGCCAGTTCCCGGCCACCTCCGTCGAGGAACAGCAGCGTCGGCGTCACAAACACGCCGTAACGGCTGGCGATCTCGCTGGCACCGGCCCGGGCGCCGGCGAAATCGGCCAGCTGCGCGTAGCTGTCGATATGCAGGGTGCGGATCAGCACGCGCTCGCCTTCGTAGTCGCCGCTGATCATCATCGGCCGCAGGAACTCGTCCTCCAAGACGCGGCAGTAGCCGCAATCGGCGGCGACGAAGGCGAGCAGAATCGGTAGGCGCGCAGCGTGTGAATGCTCGCCGAGCGCGGCCAGATCGGCAGCCTCCAGCAGCACCGCTTTACCGTCTGCGGCGAGCAGCGCCCGGTTCGGTGCGGTCAGCAGCGGCACCGCCAGTAACAGATACAGTGCGGCGATCCACAAATTCTTTCTACGGCGCATTTGTTCAGTGCTCCAGAGCACGCTACAGTGGGGCATTCTCCGCCAATCCTCACTACTTCGAAATCCCTCCAACGAAATATGACCGACAGCAAGTTGCAGACGCTGCGCATCGCCACGCGCAAGAGCCCGCTCGCCCTCTGGCAGGCCGAACACGTCGCTGCGCGCCTGCGCGCTGCCCACCCCGGACTCCAGGTTGAGCTGGTGACCATGGTCACCCAGGGCGACCGAATGCTCGATGCGCCACTGGCGAAAATCGGCGGCAAGGGTCTGTTCGTAAAAGAGCTGGAACAGGGCATGTTCGAGGGCCGTGCGGATATCGCCGTGCACTCCATGAAGGATGTACCCGCACACCTGCCGGACGGTCTCGAACTGGCGGTGATTCTGGATCGCGGCTCGCCCTTCGATGCCTTCGTCAGCAACCACTACGACTCGCTTGCGGATCTGCCCGAAAACGCCCGCGTCGGCACCTGCAGCCTGCGCCGCCAGTGCCAGATCAGCGAGCGCTTTCCGGGTTTCGAAATCCTCAATCTGCGCGGCAACGTCAACAGCCGCCTGGCCAAGCTCGACGCCGGCGACTACGACGCCATCATCCTCGCCTGCGCCGGCCTCGAACGCCTCGGCATGGGGGAGCGGATCCGCGCCGAGATCCCCGCCGAGCAAAGCCTGCCGGCGGTCGGCCAGGGCGCGCTGGGCATCGAATGCCGCAGCGATGACGACGCCACCAGGGCGCTGTTAAGCGTCCTGCACGACGAGGCCACATCGATCCGCGTGCGCGCCGAGCGCGCCATGAACGCGCGCCTCAACGGCGGCTGCCAGGTGCCGATCGCCAGTTACGCCGAGCACTGCGACGACGGCCGCCTGCGCCTGCGCGGCCTGGTCGGCAGCCCCGACGGCAAGCGCGTCCTGCGCGCCGAGCGCCACGCCGCAGCGGCCGATGCCGAAGCGCTGGGCGTGGCCATCGGCGAGGATCTGCTCGCCCAGGGAGCGGCCGAAATCCTCGCCAGCGTGGGCATCGAGACCAGCTAGTGAAAGCCTCTGACGCGCCACCGCTCGCCGGCTTGCGCGTACTGGTCACCCGCCCCGCCCATCAGTCGCCGCCGTTCTGCGCGCTACTCGAAGACGCCGGCGCGTCACCATTGCGGCTGCCGGTCATCGCCATCGAGGCAGCCGCTGACGACTCGACGGCGCGCGCCCGGATCG
>Ga0207752_1001313_pt1 | contig 11506 bp, 11 predicted proteins | sample Pon2CUnioCityCA_6_FD_187272 | JGI IMG/M metagenome (GOLD analysis project Ga0207752, IMG submission 187272) | Marine sediment microbial community from Union City, CA, USA - Pond 2C Sediment 2 (SPAdes) | ecosystem: Environmental > Aquatic > Marine > Intertidal zone > Salt pond sediment ... | reverse complement strand
TCGTTTAATTCGGGCACAAAAAAACCCGCTTTTAGCTAAAGCAGGCTTTCACTTTAGCTGTATTTTTAATGCGCCCGCAAGCTGATATCAAATCGGCGCTACCTGGTTAATAGACAAGTTAATATACAAATAACCGGTTACAGAAAGATTAGGTGATGAAGATTTAATTGTCAATATTAAATCCCTGTACACCTTCTCCCCAGTAAACTGTTATGCATTATTGTGAAGTTCGATCACTTCATTATCGCCATCATTACCCGAACGGCTCTTGTCATTTCTTAATGATTCAATGTGTTGCAAATAACCCTCGTCAATATCCCCGGTAACATACTCACCGTTAAATACAGAGGTATCAAATTCTTTAATCTTCGGTACTTTTTTACGCACCGCTTCAATCAAATCATCAAGCTCCTGGTAAAATAACTTGTCCGCGCCAATCTCTTTGGCAATTTCATCCACTTCACGGCCGTGACCGATCAGTTCGTGTGCCGCCGGCATATCAATCCCATACACATTTGGGTAACGCACGGCAGGCGCCGCCGAGGCAAAGTACACTTTGTTTGCACCGGCATCACGCGCCATTTGAATAATTTGGGCAGAGGTTGTGCCACGCACAATAGAATCATCAACCAGCAAGACATTTTTACCTTTAAACTCTAACTCAATGGCATTGAGTTTTTGGCGAACAGATTTTTTACGCTGTTTTTGTCCCGGCATAATAAATGTTCTTGCTATGTAGCGGTTCTTAATAAAACCTTCGCTGTACTTTACGCCTAATGTATAAGAACACTCCAGGGCAGAAGTACGACTGGTATCCGGTATTGGTAGGACTACATCAATATCATGATCCGGGAACTGCTTTAAGATATTTTTTGCCAGGTAATCACCCATACGTAAACGGGCTTTATAAACAGAAACGCCATCAATAATAGAATCAGGCCGTGCAAAATAAACATGTTCAAAAATGCAGGGGGTTAATACAGGGTTTTCAGCACACTGACGGGAAAATAACTCAGCGTTATGATTAATAAAAATGGCTTCACCGGGTTCAATATCACGAATCATTTCAAAGTCTAAAGAATCAATGGCAACTGATTCAGAAGCAACAATATGTTCAATCCCCTCTTCCGTTTCACGTTTACCAAAAGCAACCGGGCGAATACCATGTGGATCACGAAATGCGACGATGCCACGACCGGTAATCATTGCCACAACAGCATATGCACCTTTACAACGCTTATGCACATTTTCAATGGCATCGAAAATATTATCCGCTGTTATTTCCAGGTTAGGGCTTACTGTTTTTTGTAGTTCATGAGCAAAAATATTTAACAGGATTTCTGAATCAGAGTTTGTATTAATATGACGCCTGTCCTGGATATACAGGTCACGTTTTAATTCGGCAGCATTGGTTAAGTTACCGTTATGCGCTAACGCGATACCGTAAGGCGAGTTCACATAAAAAGGTTGCGCCTCGGCAGATGAAAAGCTGCCCGCGGTAGGATAACGCACATGCCCGATGCCGATATTCCCTTTCAGGTTGAGCATATGACGGGTATGAAATACATCTTTAACTAAACCATTATCTTTGCGCAAATACATGCGATCATCTTCACAGGTTACAATCCCGGCTGCATCCTGTCCTCGATGTTGCAATACCGTCAATCCATCAAAAAGCGCCTGGTTAACGGGTGTATGGCCTACAAGACCTATAATTCCACACATGTCTGATTCCTGGTATAAGTTTAGTTAAAACAAAGAACTAATATTTAAAATATCTTGCGATATCATCGGGTAATAAATCTTTTAACCATGTTGCGATGGCTTCAAAGCGGAACATAAAAAAAGATTCGTCCCACCATGCTTCTTTAGGTAGTGTAGTCAATCCAAGTAACATCACAACAATTGTTACCAACAACACACCACGAAATAATCCAAATACGGCACCGATAGTCCGATCAATACCTGTAAGCCCGGCCCGTTGCACGAGCTGGCTGGCAAAGAAGTTAATAATCGCGCCAACGATTAAAGATAAAACAAACAGGCTGATAAAGGCGGTAAGTAAACGCAAGGTGGGATCTTTGATTGAATCACCAAAAAGCTCGGCCATGCCAGGGGAAAAGGTCATAGCGATCCACAACGCAAGTAACCAACCGGCCAGTGACATTGCTTCTTTTACAAAGCCACGCATCAGGCTGACAATAACCGATAAAACAATAATACTTAAAACAATTAAGTCTGCAACTACCATTCAATTCATTCCAGATTATGGATGCTTAACCACAAGGCCCGTAAGTTTAAATTCTTTCTTAAGCTTTAGCTTAAGTGCTTCTGCTTTTTCACGGGAAATTTCCGGTCCGACCCGCACCCGGTAGGTTGCCGTGTTATCTTTCATAATGCGCTCAACAAAGGCATGCACCTTTTTCTTGCGTAACTTATCTTTTAAACCCATTGCGTTTGAACGTTTAGTAAAGCTACCGACCTGCACTGCCCACACGGTTTCTTTTATTGCCGGCTTTTTCTCTTCCCTGGTCAGCTCGGTAATTGTTTCTACAATCACGTTCGGTTTTTCTTCTTTGACAACTTTGGGTTCAGGGACACCTTTAGCAATCGGAATTCTTTTTGGGTTAACGGCTTTTGCTTCCGTTTTTTGAGTTTCAGTAATATCAATGTGCTGAATATTTTTGATTTCAGTGCTGCGCTCGGGAACATTACTGCCAAAAACAGGCATTTCTACATCACGTCCACCGCTGAGCAACATGGGGATAAAAATTACAGCCAACGCAACCAGCACGATCGCACCGAGTAAGCGTTGTTTCAAGCGGCCTTGTTCCACGTATTCCCCTGTTTTTAAAAATCAGTTATTCAAAAATATAAATGATGGAATTATATAATAGTTAGTCTTTTCAGGAGCCTATTATATTCCGGTCTGCATCGCGAATTCTACCGTATAAAACGAACCAAAAATGATCACGCGATCACCTGATTCTACCTCGGCGTCCGCCGCATCAATAGCCTGCTTGACATCACTAAAACAGCTCACAACCACGTTCTTATCCAGCGCTTTTAATACATCAGCCAGTTGCTGTGCCTTAATGCCACGCGGAACATCTAAATCTGCGATATACCACTTGCTGATTTCTGGCAGCATCGCAGATAAGGCCGCGGCATGGTCTTTATCTTCTAACATGCCCAGCACCGCAACATTATTACCACCACATACCTGGCCATTTAATAATTCAGCCAGGCATTTCATACTGGCCTCGTTATGCGCCACATCTAATATATGCATGGGATCACCACCCTGGCACTGAAAACGTCCTGCGACTGAAACAGACAATAAACCTTCTTTGACCTGTTTTTGGCTTACAGGGAGTTTATCGGCTAAACACTCAATAACCATGAGCACCCCGGCAGCATTATCCAGCTGGTGTGAGCCACGTAAGCTGGGGGTTGGTAACGCGGTGCGTTGGTGTTTATCAGATTGCCAGTCCCAGGCGGCAAAACCCGCCCCATTCTTCCAGCTAAAATCCTTATCACGTTGATATAAAACCGCACCGACTTCATCCGCAGCTTGTTTTATGCTCCCCGGCATATCTGGACTACTATATATCACCGGGTGATCCTTACGCATAATGCCTGCTTTTTCACGGGCAATCGTTTCCCGGTCTTCGCCCAGCCATGCGGTATGATCAATGCCAATCGATGTAATTAGTGCAGTATCGGCATCGAGAATATTGACCGCATCTAAACGACCACCAAGCCCCACTTCCAGGATAATGACATCAGGCTCGGCACGGAAAAATATATCCAGTGCTGCCAACGTGCCGAATTCAAAATAAGTCAGCGAAATTTCATTATCCTGAATACGTGCCTGGTCGATACGTTCAAACGCTTCACAAATTTGGCTATCAGAGACTTCTTCTCCATTAAGGTGAATACGTTCGTTATAACGAAGCAGGTGTGGTGAGGTATAAGCGGCCGTTCGGTAGCCCGCGCTTTGATAAATCGCTTCGAGTAATGCCACGCTTGAACCTTTACCATTGGTACCGGCAACACTAATCACGGGAATAGAAGGTAAAGAGGGATGTAAACGCTGAAAGACCTCAGCAACACGATCCAGCCCAAGCTCAATAGTTGAAGGATGTAAACCTTCTTGCCAATTTAACCATTGTGAAAGTGTAGAGAACCGCATTATTTAAGAATAAAAATCAAATTTAGATATAAGTCTTGGTAAAAATTTTTAAGAGCTATAACCACAGAGGACACGGAGGTTCACAGAGTTTTTACTACTTTTTCCTCTGCGTTCCCCTGTGTCCTCTGTGATAAAGTTTTTTCTTTGTTTATCCTGAGCAGCGGTTTATCTCTGAAAAATTAAGCTGCTGGCTTGTGCATCATCATGCTGAGCAGGCTTGAAACTTTATCGCGCATATCACGACGATCAACGATCATATCTACCGCACCATGCTCTAATAAAAATTCACTGCGTTGGAAACCGTCCGGGAGTACTTCGCGTACTGTTTGTTCAATAACACGTGGACCGGCAAAACCAATTAAAGCATTGGGTTCAGCAATATTAATATCGCCCAACATAGCCAAACTTGCTGAAACACCGCCCATGGTAGGATCAGTTAATATCGAAATAAACGGTAAAGACTGTTGACGCATTTTAGCCAGTGCCGCACTGGTTTTCGCCATTTGCATTAAAGAGAACAGGGCTTCCTGCATACGGGCACCACCACTTGCTGAGTAACAAACTAATGGCAGGTTCTCTTTTAAACAGACATTCACGGCACGAACAAAACGCTCACCGACAACCGAGCCCATCGAGCCGCCCATGAATTTAAATTCAAATGCTGCGGCGACAACAGGAACACCTTTCACCGTGCCTTTCATCGCGATCAAGGCATCATGTTCAGCCGTGGCTTTTTGTGCCTGGCTAAGACGATCTTTATATTTTTTTAAATCTTTAAACTTAAGCGCATCAACCGGCTGTAAATTTTCAGCAATTTCAACACGGCCTTCTTCATCAAGGAATCTTTCTAAGCGCCAGCGTGCACCAACGCGAGCATGTTCATCACATTTGGGACAAACATCTAAATTACGTTCCATTTCAGCACGGTATAAAACAGCACCACACGCGCTACATTTAGTCCACAAACCTTCCGGTACACTTTTACGTGATTCACCGTCAATTCGGATACGTTCTGGTAATAATTTAGTAAACCAATTCATGAAAAAATCCTGTCTTCTTATATTTGTCTGTTCAGTTATTTATTCGGTTTTATGTTCTGTAATAAATAGAACTATTCATCCAGCGCCTGGCGCATTTCAGATAATAATTCACACACCGATTTAATAGCATTATCGGCTGAATCGAGATTTTCCTCAATACGTTTAACGATTGCACTGCCGACTACCACCGCATCCGCAGCACTGCCAATACTGGCGGCTGATTCAGCATCTTTAATGCCGAAGCCTACTCCGACCGGCAAATCTGTCAATGTGCGAATAGTGGAAACGCGATCCTGTACCGCTTTTACGTCCAGGTGACCAGCACCGGTAACCCCTTTTAGTGAAACATAGTACAAAAAACCACCACTGGCATCACTAATCAGCTTAATTCTGTCTTCTGTCGTCGTCGGAGAAATCAGGAAAATACGGTCAATGCCCTCAGCTTTCATCGCTTTGACATAATCTGCTGCTTCTTCAGGTGGAATATCCACGGTCAAAAGACCATCAACTCCAGCTTTAGCCGCTTCTTTTGCAAATTCTGCGTAGCCCATAATTTCAACGGGATTAAGGTAACCCATTAATATTACAGGCGTTTCTGTGTCTTTTTGACGGAACTCGGCCACCATTGCAATGACATCATGCAAGCTTACGTGATGCTCTAAGGCTCTTTCCATTGCTTTCTGAATTACAGGACCTTCTGCCATGGGATCAGAAAAAGGTACACCCAGTTCAATTAAATCCGCACCGGCTGCAACCATAGCATGCATCATCGGCACAGCAGTTTCAGGCTTTGGATCGCCCGCGGTGAAATACGGGATCAGGAGTTTACGGCCTTCTTTGGCTCGCAATTCAAATCTAGTAGCTATTCGACTCATACTGTGATCCCCTCAAGGTTAGCCACTGTATGAATATCCTTATCACCACGCCCCGATAGATTCACAATAATAATTTTATCCTTGTCCATGGTAGGCGCTAATTTCGCCGCATAACCCAGGGCATGACTGGATTCTAATGCAGGGATAATCCCTTCGATTTTTGTTAAATCATGGAAGGCCTGCAAGGCTTCTTTGTCATCAATGGCGACATACTTAGCACGGCCAATATCTTTTAACCAGGCATGCTCAGGTCCTACACCCGGGTAATCTAAACCCGCTGAAATTGAGTGCGTGTGAGTTATCTGGCCATCTTTATCTTCCATTAAATAGGTACGATTACCATGTAATACACCTGGCTGGCCCGCACATAATGGCGCGGCATGATTACCCGTCTCAAGACCATCGCCCGCAGCTTCGACACCGTAAATGGCAACATCTTTATCATCAATAAAGGGATGAAATAGACCAATGGCATTCGAACCACCACCCACACAGGCTACCAGTGCATCGGGTAAACGGCCTTCATGTTGTTGAATTTGCTCACGCGCTTCGCGGCCAATAATGGTTTGAAAATCACGTACCATGGCTGGATAGGGATGCGGCCCTGCAACGGTACCAATAATATAAAACGTATTATCAATATTGGTGACCCAGTCACGCATCGCTTCATTCAAGGCATCTTTCAAGGTGGCTGAACCAGCGGTAACAGGGACAACGGTCGCACCAAGTAATTTCATGCGGAAGACATTGGCAGCCTGGCGCTCAATATCCACCTGCCCCATGTAAACCACGCACTCAAGACCTAAACGCGCACATACTGTTGCCGTGGCTACACCATGCTGGCCGGCACCTGTTTCAGCAATAATCCGGGTTTTACCCATACGCTTGGCAAGTAATGCCTGGCCAACGGTATTATTTACTTTATGCGCACCGGTATGATTTAAATCTTCACGCTTGAGGTAAATTTTTGCACCGCCGAGTTCTTTCGACCAACGTTCAGCATAATAAAGCGGCGAAGGGCGGCCGACATAATTTTGTAATTCCCAGTCCAGCTCTGCCAGGAAATCTTTATCCACCATGTATTTTTCATAAGCCTGTCGCAGCTCAGTTAATGGTTCCATTAAGGTTTCAGCGACAAATAGCCCGCCATAAACACCAAAATGCCCTTTATCATCTGGCTGTTGATACTTTGATTCTGCTTTAGCTTGTGCCAACGCGTTGTACCTCTTTAATAAACTGTTCAATTTTTTTGTGATCTTTTACCGATGGTTCTGACTCCACCCCGCTGCTCACATCAACAGCGTATGGTCGTACTTGTTCTACCGCGGAGGCCACGTTATCAGGCGTTAAGCCACCGGCCAAAATCAATGGCAAGGGTAAATCCGCCGGGATAACACTCCAGTCAAATGTTTGCCCTGTTCCACCTCCCATGCCCTTATGATAAGCATCGAGTAAAATCCCTGATGCATTAGAGAATTCCTGGGCATAAGCCACCACGTTTGCATTATCACGCATGCGCAAAACCTTGATATACGGCATATTGAATTGGTCACAATATTCTGCTGATTCATCACCGTGAAACTGCAGTAAATTCAGTGGTACTACCTTAAGTGCTTCACGTACTTTTTCTTCAGGCGCATCCATAAAAAGTCCAACCACGGTAACAAAAGGTGGCATGGATTCAGCGATCACACGCGCTTCTGTCAGGCTTGCATAACGCGGGCTTTTTTCTACAAAAATAATTCCAATTGCATCTGCACCGCATTCAACTGCCTTGAGTGCATCATCGAGATGATTAATGCCGCAAATTTTAATACGTGTATGCAAGTGAATGCCCCAGAAAACCGTCCAAACTTAACGAAGCCGCTTATTTTACAGTAACTTAGAAAAATCCGCTAACTCAAAAGAAAACTGAAATAATCCTACAAAAAGTCACTTCTTTTGATCTAAATCAATGCTTAAAAATAGGTATAACTCTGCGGAAATTAAGGATATTAAGTATAAAGTTAGACCAATAAAAAAACATGATACCGCTATGCATAAAAACCCGTTAGTCTTTGTTGCAAAGATATTTGCAATATTAATAATCTCTAATATACTAAATTGAAAGTTTTAAAATAAAATAGAAAGGGAGAAGCATCATGTCCACTGGTCTACTCATTGCTCTAATCTGTGCCCTTGCCGGCATCGCTTATGGCGTTATTTCAATTTTCAGCGTTTTATCAAAACCCATGGGGAATGATAAAATGATGGAAATCGCTAACGCGGTTCAGGAAGGCGCTATTGCTTACCTGGCTCGCCAGTACACAACCATCAGTATGGTGGGTGTTGTTCTGTTCATCGCTATGGGCTTTGCTCTTGGCTGGCATAGCGCAATCGGTTTTGCTATCGGTGCAATCCTTTCTGGTGTAGCTGGTTACATCGGTATGCACGTGTCAGTTCGTTCAAACTCACGTACAGCAGAAGCTGCTAAAAACGGCATTAACCCTGCCCTTCAAGTTGCATTTAAAGGTGGTGCTATCACTGGTATGTTAGTGGTAGGTCTTGGTCTTTTAGGGGTTGCTGGCTACTACGCAGTACTAACCGTTATGATGGGTGTATCGCAAACTGATGCACTACACGCATTAGTTGGCCTGGCTTTTGGTGGTTCACTCATTTCTATCTTTGCTCGTTTAGGCGGCGGTATCTTTACCAAGGGTGCAGACGTTGGTGCTGACATCGTAGGTAAAGTTGAAGCTGGTATTCCTGAAGATGACCCACGTAACCCAGCAACAATCGCTGATAACGTAGGTGATAACGTAGGTGACTGTGCAGGTATGGCAGCTGACTTATTTGAAACATACGCAGTAACAATCATCGCAACTATGTTGTTAGGTGGCCTGGTAATGAGCCAAATTGGTGAATTAGCTGTAACTTATCCTTTAGTTCTAGGTGGTGTTTCAATTATCGGCTCTATTATCGGTACTTTCTTCGTGAAAACATCTGATGGCGCAAAAATCATGAACGCTCTTTATAAGGGCACGATTGTTTCTGCAGTCTTCTCTGCTGTTGGATTCTATTTTGTTACACAGAATATGATGGGAGATGTTTCATTAACTCTGGCAAATGGTAACGTAGTTGGTGCAACTGAGTTCTATTATGCTGCACTTATCGGTTTAGGGCTGACTATTGCGATGATCGTAATCACGGAGTACTACACTGCAACTGAATATGCTCCAGTTAAAAACATTGCAAAAGCATCAACGACTGGTGATGGTACTAACGTTATTGCTGGTTTAGGTGTTTCAATGAAATCAACTGCAATGCCTGTACTTTCTATTTGTGCTTCAATCTGGGGCGCATATGAGCTAGCAGGCTTATACGGCATCGCAATTGCGGCAACGTCAATGTTATCTATGACTGGTATCATCGTTGCGCTTGACGCATACGGTCCTATTACAGATAACGCGGGTGGCATCGCTGAAATGGCTGAGCTTCCTGAAGATGTTCGTACTACAACTGATGCACTTGATGCGGTTGGTAACACAACTAAAGCGGTAACAAAGGGTTACGCGATTGGTTCTGCTGGTCTTGCAACGCTCGTACTGTTTGCTGATTACACGCATACATTAACTGCGAACGGTCAAGCTACGGTATTTGATCTATCAAACCATCTGGTTATTATCGGTCTGTTTATCGGTGGTCTGATTCCTTACTTATTCGGTGCTATGGCAATGGAAGCAGTAGGTCGTGCAGCGGGTGATATCGTTACTGAAGTACGTCGTCAGTTTAGAGAAAAACCAGGTATTATGGATTACTCTGAAAAGCCTGATTACTCTAAAGCGGTAGACTTGCTAACTAAAGCAGCGATTAAAGAAATGATGATTCCTTCTTTATTGCCAGTAGCTGTGCCAATTATTGTTGGTCTGACCCTGGGTGCTGAAGCGCTTGGTGGTGTTCTGATCGGTACTATCGTTACAGGTCTATTCGTCGCAATCTCTATGACTACCGGTGGTGGTGCATGGGATAACGCGAAGAAATACATCGAAGACGGTAACCACGGTGGTAAAGGTTCTGATGCTCATAAAGCAGCAGTAACTGGTGACACTGTAGGTGACCCGTACAAAGATACAGCGGGTCCTGCAGTTAACCCACTGATTAAAATTATGAACATCGTGGCATTATTAATCGTGCCATTAATCTAAAATAATTTAATCTTTAGTACAAATAAAGGGGCTATTTAGCCCCTTTATTTTTTTCTATTACATTTTTAATTAACGTCCACCACCGCCTCCTGGGCCACCACCCATACCACCGCCTTTGCCCATTCCTGGCATTGCAGGTGCGTCCGGTAATGTAACCCCTTGTTGTTTAGCTCGTTCCTGCATCTTTTTATGATGCTCTATCCTGTAACGCTCACGTTCTTCCATCGTTTTCATGCTTTGCATTTTGGCGCGATGTTCTATTCGTTCTTGCTCAGTCATCAGCTGTGAACCATAAACTTGCTGTTCAGCAAAAAGTGAAGTACCAGGAACACCTAGAGCCAGGGTGCCGATTAACAGTATATTTCGAGTTTGCGTTTTCATAACATAACCTCCCTATCAATTTGTCAGAATTACCTTATGTATTACAGATAAGGTATAGCAGGAAATTCAGTTACGCGCGCTGCTTTGAAGCTAAATAATGAGAAGTTTAATTTTCCTTACTTATCCAAAAACCGGTACTTAAGATAAACACCCGCAAGGGTTAACACGGATAACAGCAGTAAAGGACCAAAGGTCCTGATGTTTAATAACTCATCGAACGATGATGTAGACGCAGCATTGTAAATAACATTTGAATACACATAGGATTTAATCCCAACCCCCAAAAATGCAGCGGGGATAAAGTGGCTCAACTTAACCTTGAGGACGCCCGAACTGTAATTAACCAGCGAATGGGGAAAGGCAGGAAATACTCTTAAAGCGAATAATGTAAAAAAATTATCATTTTGCTGTAATAATTTATAAGCATGAGAGTTTTCAATTCTATGTGTCCACTCATCGGTCATATTTTTTGAAAAATAATAAGCTGTAACACCACCGAGAGCAGCGCCCGCTGCAAGAATAAATGTTGATAAAAGCGGTGGATATAATGGTGCGGCCACCCAGAGAAATAACGATCCAGCCAGTGCAAAAGTAAACAATACGGTTTGCGCCAGGATCAGCACGACGACAAGCCACCAGTGATCAGCATATTCTCTCGCAACAAAAAGCATCTTTTCTGCATCAAGAAAACCGAAAAACTGTAACAAGATGCCAGCAGTAATGAGTAATACCAGGATAATCAGTTTTTTTATATAGCCTTTAATCATAGCTGCCTTAAGATCATTATTTATATTAAACTGGGTAAGAAGTTACCATACACGATTAAAAGCT
>Ga0207752_1001312_pt1 | contig 11507 bp, 8 predicted proteins | sample Pon2CUnioCityCA_6_FD_187272 | JGI IMG/M metagenome (GOLD analysis project Ga0207752, IMG submission 187272) | Marine sediment microbial community from Union City, CA, USA - Pond 2C Sediment 2 (SPAdes) | ecosystem: Environmental > Aquatic > Marine > Intertidal zone > Salt pond sediment ... | reverse complement strand
ACGAGATGTTGACTTATCCAGAGACCAGCCTGCGCGATCCTGAAGGCGCCAGCTATGGGCTAGGTGTCGTGGATTACTCCGATTTGCTGGGTGTGCCGGTGTACGGGCATGCCGGCTCCTCTTTGGGCTACTGTGGGGCAGCTTTGTATTTGCCCGAGCAGGGCATCTCACTGGCCTGGCTGGTAAACACTGGAGAAAGCCCGCCAGAGCTAGCCAATCAAATCATGATAGGCGCCTGGTCGTCGCTCTCAGAAGTTTTGAGAATCAATACAGAAGCATTGCCATGAGAAAAACACTCATCGTAGATGAGCGCAAATGAACTGTTCTTAAACGCACTAGAATTATGTTGGAGGATCCATGAATACGTCCAAAATCATTCAATTCTGGAACCAAATTCGCAAGGGATTGATCGAGACCATCGAGAAATTCAGTGATGAGGAGCTAAATTACGTGCCGTTCGAGGGCGGCTATTCGGTGAGACAAATCATGCTGCACATCGCCCAAGAGGAATACGGTGAAGTTCAATATGGGATCACCCGAAAGCTGGATGCATTCCCACCGCCATATGCACAGGATTCATACCCGACCATCGATTCAATCATGGGCTTATTGGCAAAAGTGCACGACGACACCGGCAAGTTCTTAGAAAATCTCACGGATCAAGACCTTAATAAAGAAACCGAAGCCGGATGGGGAGGTACATACCCCTTGATCGACATGATTTGGCACGTCATGCAGCACGAAATCCATCACCGTGGGGAGCTGTCGCTCATTCTGGGTTTGCTCGGGCGTGAAGGGCTTGATGCGTAAAGAGTAATAAGCTCGAACTGCTACTGCCCACCGGAGAGTTCATTGGGCCTATGATCGACCCGATCCCCAGGTCCACCGCCTCCAGAGCCTGAAGCGCTCTCTCCCGGAGATTGTGATCCCACCCGAAAAACTCCAGCCTAACGCGAACTCACCAGCAGGAAAAAACTCCTGCTGGTGAGTAGTGTGCACGTCAGTTCAGCGCAGGACCAGCCTAGTCAGCCATCTCTAGGAAACGGATTTCGGGTTGGCCGATAACACCGGCATTTTGCATGGCCTGCTTGAGACTGTCCGATTGGGAAAACGTCTTGGCTTTCCCCAGATCGTTCCATCCCAACAGGACCGTGATCTCATGCGGGTTTTCCACGTTGCGTAGAATATACGCTGCGCCGGTTGCACCACCAGCCTGGCGGGCTGCGGCATGCTTGTCATAGCCCTCTCGCCACGTTGCATAATCCTCGACACTTTGCCGGACATATAGATATACCATGATCGTGTTTCCTTCGGCGACCTTAGAACGAAGTGCTTTCGATATTCTCACCGAACCAGATCTCCGGATGCCCTTCCACTCCGGCGTCCGCCATGACCGACTTCAATTCATCAGAGTCGGCAAACGCTTTGGCCGCCTTCATGTCGTTAAACTGGTGGGTAACAATAAGGGTTTTTGGACCCTCAGCGGAACGATAAACGCTGGCGCCAGTGACGCCTTTTTGCTTGCGTGTCGATCCAAATTCATCGTAGACACGCTTCCAATTGCCATAATCCTTAACGGTGTGCTTGACAAACAGTGTAGCCATCTTAATAATCTCCTTTTTACCAAACATTGTCTAAAGTTAATTGAACCAGCCCTAACAGATTGAGGGCAATACGACCATCAAGGCAAAAATTACATTCAAAGCCTCCTTTTACCTGACACCTACAAACATTTGAGCATAGTCGCGTGCGAACCGCTCGAAAGAGCGCGCCGGACGCCCGGTCAGGGTAGCCACGTTATCTGTCGTTCGGCTCGCAAAACCCTGGCTAAAGCCTTCAGACAATTCCATATAACCTTCGGCAATCCACTCCGGCATCCCCATACCGACCATGGATTCGAACGCAGCCTGACCTGGCACACTGATGTATTTGACTTGCTTGCCCAATACCTTCGAGAACGTATCCGCAACATCATAGAACGATATGGCCTGCGGGCCAGTCAGGATATAGCTCTTCCCTACGTGACCCTCTCCGGTAAGCACCGCTAAAGCCACATCAATGATGTCTCGAACGTCGATCATGCCGAGCTTTCCATCCTGCATGTCCCAGTAAATCACCCCGTCGGAGGCAATCGTTTGAATTGCCATCATAGTGTTTTGCATATAAAAGGTGGGCTTGAGTAGCGTCCATGGTAAGCCGGAGGATTTTAGCGCTTGCTCTACCCGGAGACCTTGCTGGATGATACGGCTGCGCTCTGATCCCCACATCGAATGCCGCACGATATGTGGATTTCCGGCGCGCTGAGCGGCTGCGATGACGTTTTCTGCCTGCTGTTCCTGGGTGGGTCCATTCCAGGTCAATAGATAAATCTTGTCCACGCCCTCCACCGCCGGCCTGATCGTTGCGGGCTGGTCGAGATCCCCAACCACAATCTCGGCGCCGGCCTCTTTCAGAGGTTGCGCTTTCACCTCGTCCCTCACAAAGGCGCGCACGTCAACACCTGCGTTACACAACGCCGGAACCAACCCCGAGCCGGTATTTCCGGTTGCACCTGTCACCAAAACTTTACCTGCATTAGCCATCATTAAACCTCCACTACTCCTTCGAATATGTGACTGAAAACTTACTGGTCATAGTATGCCAACCTGCCGTCAGCAGATCGTCAGGGAATACCCTGCCAGCGTCAGCGCTTTTTAATAGCAAGCATTCATTCTTAGTCCCTGCTCAGAATTGGGGTGTATAATAATCAGGGGTTACTGATCGTTTTTGTAGGATAAGCAAGAAGCGTGGCATAATGGGGCACTTATCTTTAAATTTCTTCGGCTCTTTTCAAACGACGCTAGATGGAAAGCCCCTCACTGCTTTCCGCTCAGCGAAGGTGCAGGGTCTGCTGGTCTATCTGGCCATAACAAACCAGCAGATCCATTCGCGAGAGGCGCTGGCGACCTTGTTTTGGCCGGAGGAACTGGATTCCGTAGCTAAGAAAAACTTACGCCAATCTCTCTATCAACTACGCCAGGTGTTGATTGAGACCGTCGACCAGGAGGGATCTCACCTGTTGGTCACTCGCTCAACGGTCCAGTTCAACCCCAGCAGCGATTATTCCCTGGACGTGGCGGACTTCTTTAACTATCTAGAGAAAGACCAACCGGAGCAAGCGATAGCTTTGTATCAGGGTGAGCTCCTGGTTGGCTTTACCTGCGACAGCCTGCCGTTTGAAGAATGGCTGCGTGCGGAACAGGAACGGCTGCACCGTCTTGCATTGGACGCCCTATTTGAGCTGACCGCCCGCAGCCTGGCAAGTGCGGATTATGCCGGCGCGCAAGATTTAGCCCAAAGACAATTGGCTTTAGAGCCATGGCGAGAAGAAGCGCACCGGCAACTCATGCAGGCGCTGGCTTTGCTTGGCGAGCGTAGCGCAGCTCTGGCTCAATATAAAAGCTGTAAACAGGTTTTGGAAGAGGAACTGGGCGTGCAACCGGCAGTGGAAACTGAAAACCTGGCAGCCCGCATACGCGACCAACAGCTAGAGAGAAGTTCCCAACGTGTATCCGCCTTTCCCGTTGAGCGGCAGCGGTTGAATATCCCCTTCGTTGGACGCAAAAGTGAACATGGCGAACTGACCAAAGCCTACCAACGCGCCGTCCATGGAGACGCCCCGATATTCGCACTCTTGGGTGAGGCGGGTATCGGCAAGACTCGGCTGGCCCAGAATTTCCTGGATTGGGCTGCAACACAAGGCGCCGATATCCTGCGCGGCAGGGCTTTTGGAACCAGCGGGCGACTTTCTTACCAGCCGCTAACACAAGTGCTGCGCCAGCGATTGCAGCAAGTGAACGCTCCCGAAGACCTGCTCTCGGATTTGTGGCTGACACAACTTACCCGCATCCTGCCGGAGCTGCGTGACCGCTACCCCGACTTGCCAGCGCCGACCCAGGAGGAAGCTGCCGCCCGCCAGCACCTGTTCGAAGCCGTCACACGCTTAATTCTAGCGTTGGCCGAACGCGCGCCCCTGGTCATTTTTATCGATGACTGGCATTGGGCTGACTCGGCCTCCCTGGATGTGCTTCATTACGCCGCCGTACGCTTGAAAGAGGAGCAAGCGCCTGTTCTGGTGCTGCTGACGATCCGCCAGGAAGACCTTGCAGAATCATCACATTTGCAAACCTGGTTGATGCGACTCAAGCACGATGCGGCCTGCAAGCAGATCAGTTTAGCGTCATTTTCCAGAACTGAAACGGAGCGACTGATCCGCAGGATGATTGCACCGGTGAAAGATGATATGGGTGCAGCGCCAGGCAGCGAGGGAGAGACGGTCCAGCTAGACAGATTTACGCGCAGGTTATTCGAGGAAACAGACGGGCAGCCTTTTTTTCTCGTGGAGACGTTGAGAGCATTAGCAGAAGAAGGCCTGTTCCTAGCGGATACAGAATCCAGGGCCTGGCGGGTTGACTGGCAAAAGTTCAACGAACAGGCTTTAGACTCGAGTTTACGTGTATTGCCCGGCGTACGCGAGATCATCCAGGGTTGGTTGGAACGCATCAGCAAAAATGCCGGAGCATTGCTGTCGGCAACAGCCGTTCTGGATCAGGAGGCTTCTTTTGACCGCTTGTGCCGCGTGGCAGGGATTGATGAAATCCAAGCTTTGCCAGCGCTAGACGAGCTTCTGGACAGACACTTGCTGGTGGAATCAGAAAATACTTCCCAGATTTCCAACCCTGATGCTAGGTATAGCTTTTCTCACCAGAAGGTGGGCGAAGTAGTCTATCACGAGGCTGGAGCAGCACGGCGGCGGATTTTACACCGCCGTGCATTCGAGGCGTTGCGAGAGACTGCTGCGCCGGCTGCCGAATTAGCGCATCACGCACTCAATGCAGGCCTGATGGCTGAGGCTATTCAATACAGTATTATTGCTGGAAACGAAGCCTTGCATCTGCTTGCCACACGGGTTGCCATTGCCCATTACGAGACAGCCATGCAGTTGGCGGAGCAGAATTCCTGGCCGGATTTTATTTCAGGTGCAGACCGGCAAGACCTGTATACCAACCTGGGCCGGGCTTACGAGCTGACCGAAGCCTGGAAGCAAGCGCAGGAGATGTACCAAACTATGTTCGCCTACGCCCAAACGATTCAGGCGCCAGCCATGGAATGCCTGGCTTTGAATCGCCTGGCCACGGTTTATCTCAATGGAGCCAAGACCCCGCAGCAAGCCATCCCGCTTTTAGTACAGGCGCGCAGGGTGGCTGAACGGAGTGGGGACCGGCGCGGGCTGGCGGAAACGGAATGGAACCTTTCGATAGCTGCTCGTATGCAACAAGACACTAACCTTTCCCGCCAGCATGGTGAGCAAGCCCTGGCCTTAGCCCGCCAATTAGGACATCCACAATTATTGGCCCGCTGTCTAAATTCGATTGCCTACGTGCATGGTCGTCTGCGACAGTGGGACAAGGTTGAGGCATATGCCAGTGAAGCCAGCGACTTGTATCGTGCAGCCGGCAACCGCATTTTGGAAGCCGACAGCCAGCGAGTGTTGGGTTGGAGCCAGATGTACTCTGGCCGGCCGCACGAAAGTCTAGTCACGTTGAGAGAAACCTTAGCCTTCAGCCGGCAAATCGAAAATTTGTGGGGGGAAGCAGAGGCGAGCTGGAGGCTGGCTGGGGCCTTGTTGGAATTGGGACAATATGGTGAAGCTGTCCGTCTGAGCAGGCGAGCGACTAAGCAGGCTCGCATGGTAGGACAACCAACGATGATCCAATTGGCATTAACCACCTGGGGCGCCGTGCAACGCTCGCTGATGGCTCTCGAGCCGGCTCGGGAGACTCTCTTAGAAGCTCTGGATAACTATACGGAAACAGAGTCCGGCGGCTTTAGGGGTTGGATCCTGTCCGAATTATGCGCTTCCAGTGCCTTAAGTGAAGATTGGAACCAGGCGTACGTTTACGCCAGTAAACTCTTGGCTTTTCGGAATGAAACACTGCCGCCGATGGGATTAACCGGTTGGTACGAAACCGAGGCGCTGCTGCGAGGTGGTGATGGCGACATGGCGCGCGCGGAGGTTGAACGCCTGGCTGGAATTGTGGAGAATAACCGGCGCCAACGCCTGCCCTGGCTGCGGTCCCGGGCGGTGTTAGCACAGTGGGACGGTGATACCGACCAGGCCATTAACCATTTAAAAGCCGCGGCTGAATTGGCCCAAGAAATCGGCCTGCCGGGCGAAGAATGGTCTATCCTAAGCGGATTGGGAGCGCTATATTCGAGCCAAAAGGACTACACCTGTGCGCAGAGAGCCTGGAAAGCCTCGTCCAACATAATTTTTAGCCTGGCAGATATCATTGAGGAGAAAGAATTGCGAACAGGCTTCCTGGAGGCACAGATTGTTCAATCTATCCTAAAAGCAAGCCTGGGATAGCCAACCAATTCCGCAGTTTAGAAGTATTTTCATCTTGACTTTCTGCCCCTTAAATCCTATACTTGTGCCTTAATATGTGCAAACGGATACTTCTTGCATAGCGAGCAGAAAAGACAAAAGCCCCTTTTGACGAAGAGCCTCGCAACGCCCGTTTTAATTCGCTCAAGCCAAACCATTGGCACTCCCAAATTGGAGGCGACTGGCGTAGACGGGCGCAGGCTGTACGGGGCACAAATAAAGTTCGAGTTCAGGCGTGTGGATAGTGACCATACACCTTTTTTATTTTAATTGCAGAGACGTCCCAGACTTTATTTTTTAGCCAAGACCACAGATTGAACCAGGAGATGGCATGCTATGGCAACAGAACGCAGACAGCGCGAACGCAAACGACACCTACGACCTGCGGTGGCGCCCGGCGGCCTGGAGACCCGCGCTTACCAACCGCTATCGGAGAGCGACGTAAAGCGCATCCACACGGCTTCGCTGGAGGTACTCGAGCGAACAGGTATCGAGGTGCTGCCCTCCGAAGCGCGCCAGCTCTTCGCTCAGGCCGGGGCAACGGTCGACGAGAGCGCCAACCGGGTATACATCCCGCGGGCGATGGTAGAAGATGCAATCGCTAAAGCCTGCAGCCGTTTCACCCTGGCGGGAAGGGATGCGCGGCATGACCTGGATATAGGAGGCGACCGCGTCTACATGGGCACCGGGGGCGCGGCAGTGAAAGTGGTCGACCTGACCGGGCACTTACGCGCCTCGCGCCTGGAAGACATCGCCCGTATCGGCCGCCTGGTCGACGCTTTGGACAACATCCATTTTTACCTGCGCCCGGTCGTCGCTCAGGACGTACCCGAGGAGCTACTGGACGTCAATAAAACTTACGCAGCCATCAGCAACACCAGCAAGCACGTCATGACCTCGGCTTATACCGTCAAATCCGCCCGAGAAGTGATCGAGATGGTCTCGATGGTGTCAGGCGGTAAGGCGGCTTATGAAGAGCGGCCGATCGTCTCATTCACCAATTGCTGGACGGTGAGCCCGCTGCGTTACGCGACGGAAACTGTGGAAGTGCTGCTGGAACTGATCCGGCAGAACATCCCGGTGACGATTTCCAGCGCACCGCAGAGCGGCGCTACTTCCCCGGCCGCGCTGGCTGGTACGCTTGTGCAGATCAACGCCGAAGAGCTTAGCGGTATCGTGCTAACCAATTTGGTGCGCCCCGGCGCACGCGTGCTGATGGGCTATGTGCCCTCGATGGCGGACCTGCGCACCGGCAACTTCGTTGGAGGTGCCCCGGAATTCGCGCTGATGAACGCCGCCGCCGCGCAGATGGGCCACTTCTACAATATTCCGGTGTACAACTCCTCGGCGCTGACCGACAGCAAGGTTTCCGACGTGCAGGCCGGCTACGAAAAAGGCATCACCAGTACCGCCGCTGCACTCTCCGGCTCCAATTACATTCACCATTCCGCCGGTTTCCTGGAGAATATGCTGACGGTGTCCTACGAGCAGTACGTGATCGACGACGACATCAACGGCAGCATCATGCGCATGGTGCGCGGCATCGAGGTGAACGACGAAACGCTAGCGGTAGATTTAATCGACCAGGTCTGCCGCGGAGACGGCCATTATCTAGGCACCCGGCAGAGCTTGGAGATGATGCGCACGGAATATTATTACCCGCACACGGGCGATCGCAGCCGGCGCGGGGAATGGGAGCAAGCCGGGTCGCTGGACATGCGCCAACGCGCCCGGGCACGCGCCCAAGCAATCCTGGAGACACACGAACCTGCCCGGCTGGATGCGGCGATCGATCGAACCATCCGAGGGCGTTTCAAAATCCTGCTGCCGGCCGAATTAGCCGGGATGTAGATTACTACCGAGAGGTTAAAGGAAAGCCCTATGAAAGTCGCCCTCGCTCAGATCGACTCAGTTTCCGGCAATATCCAGACGAACCTGGAAAAGCACATCGATACCATCCAGAAATCCATCCGGGAAGGCGCGGATATGATCGTCTTCCCAGAACTGAGCTTATCCGGAGAAACGCTGGGGCCGGAGGCCGAGGATGTCAGCCTGGCGATCAATTCGACGGCGATCGACGAAATCCTGCAATTGAGCCACAAGATCGATATCGTAGTAGGGGTCAACGAGCGCAGCGAAACGAGCTTATACGACCGCTACAACACCGCTTTTTACTTCTCCAAGCGCACTCTGGTGCACCGCCACCGCAAACTCTTCCTGGTCAATTACGCAGTGTTTGAAGAAGCCAAGCATTATACGCCGGGATTCAACCTGCAGGCTTTTGATACACGCCTCGGGCGGATGTGCATGCTGGTGTGCAACGATGTGTGGCACGCCCCCTCACCATACATCGCGGCTTTGGATGGGGCCGAAATCTTGATCGTGCCGTCCAACAGCGCGCGCGGTACACTTAAAGACCGCCTGGACATCCCCGATACCTGGGAGCACATGAACCGAGCCTACAGCGCCATGCTGGGCTTCTTCACGATCTTCGTCAACCGGGTAGGAATACGCCGGGATCTTTACGGTGAATATCCTTACTGGGGCGGCTCGGAGATCATCGACGCGCAAGGACAGGTAGTCGTCAAGGCCCCCTACCACGAAGAAGCGTTGATCTTCGCTGAAATCGACACCGCTGAAGTCTCATTGCAGCGGCAGCGAGCCCCGCTGGTTCGTGACGCCCGCTTATGGCTGTTCCAGCAAGAAATCGACCGGCTGGCGGTCAAACGCTCGGAGGCGGTACGCCTGCCGGACACGGACGATCTACTTGAATCGAACGGAGGCGCCGCTGAAACTGTGAGACGCGCCGGGGATTAAACAAATCCAACCAGCCATTAACGACACCCGCTGCCAAGCAGGTCGCTGCAGCGAGAGGGTACAGACCCTCATCTTTATTTCAATTCCAAGACGCAGGTAATGTAAATCAGGAGAGCAAACCATGACCTCCCTTCTCCCCAACCATAAGAAATACGTCATCATCGGCGCCGGCATCCATGGCCTGAGCACGGCCTGGCACCTGGCTAAGGAGCTTAAGGCGCGCGGGCGCGGCTCCGGCCAGGATATCATCGTATTGGATAAAGAAGGTCCCGGCTCGGGGGCTTCTGGCATCGCTTGCGGAGTGATACGCAACTTCTATTTTCAACCCGCCATGGGGGAGGTGATGCGCGTCAGCGTGGAGGTGTGGGAGGAACATGCAGAGCTGCTACACTATCACGGCGTGGGCTATCTGGCGGTGACCGGTGAAATCCAGCGCCCCGACCTGGAGGCGATCTACGAGCGCCAACAGCAGAGCGGGTACCGCTCGGACTTGATCCTGGGCGAAGAGCGTGTGTTTAACTACATGCGGGCCATGTTCCCAGATTGGAAAGCGCGCGGCTTGAGCGCCTGCTTACACGAAAAACAAGGCGGCTTCGCTTTCAACACACCCTCGGTTATGGGCCTGGTCAGCCTGTGCGAGCGGGAAGGGGTCACGTTGCTTTCCAGCACGCAGGTGACCGGCTTCAGCTTCTCCGGCGAGGCGGTGCGCGGCGTGCAAACCAACCGGGGAGAGATCGGTTGCGAGACATTAATCGTGGCGGTGGGACCTTGGATTAAACAAATCTGGGAGATGCTCGAGCTGCCCAAGAAAATCAACATCCACACCCCGGACGGTGATATCGTCCGGGACCAGCCGATGTGGACCTTCTGGTTCCTGCAGGAGGGCGAAATTCACATCGATCCGCAAGAATTCATCACGGTGAATGGCAAGTACCCACCCGTGATCCACATTGACTCGAACGAGCCGCTGATCTCCGATAAGAGCGGCCAATTAATCACCGATGATCTGTGGGGCATCTACTTCAAACGAGACAAGCGCGGCGTCCAAGGCGGGTCCGTTCCCGAGCACATCGGACCGGAGGCCCAAGTGGATCCTTACGGTGTGACCAGCTCGCAATACTTGGTCGGCAAAGAATTCAGTGATTACTGGACCTCGGGGCTGGCGCACTGCATGGAACGCTTCGAGGGCAGTCACCTGGCATACCATTGGGCGCCCTCAGGTGGAATCGGGGCCTTTTCGGCGGATAGCTTTCCAGTGTTCGACTTTATGCGTCCTAACGCTTACGTGATCGCAGACAGCAACCATGGCTATAAGATGATCGGCGTAGGCAAGGAAGTCGCCCGCGAGCTGATGGGCGAACACAGCTCGGTTCTGCACCCCTTCCGCTTCGAACGCTTTGCTACGGGAGACCTGCATCCGGTTTCGAACAGCCCCTTCCCATGGAGTTAGGGGTAGATAAATGAAAGCCATACCTCTGAGAAGCCAGGCGGTAAGCGAAATTCTCTAGGCTATTGAACTCTGGTGGTGTGCTGCCGGCGCCGCAGATAGTCGTGTGGGGTGTGTGGAAGGAGTGGGCTGGACAGAATATAGTATAATGACCGAGGCAGTAGTTTATTATTTGTGTATCTTGGCAATCCAGGCAAGGATCGTTGCATTACAAAGCTTTCAACTCTTTATGCAGTTCGTATCCTTTCAGAATTTCCAGATAGCTGCGTTCAAGGGCGGTAGTTTCTAGAACACAGCACGGTGAAGTTCCGGCCTGCTGCTCCAGACGAGCAGTCTATTGTGAACGCACACAGGCTTGTTTAATTCCCACACAAGCTGCATCTTCCTGTTGGTAAACGGACGAACCTTGTATGGCCGGCCGCAGAACCTGGTTGGCTAATATTGCCTAACGTTCAGATCGCAACGATACCTATTGTTACTTTCGTTCGTTGAGTTCGCCTATCTTTTGTTGAGGCCATCAAATCTCAAGTTGACTTGATCTTCAATATCCCAGGCCTGAGCCAGTTTTTCCGCGTAGTAAATCGTCGCAACATTACTTTTGATAAAGGAGAGCCAAATTCCATTGATAACTTTGTGTAGAATAAGCAGTCAAGTTTTGATTGGGAGGCCGTATGCAAGCTGAATCCAGTTCATACGAGGCGCAAGAGGGGCTTTGGCGCGAAATGCTGAATGGGTGGATGCGCGTTTTGACCGGGCCAAGCCAGGAAACTTATCAAGCTCAGAAGATGAAGGCAGACTATCTGAAGACAATGCTGG
>Ga0207752_1001311_pt1 | contig 11513 bp, 7 predicted proteins | sample Pon2CUnioCityCA_6_FD_187272 | JGI IMG/M metagenome (GOLD analysis project Ga0207752, IMG submission 187272) | Marine sediment microbial community from Union City, CA, USA - Pond 2C Sediment 2 (SPAdes) | ecosystem: Environmental > Aquatic > Marine > Intertidal zone > Salt pond sediment ... | reverse complement strand
TGTCGCGTTCAACGATAGCGGTGAGCGGTTGGTGGGGCAGGTTGCCAAGCGACAGGCAGTTGTCAACCCGGACAACACCATCTTCTCCATCAAGCGACTGATGGGCCGTCGATACGACGACGCTCAAGTCGAGAAGGCGCGCAAGGTTCTGCCTTACGAAATTGTCCAGGGGCCGTCGAATGACGCCCGCGTGTACGTTCCCGTAAAGGACAAGGAGTACACGCCGCAGGAAATCTCGGCGATGATCCTTCGCAAACTAAAGAAGGACGCCGAAGCTTACCTAGGTGAGGATGTCACTCAAGCGGTCATCACGGTGCCAGCCTACTTCAATGATAGCCAGCGTCAGGCTACAAAGGATGCGGGTAAGATTGCTGGCCTGGAAGTATTGCGGATTATTAACGAGCCGACGGCCGCGAGTCTAGCCTACGGCCTGGACAAAGAGGAAGACGAGACGATCCTGGTCTTCGACCTGGGTGGCGGGACGTTCGACGTGTCCGTTTTGGATGTCGGAGAAGGAGTCGTCGAGGTGCGGTCGACAAGTGGTGACACCTTCCTGGGTGGCGATGACTGGGATCAGCGTATTACGGACTACATCGCGGATGAGTTCAAGAAGGAGCAGGGTATCGACCTGCGTGAGGATCGCCAGGCGTTGCAGCGGCTAAAAGAGGCGGCCGAGAAGGCGAAGATCGAGCTTTCGACGGTACTCGAGACAGAGATTAACCTGCCTTTCGTCACCGCCGACGCCTCCGGCCCCAAGCACCTGCAGATGAAGCTCACGCGTGCCAAGTTGGAGCAACTGACTGAGGACTTGGTGGACCGCTGTCGGGGGCCATTCGAACAGGCGCTTGAAGACGCGAACCTAGCCTCTGGAGAGCTCAATGAGGTCGTTCTGGTCGGTGGTGCGACGCGCATGCCCATGATTCAGGATCTAGTGCGTAGCCTGACCGGCGGTAAGGAACCGCATAAGGGTGTTAACCCCGATGAGGTGGTCTCGATTGGTGCTGCCATTCAGGCCGGCGTGCTCGGTGGTGAGGTGAAGGATGTGCTGTTGCTCGACGTCACACCGCTGACGCTGGGCGTGGAGACGCTGGGTGGCGTGATGACGCCGATTATCGAGCGCAACACCACGATCCCGGTGCGCAAAAGCGAGACGTTCTCCACTGCTGAGGACGGCCAGACGGCGGTGACCATCCACGTATTGCAGGGCGAGCGGCCGATGGCAGCCGATAATATGAGCCTTGGCCGGTTCAACCTGGAAGGCATCCCGCCGGCACCGCGCGGCGTACCCCAGATCGAAGTCGAGTTCGACATCGACGCTGACGGCATCTTGAACGTCTCGGCCGAGGATAAGGCCACGGGCAAGGAACAGAACGTCACGATCGAGGCGACGACCAACCTGGATGAGGGTGACGTCGAACGGATGGTGAAGGAAGCAAAGCAGCACGCATCCGAGGATCGGCACCGCAAGGAGCTGATCGAGGCGCGCAACAAGGCCGATCAGCTGATCTACCAGATGGAGAAGTCATTGCGTGAGCTCGGCGACCAGGTGTCCGCGTCGGATCGGAACCGCATTGAGGACATCATCGAAGATCTGAAGCAGGCCAAGGACACCGATGACAAGAATCGCATTGAGAGCCTGATCGAGCAGCTCCAGCAGGCGAGCCAGGCCATTGGGCAGGCGATGTACGCCCAGCAGCAGGCGGCGGCTGGTGGCGCTCAAGCGGGACCAGGCGCTGGGCCGCAGGCCGGTGGTGGCGCAGGCCCAAGCGGTGGTGAGGAAGAAGAGGAAGTCGTCGAAGGCGAGTTCCACGAAGTATAAAGGAAACTAGCGCGGCAGGTTGGTAGCCTGCTTGGCGAGAAGCGCCAGGTATCGGGGTATCAACCTGCCGTTCTCTTGATACAAGGTTGAGTTATGAATGAACGAGTACGAGTACCGATCCGGGTGAAGGATTCGCATGATGGGTGGAAACGAGACGTCGAAGGGGAGCAGCGGGCAGTCGTGGAGTCGAAGCCGCCCGTCGTGGAACGGGAGCCCGTGTCGCAGGAGCGAGCGGAAGCCGACGTTTCAGAGGAACCAGAGGCACAAAAGGTCTCGGCACCTCCTCGCACTGAGGCCCAGGAGGAGCAGATTGCGACGCTGGAAGAGGAGTTGGAAACGTGGCGCGACCGGGCGCTGCGTCTACAAGCTGAGATCGAGAACTTTCGCAAGCGGCAACGCCGATTGGCCGAGGATCGTATTGAGGCAGATCGGGTCAGACTGTTGCGCAACTTCCTGATGGTCGCCGATGATCTGGAACGGGCATTGCGCGCGGAGGGAGATCAAGAGAGCCTGCGGGACGGCGTGGAGATGACGCATCGCTCCCTCAAGCAGATCTTGAAACAGGAAGGTGTGGAGCAGATCGAGGCCAAGGGTGAGAGGTTCGACCCCGAGTGGCATGAGGCGGTGGGGACCATTCCGTACCAGGAAGTCAACGTTCGTCGAGACACCGTTGTAGAGGTGACCCAGGAAGGGTATACTCTGAACCGAAGGCTTTTGCGCCCGGCACGGGTGATCGTCGCTCGGTAGGATCCCTTGAGCAGGCGGAGAAGCATGATTCAGGGCCTGGATTGGTACCAATCCAGGCCTTACGCCGCCAGATATCTGGTTCAGACTAAGAATGTCATCTAGATTTAGCATGTCTGGGCGGAGCATGACGTTGAATTCTCTGTGTGCGCTTCCTTAGCGAGATAGTAGAGGTTGTATGGAATATAGAGATTACTACGATACCTTAGACGTAGATAAGGACGCCAGCCAAGATGAGATTCGGCGTGCCTTTCGCAGGCTCGCCCGTAAACACCATCCAGACGTCAATCCAGGTGATCCGGAGGCCGAGGAGCGGTTCAAGGAGATCAACGAAGCGTACGAGGTGCTCTCTGATCCTGAGAAGCGACAGAAGTACGATCGATTGGGAGCAGACTGGCGACGCTACGAGCAAGCTGGAGGGCAGTCCGGAGGCTTCAACTGGGGCCAGTGGTCGACCGGCGCGCCAGGCGCTGGTCCCCAACGCGTCCACGTTCGCCAAGGGACGCCGGAGGATCTGGAGGACCTATTCGGCGGTGGAAGCCCGTTCTCCGACTTCTTCACCCAGATCTTTGGGGGCATGGGGGGCGGACGCGCTCCGGGTGGGGCTGCACAGGGTCGTGCGACGGGAGCCGGGGCGCGCCCCGGTGGGTTTGAATACCGGGTTCGTCCGCAGCGTGGTCGGGACTTCGAGCAAGAGGTAGAGATCAGCTTGCGGGAGGCTTACAATGGCACCACCCGGATTCTCCAGACAGAGGGACGGCGACTCGAAGTGAAGATCCCGCCTGGCGCTCGCACTGGGACGCGTGTCCGGGTGACCGGTGAGGGCGGCGCTGGTGCAGCGGGTGGCGAGGCCGGGGATCTCTACTTGCGCGTCAACGTCCGAGATGACACCCAGCTTGACCGGGAGGGGGATGACCTGCGTGTGAGTGTACCGGTCGACCTCTATACGGCGGTTTTAGGCGGAGAAATCGAGGTGCCAACGTTGCAGGGGTCGGTGATGTTGACGGTGCCATCGGGGACGCAGAACGGACAGGTCTTCCGCCTGCGAGGCAAGGGGATGCCGAAGCTTCGGAATCCGGAGGAGCATGGGGATCTGTACGCTAAGGTCGATGTACAGCTACCGACGGACCTCACCCCACGGCAACGCGAGCTCTTTGAAGAATTGCGCAGCCTCGCGTAAGGAGGTCCCTGACCGATGGAAAAACGTGAACGAACCACCATCACAGTCAATAAGGCCGCCCGGCAGGCTGGAGTGGAAGTCCGCGTGGTACGGTACTGCATCGAGGTGGGCGTGACGAAGGAAGAATTGACGGAGGACGACGTGGCTGAGTTGCGTCGTGTACGGCGCCTGACGTCACTGGGCATCAACCTCCCTGGGGTGGAGGTCATCTTGCGGATGCGGCGTCGGATCAAGGCTCTGGAGGCGGAAGTCGCCCGACTTGAGCGCCGTCTTCGACGCTGATGCTTATCTGAACGGTACCGCAGGGTGCGGCAAGGATATAGCTCCACCCAGACTCCCGGTTCTACCCTGATGAAATGAGAGATAGAAGCTTTTTGGCGCGTGGTGGCTATCCAGCCATTGTTGAGTGGTAAATGAATAGACACAGAGCCCCTATTTTGATTGCTGCTGTCGTCCTGTTAGTCACGGCACTGGGGTGCAGCCTATCCTCGGAAGCGTTCCTCACCACCCCGACGCTAACACCGCCACCAACTCCTACGCAGTCTCCGCCGCAGGTCCCTTCGATGCCGGAGGAGCCGGCGAATGCGCTGGAGGCGCAGGTGGAGGCGGTTTATGACCAAGCTGGAACGGCGGTGGTCAACGTTACCAGTGTCACATATGCCTACGACTTCTTCTTCAATCCAGTCCCGCAAGAGGGCTCCGGATCTGGCTTCATCTACGACAGCGAAGGACACATCGTCACAAACTATCACGTCATCGAGGACGCAGAAGAGCTTTCGGTGACGTTGGCTGACGGGCAGACCTACTCTGCCGAAGTTGTGGGGGAAGATCCAACCAATGACCTGGCGGTGATCCGCATCGACGCCGAAGGTCTGCCTGAACCGGTGCCCCTCGGTGATTCGGACGTCCTGCGAGTGGGCCAGTTCGTCGTTGCCATCGGGAATCCGTTTGGCCTGGAGCGGACGTTGACGGCTGGGGTCATCAGCTCGTTGGGGCGCGTCATCAGGGGGCCGGACAATCGGTTCATCGGCGAGGTCATCCAGACGGACGCGGCTATCAACCCAGGCAACTCCGGTGGCCCCTTGCTCGATCTGAGGGGGCGCGTGATCGGCGTAAATTCGCAGATCGTGAGTCCAAGCCAGGCCAACGCCGGCGTCGGATTTGCCGTGCCGTCGAATACCGTGCGCCGTGTGGTCCCCGAACTGATTGCGCGGGGACGCTATCCACATCCCTGGCTGGGTATCGAGCCTATCTCTTTGACGGCAGACCGGGCTCGGGCCTTTCGGCAGGCCGGGATGGAGGGGGTGGTGGAGAATGGCGTGCTGGTGCTCCAGATCGTGCCCGGCGGTCCCGCGGAGGAGGGAGGTATCCGCGGCGGCAGCCGCCTCGTGCAGATTGGGAGATACCGGATTCCGTTGGGCGGGGATATCATCACGGCCATCAACGGAGAACCGATAGCGGACTATCAGGATCTGACTGTCTACCTGGAGACGGAGACCCAGGTCGAGGACACTGTCGACGTGACGGTGATCCGCGGCGGAGAGGAACGGACCATACAGGTCATATTGGAGGAACGGCCTTCATAGTCGAAGGGCGGACGTCAGAGCGTTCGACCGAAAGGATAGGCTGGCGCCGATCGAGGCATTAGCCTTCGTCTTGTGGGGTGGTCTCCTCGATGGCCTGGGCCAATCGATCTATCGCATCCGCTAGCTCCACAGCAAGTGGGTGGTCGCCGAACTTCTCCTCCGTCATGTCAAGGATCCTGCGATAATAGTCGAGTTGAGACTGGGGACCGCGGTTGAAGTGACGCCAGACGCGATGTCCTTCTCGATGAAGGTCGTTTACGAAGCTTCGCGCGTTGTGTAGCGTGTCGGCGGACTTCACCGCGACGGTTTCTCTGCCGGCGTCACGTATCTGCTCCAATGCCTCTCGCTTCCGTACTCCCCAGGGCCGCTTCTCACCCTGAGCATCCCGCTTTTGCTCTGTCAGCGCCTCGACCATCTCTGCCACTCGAGGCCCAAACTGCCCCTCAATCTTGGACAGTTGGTAACCTTGATCCTCGACAACGTCGTGCAGTAGGCCGGCAATGGCGACCTCTGTCGGGAAGCCATGGCGCAGCAGGATGACTGAAACGTGGATGGGATGGACAATATAGGGTAAGCCACTTCCCTTGCGCATCTGCGGATGATGCGCGAGCGTCGCCACCTGCAACGCCTCATCGTATTGTTGAGAATAGCCTTCCCGTCTTTTCATTGTTGGTCTCCATGAGATCTGTTTCTCTTCGATATGCGAGGCCTGATGACAGCGGGTGAGCACATCGCTCAGTCCTAAGGCGAAACTCTGAATTCAGACCCTCTCCCGGAGCCGTATGCTCAAACCTGAGTGGCGCTCGCTGACCTTATCGTTCTTCACGGCTATCCAGATCGCCTTACGCGTGCCCACGAGCACGACCAGTTTCCTTGCCCGGGTGACCGCAGTATAGAGCAGATTTCGCTGCAGCAGGAGGTAATGCTGAGTCAGAACCGGCATCACGACGGTCCTGTACTCACTCCCCTGGCTCTTATGGACCGAAATCGCAAATGCGTGGACCAGTTCGTCGAGCTCAGTCCAGTCATAGATGACTGGGCGGCCATCGTTCCGCACCGTCATCGTCTGTTCTATGGTGTCGATCCGGGTAACCCGCCCGATATCCCCGTTATAGACGTGTTTGTCGTAGTTGTTCCGTATCTGCATGACCTTGTCGCCCACCCGGAAGACCCGGCCCCCTAGACGCTTCTCCCGCTTCTGCGGGGTGGCGGGATTGAGCGCTTGCTGCAGTGCCTCATTCAAGTTGGAGACGCCACATTGGCCCCGGTACATCGGCGCAATCACCTGCACGTCTTCAAAGGGGTCCAAACCAAACTTGCGCGGCACGCGGCGCTTGACGACGTCAACCAGAAGCGCAGCGGCCTCCTCCGGATCCTCCTTGGAGAAGAAATAGAAGTCGTCGAACTCGTTGAGAACGGGGAACTGCCCGCGGTTGATTCGGTGGGCGTTAACGACGATGCCGCTGTCGGCCGCCTGACGGAAGATTTCCGTTAACCGGATGACGGCGACCCGGTCGGAGGCGATAATATCTCGCAGGACGTCGCCCGCGCCTACCGAGGGGAGCTGATCCACGTCGCCGACAAAAAGGACGTGCGCTGCCGACTCGACCGCCTTGAGGAGGCGGTTCGTCAACAGAAGGTCAAGCATCGAGGCTTCGTCCACGATGAGGCAGTCCACTTCCAGCGGATATTCCTCATTCCGTTGGAAGCCGTGCTGGGGCGAGTACTCCAGCAAACGGTGGACGGTTTTGGCAGGGCGATTTGTAGCCTCGGAAAGACGCTTGGTGGCGCGGCCCGTGGGTGCACAGAGGGCGTATCTGCGCCTCATTGCCTCCAGGGCGCCGATCACGGTGCGCACTGTGACGGTCTTACCCGTGCCCGGGCCACCAGTGAGCACGGTGACCTTGTTGGTGAGCGCCTTCTGCACGGCAAATCGTTGCTCGACAGAGAGCTCAATGGCGGAGTCGCGGGTGATCTGGGGGAGCAGCGCATCCCAATCGATGCTGCGGAACGGTGCTAGACGGGTATTGGGATCGTCCAGCAGCTCTCGCAGCCGGTTGGTGACGCCGACTTCCCCGTAGTAGAACGGCGCCAGGTAAACAGCCTCTTCCTCGCGGATCTGAGGCATAGTCGTCTCATTCAAGGATGGATAGACCAGGGTCTCCCGTTCTACAACCTCCTCGGCATCAAGCTCTCGGATGGCCTCTCTGATCAGGTCCGGTTCTACCTCCAGGAGCGGCGCCGCCTCGCTCACCAGCTCGTCCTCCGGCACATAAACGTGACCCTCGTCAGCCAGTTGGCTCAGCGCGTAGGCGACGCCCGCTTGCACCCGGGAAGGTGCGTCGTGCGGCAAGCCCAGATCCTGCGCCACTTTGTCAGCGGTCTTGAAGCCCACGCCCCAAATGTCGCGAGCAAGCCGGTAAGGATCCTCCTGCACCACAGCCAGCGCATCGTCTCCGTACGTCTTGTAGATCTTGACCGCCAGGTTTGTGGAGACTCCGTGACTTTGGAGGAACATCATCACCTCACGGATCTGCTTCTGTTCCTCCCAGGCCTCGGCGACGGCGGTCGCCCGCTTCGGCCCCACCCCGGTTATTTCTCGAAGCTGGTCAGGATTCTCGTCAAGGACGTGGAGCGTGTCGACGCCGAAGCGCTTGACGATGCGCTTGGCCGTCACGGGTCCAACGCCCTTGATCATACCGGAGCCCAGATAAGCCTTGATACCCTCGACGGTAGCGGGCAGGACTTGCTTGCACCATTCCGCTTCGAACTGTCGGCCGTACTGGGGGTGGGTGGTCCAGCGGCCCTCGAGGCGCAGGCTCTCGCCGGGTTGGACCTCAGGTAGGTTTCCGACGACGGTTACCAGGTCAGCGCGCCCCTCGACGTTGAGGCGAATGACCGAGTACCCATTCTCCTCGTTATAGTAGGTGATACGCTCTACAGACCCCTGAAGTTGATCATTCATTGCGGAGAATGGTAGCAGAAAACCAGATGGTGAGCAAGGGGCAGAGCTTGAGGTGGAGAAGATAAAAAGCAAGTACCTGGAAACCAACCGGGGCGGGACGGTCGACCTCCAGGCACTGCTTGTACTGAGTATATCCTATAGTGGCGACCTTGTGGGTTTCACATACGTTAAGAAAACGTTAAAAAGGTCTGTTAGGCGCTTTGATTCTCCAAAGCAGACTCGATTAGCTCCTGCTTGAGCTCCCACAACCGCTGGGTGAGGGAGACGTGATAGACGTGGGGGTTGATGAGACGCTTGACACCTGGATCCAGACGTTTGACGTCGGCCTTGCGGCGCTCTCGTATCTGTTCGATTGAGGGCGGATCGTAGACTAGTTCACCTTCGTCCAAGACATCTACCAGGAGAGGTTCGATCTTCCGGATGTCGTCTCGAGCGAGGGTACGATAGACGGTGTGCTCAGTGGGATGGTGCAGTACCACCTCTTCCATCTCACGCGGATCTTCATCTTCAAGGCTGAGGAGATCCGCCGTGGCTTTCCCTCTCTCGTCATAGATGCGCCATACGTTCTTGTGTCCGGGATTGGGGGTCTTGGCTGCGGATTCTGAGATCTTGATCGCCGGCGTCCACTCACCGCCGTCGCGCACGGCGACCAGCTTGTAGACGCCGCCAAGGGCTGGCTCTCCCCAGGACGTGATCAGGCGGGTTCCCACGCCATAGACCAACCGCCCGATGAGATGATCCGGGTCAACACCGTAGCGCGGCGCTTCGTCCTGAATCTGTGTGATAATCTGCCAGATGTTAAGTTCGTCAAGATTGCTGGAGAGTACGATCGACGTATCCGGGAAGCTGGCTTCGTTCAACATCTTGGCGGCCTGGATGCTGAGATAGGCCAGGTCTCCCGAGTCGAGGCGAACACCTACCGGCTCGTGTCCCTCTCGCCGCAGATTCTCGAAGACCTTGATGGCATTGGGAATTCCGCTCTCCAACGTATCGATGGTATCGACGAGGAGGAGACAGTCATCGGGGTAGACGTCGGCGTAAGCCTGGAACGCCGCCAGCTCCCCCTCGCCCAACCCCATGAAGACCTGGACCATACTGTGGGCGTGCGTTCCCTTAGGAGGGTAGCCGAGAACAGCCGAGGCGCCAACGTTGGACGTGAAATCCGCGCCGCCGATGAGGGCGGCTCGAGCACCGGCGTTTGCCCCTCTCTCGTGCGCTCGCCGAAGGCCGAACTCCAGAAGCAGTTGCCCCTGGGTGCTGTTGTGGATGCGCGAGGCCTTGGTAGCGATCAGCGTCTGATAGTTCAGGTGATTGAGAAGGGAGGTCTCGAGAATCTGAGCCATTGCCAGGGGGCCCTGGACCACAGTGAGGGGGACGTTCGAATGGACGACGCGGCCTTCCGGGATGGCGCGCATAGTAATGCCCGCGAATGAGCCGTTGCGCTGCAGCCAGTCTAGGAAGTCGTCCTCGAAAAGACGATCGCCGGTCTGGCCGGTCTGGCCGCGCAAATAGTCGATCTCCTCATCGCCAAATCGCGCCCACTCCATCCAGTCGAGAAGCCACTCTAGCCCGGCGTTAACGCAATAGCCAGCACTGTGCCCATCATAGACGGGATGATCGCGGAAGAAGTGGTCGAACTGGACCTGCTTCTCATGGAGACCCATGCGATAGTAGAGATGGGCCATCGTGAGCTGGTATTGATCGGTGAATAGAATACCTTCGGCCATCGGGAGCTCTGAGCGTTTCATGTCGCCACCTTGGGGTCTCTATTTCATCAAAAAGCCGCAAGCATAGAATACACCAACACATTAAGAAGTCAAGGGGTTTCCGCAAATTGCAGCGTCGAGGCACTATCAAGCTGTTTGAACGACGCTTTGAGATGGTAGGAGAGGATGATCCGGAAGGCTTTTCCGTTGACGCAGCTAGGACCGAGTGCTATAATCTCGACGGTGGCCCTCCAAGGGGTGGCCTTTTGCCAGGGCGCGTTTGACGCGTCCTTGCTTTTTGCATCGTGTATGCTCTGCACCATGGACCTACGCGATGGACAAAACGAGACAGCCTGGTTATAATAAAGAACGCGATATATTTTATTAGCTAGATTGACGACCCAATGAGTGCATCACAACCGTCCGCGCGATACATTCACATCACCGGCGTCGTTCAGGGGGTTGGTTTTCGACCTTTCGTCTACAACCTGGCTGCACACCTTGACCTCGTCGGATGGGTGCTGAACAGCTCCTCGGGCGTAGAGATCGAGGCTGTCGGACCGCCCGGTGTCCTGGAGTCTTTTGTCGATAGATTGGAGTCGGATGCGCCGCCGCTTGCTCGTATCGACAGCGTCGTCGCCAGGGAGATCGAGGTGTCCAGTGTGGAACTCCCGAACCCCGACGGTTTCGCCATCCGACATTCCGAAGCGAAGCCCGGAGATTTCCAGCCTATCTCTCCGGACATCGCCGTTTGCGACGATTGTCTGCGCGAACTCTTCGATCCAAGCGATCGTCGCTACCGCTATCCATTCATCAACTGCACCAACTGCGGGCCTCGCTTTACCATCATCAAAGATATCCCTTATGATCGGCCCAAAACGACGATGGCTCCGTTCAAGATGTGCCCGGACTGTCAGGCGGAGTATGACGATCCCACAGATCGACGCTTCCACGCGCAGCCCAACGCTTGTCCCATCTGCGGGCCTCGCGTCTGGTTGGTCTCCGATCCTGAGGCCGAGGCTCGAGGGGAAGAGCTGGATGCCATACGACAGACACGAGAGCTGCTGAAGTCCGGGGCCATCGTTGCGGTCAAAGGTCTGGGAGGCTTCCACCTGGCCTGTGATGCGACCAACCCTCAGGCGGTGAACAAGCTGAGAGACCGTAAGGGGCGCGTCGACAAGCCCTTCGCCCTCATGGCTTTCGACCTCAAGACGGTTCAGCAGTTCTGTCACGTTGGGATGGATGAGCAGGAGCTACTCACATCCCGTGAGCGGCCTATCGTCCTCCTTCGTGAACGCACCGACAGTCTGATGGCTCCGTCGGTGGCGCCGGGGAACGAGGATCTGGGCGTGATGCTGCCGTATACGCCCCTTCACTATCTCCTGCTGGAGCCCAGCAACGGCTTTCCCCCAGCCCTGGTGATGACGTCCGGCAACTACTCCGAGGAGCCGATCGCGACGGGCAATGAGGAGGCCAGAGTGAGGCTGTGCAAGTTAGCGGACGCCTTCTTGCT
>Ga0207752_1001310_pt1 | contig 11517 bp, 6 predicted proteins | sample Pon2CUnioCityCA_6_FD_187272 | JGI IMG/M metagenome (GOLD analysis project Ga0207752, IMG submission 187272) | Marine sediment microbial community from Union City, CA, USA - Pond 2C Sediment 2 (SPAdes) | ecosystem: Environmental > Aquatic > Marine > Intertidal zone > Salt pond sediment ... | reverse complement strand
ACCTTAGCTTATAAAGGTATCAACACAACCGTTCCCAAGCCAGCCTTCTGGGCAGCTCATAAGATTGCTATGTCTCAACTTAGATCTGGAGAACACGCCGAGCTCAAAAAGATGAAAGATCTTGATGGAGCAAGAATCATTGTCAATTTTCTCGGATATAAAGATGTCCTTGGTGCTGCACAAAGCTATAAGGGAAAATTTTTTAGTTTATTTAAAGAAGGATGGAAGATCTATCAAAGTCGATTCCCAGAAGAACTAATGAAATAATTGGTCATCTTTCCCTATTAAACAATATTTATTGACACTTCCACAATATGTTCCAAATTAAAAAAACTAGGTTTGACTGATCTTATGAACTTCTCTCTCCTCTATAGGTTCATTATTGACTGAATCTGTTTTTATGTTTATTATTGGTGCTTAAGTTGCTTAGAGGGTCACTATTTGATGAAATCATAAAGAAAGGATGCATGATGAAATTATATCGAAGCGGATCGGTAATGCTGTTGGGATTGTTCTTAGCATTCGTCATATGTCCCCCGTTTTTACCTGCACAGAATGCGAGCGGCCAGCCAAATAACAGTGAAAAACCATTTGAATGGAAGACTGCCAGACCGGAAGATCATGGTCTGAATCCGGATATACTGGCGGAACTCACCGAGCTTATCAGAAAAGGGGAAAAATACCCGCGGCTTCACAGCCTCCTGATTATCCGCAACGGATTTCTCGTCTTAGAGGAGTATTTTAACGGATGGAAGGCGGACAAGCTACACACATTGCAGTCAGTCTCAAAGAGCTTTACCTCGGCTCTTGTGGGCATAGCGATCGAAAGGGGAGAATTCCAGGGTGTTGACGAGAAAATTCTCGACTTTTTCCCTGACATGAAAGACCTTACTAATATGGATGATCGCAAGCGGTCCATACGACTCAGGGATCTTCTGACCATGCGAAGCGGTACGGACTACAATGAAAACGGGCCGGACTCACCGCATCATCAGCTGAACCGGCAGCCTACGGGCTGGGATAAATTCTATCTGGACCGTCCTATGATCAGCGATCCGGGCACCATTTTTCTCTATGACAGCGGCGGTGTTATACTTATTTCAGCCATGCTCAAAAACCGTACATCCATGCATGCCGACCCATATGCCAAGGAGTATTTGTTCAAACCACTCGACATTAAAAAAAATTTCTGGATCAGAAACCGGGAGGGCCACTCGCATACAGGAGGCGGCCTGGGTCTGATATCCCGTGATACAGCGAAGCTCGGTCTGCTCTATTTGAACAAGGGCCGGTGGGAAGGCGCTCAAATCGTGCCGGAATCGTGGATTCGTGAATCCTTTACAATGCATGTCTCTTTCGGGAATCCCGAAAGCGATGTGACCGGTTACGGTTATCTCTGGTGGATACTCAAACCTGATCCGCAGGGCAATGGCCACCAGAATATCTATGCGGCTATGGGATTCAAGGCACAGTACATTTTCGTTATACCCGAACACAATATGGTAGTGATTGTTAATGGTGATACACGATCAAATGAAGACCAGCGCCAGCCCAGAAGGTTTCTTTACAGCCATATACTGCCGTCGGTTAACAGGGACAAATAATCGGGGAAATCCTTTATTTTCAAATAAATGAAAACATCGTCATTTTTTATGGATAGGTCAGGTTAAGAGACTTTTTGAATGAGTTGATCACAGGTCTTACGAAATTTCACCAGAATCTCATTGTGTCGTTTATCGAAAACAAGGTTGTTCTTTTCAATAGAATCATCCTGCAGATCATACAATTCCTCAAATTCCGGATGCTGGGGATAACGGATATATTTCCATTGTTCAGTTCGGACTGCCTCCGTCTGAGGAATTTCTGGGTGATCCCAAAGATGTTCGGTCAAGATTTCCTTACGCGGGTTGTCCATTGATCCTCTTATATTGGGCACAAGCGATTTTCCCTGAATTTCTTGAGGGATAGATAAACCTGCCAAGTCGAGAAGAGTCGGCGCTATATCCACATTAAGCACAAAGCTGGAGTCGATCATCCCTGTCCGTGTTTTCGCTAGTCTTGGATCATAAATAACCAAAGGGACTCTGATCGATAAATCATGCATGGTCCATTTACCCGCGAATCCACGCTCTCCCAGGAAATATCCATTATCGCCCATTAATATAATAATGGTATCCCTATGTCTGTCCATAAGTTTCAGTTCATTAAGGAGCCGGCCAAGGGCCATATCCACACCGCTAACCATCCGATAGTAACCCTTAACCATTTCCTGATATTTCTCCGGAGTATCGAATCGCCAAAACCAGCGATCGCGATTCATAGATTTTTTCACAAACTCAGGAAGCGATTCAAAAAAAGACGGCTCCCCCAGCACAGGAGGGGGAATCATAACATCCCTGTACAGATCATCGCAGGCAGACGGCCAAAAATACTGTTGTTTTTCACTATCGTGGGCATGAGGGGCCCAAGTGCTTAAGGAAAGACAAAAGGCCTGTTCTGGATTCGTTTCACGGATAAAATCAAGAGCTCGATCCATGTTGATGTCTGTGAGATGTTTCTTCTTGCCATCAAGGTCCTTGAAATAGGGATAAGCGCTGGGCCAATAATATTCAAACCACTCATCCTCCACACCTTCCGGAACTTCGACGCCGAATTTGCCCACAAACCCGGTTCTGTATCCGGCCTTCCTCAACAGAACAGGATAACTCAAATCACAGTATTCTTTGCAAATCGGAGGCTTGGTGAACGTATAACCATGTTTACGTTCGTACAATCCGGTAAATGAACTGGCGCGGCTGGCTGCACAGATCGGGGTGGTCACAAAGGCATTCTCAAATCTGATGCCTTTTTGAGCCAGCCAATCCATATTGGGAGTCTGAACGATAGAATCACCCACACAGCCCAGCGCATCATAGCGCTGATCGTCAGTGAGCAAGAAGATAATACTCGGTTTTCTCTTTCTGGTGGAACAAGAATCCAAACTGAGCCCCAAAGATGCAAGTCCAATACCGGATATCGCAGACCTCAAGAACTCACGCCTGGTTGTTTTTTGTGTAATCAAGGGGCCGTCTCCTGTTTTTGACGGATCTCAAACAGATATGTGCCGGATTTCACTCTGTATATCAGGGAACGATCTCTTTTTTTTAAGAACTGTATATTCTCAGAGTCTGTCAACAATTTCCCGTTCTCATAAATCTGACTATTTATCGGCCGGGGAAGATGGACAGCGGCTTCAGCGTTTACAGGGATATGGATCTTAAAGAAAATGTTCCCCTCCTTTTTATACCAGCTGCTGGTTATCTCCCCACGCACGGAATTATAGCTGCATTCCACCCACTGCAAATCATCCATGACCTGGGGTCTAATAACAATCTTATCAAATCCCACAGCTTCAGGAGCGGTCTGAATCCCTCCAAGCCAGTTGTAGAACCACTGACTGACTGAACCGAACATAGGATGGTTGTGGGAATAGGTATTGTCGCTGAATCCCCAATGCTCCCACAATGTTGTGGCTCCATGTTCCAGCATATATCCCCAGCTTGGGAAGCTCTGTTTGTTTACAATCTCATAAGCGATATCAGAAAGACCCTGACGGCAAAGGACATCCAGCATAAACGGAGTCCCTAGGATCCCTGTAGTCAGATGGCCTTTCTTCTCTTCAATCAATTTCTTAAGATAAGAAATCGCCTTTTCCTGATTCCCCTCTGGTGCCAATCCCAGATAAAGGGCAAAGGATTGGCCTGTCTGTGTTCCTGGAGCAAAACAACCTGAGTCCTTCTGCCAGAATTTATCAAGGTAAGCTGACTTGATCTTTGCCATGAGATATTCATATTCCTTTTTGTCTGCGCTGCGCTTCAATATGTCCGCCATTTTTGATAGAAGATGGGCGCTGTAAAAATAGAGAGGCGTCACCAGCTCTTCTGGAGGTGTTTTATTCAGTGATTCATGGTCACTCAAGCCCTCTTTCACGATGAAATCAGGATGCCGATTTTGAACCAGACCCAACCAGCGCCTGGAAATTTCATAATGATTATCCAGAGTTCTTCGGTCTCCATAATATCGATACAGATTCATCTGCAGCAGTGGATGCACCAAAGCCCAGCTAACACCGCAGTACTGAATCCCCACATAAGGTGCTGTGTCAGTAAGCATTCCCTCATCCAGGACACTGTCGCTCCAGTCTTGAACCGTCTTGGCATAAAAAGCAGCCATGTCATAGTTGAACATCAAAGCCTCATTGGTGCTCACGATGTCGCCGCCATAGCCGAAGCGCTCGCGGTGGGGGCAGTCTGATTGAACGCTGAATAAGTTGCTTAAAAAAGTCCATTGAGACATAGCCTGAATGTCATTAAACATTTCATTGGAGCATGAAAAAGAACCCGCTTCTGATACACTGCTGTTAAGACGCAGTCCCAAGATCATATCTGGAGATATATCACCCGGATATCCGGATATCTCGATGTAGCGGAAAGCATGAAAGGTGAAGCGTGGTGTGTATATTTCCCATCCATCCCCCTTTGCTATATAGGTATCCGCCTGCCAAGCGATCTCAGGAGAGCCGGGGCCGCCAATCAGAACCTCTTTCCCATTGCGGTTCTTTCGAATCCCTTTGATCTGGCCGCACACACTGGTCATGGGATTTAAGGTTCCGTTCTCATTGAGAAGCTCCCCATAGCGACATCTGATTTGAGTGCCTTTAGGTACCTTGAATTGATATCTCACCCAACCTGCAAAATTTTGTCCCATATCAACAATATAAATTCCAGAAGGCAACTGGGTAATCTTTTCCGGCCGCAGAGTGGTGGTCACACGGATGGGAGGGAGAGGCTGGACACACAGTTTCCCGTCCGGTTTGGAGGCCCTGACTGCCGAGCGCCAACCACGAGTATCAATACCGCACAGATTCCAATCCTTGACTTCAAGCCGGGAATCATAGACCTCCCCGAGATAGATATTATTCCGTAATATGGGGCCATCTTTTACCTTCCATGACTCATCGGTGATCACAGTCGTTGTTGTCCCATCGGTATAGGTCAATTCCAGCTTGGCAGTAAAACAGGGCCGCCCAATGGGTAAATGCTCCCTTAGGTTCAATCTTCCCCACATCCTTAACGGCAAAGGATTGTGCCATCCATTTCCCAGAGTAACACCAATGCAGTTCGCTCTCCCCTTAATCTGCGCTAAAACATCATAAACCGAATAGAATATGCGCCTGGAGTAATTTGTCCATGCAGGTTCAAGGACAGAATCTCCTATGCGAACCCCATTCAAATAGGCTTCGTAATAACCCAATCCCGTAATATAAAGCCGCGCCTTGTTAACATCTTTCTCCAACACAAACTCCTTCCGGAACAATGGGGCCGGATCATCCTCGTAGAAATCCTGATCGCTTTCTGGGTTTTTTTTGCCGTCATAGATCCAGTCCGCACTCAACTCTTCTTCCTCTAGGAATGCCATTTCCCACCAGGCCGTTTCACTCCACTCAGAGACCTTCCCTCGCTTTCCCCAGACGCGGACTTTCCAGAAGCATCTTTCCCTGGATTCAAGTGCTTTGCCGGCGTATACAATGTTTATGGACTTCCGTGAAATAATCTTACCGCTGTTCCACAAGTCAGCATCCTGTTCGTTCAGCTTCTTTTTGCTGCTGGCAACCAATATCTGGTAAGCCCTCTGAAATTGCCCTCGGACATCAGAAGAAAGCGCCCAACTCAATCGAGGTCGGGCCGTGTCAATGCCCAAAGGATCGATCCGGTATTCGCAGCTCAGCCGGTCAATGTGTAAAGTCTCATCTCCAAAACTAAATGACTGAAAAACAAAGAAAATCAAAACGAAACCTAGGCATAATCTGCGGCTCATATTTTCCATGCGTGTCATAATACATTTACAAATTAAAGACAGCGTCCTCGGTTTTTATACATACGAAATTCTCGTCATGACATTATCCGTATGTCTTTTCTTTATTTATGCGGGCCTGAAACAGATTGTCAAGTTAATTCAATGCGAGCCTACAACTACCAAAAGCACTTATCTAGAATTAATCTGCTTCTATTTCTCATCAGAGAATGTGATTTCTCCTGCGGCCACTCCCAGATTTCTGATATCCTTAATCCCGGAACTCCTCCACGGATTCCAGACACGGCTGACCTTGAACAGCAGCATCACTTCTTGGCCTTTCTCTTCCGGTAGTGTGTACCGGAGCTGTTTCCACTTTCTGTCCTGAAGCACAACTTCATCCAGCCGTCTTTTCTCCCTGAAAAAATTGTTGATCAGATAGATCCTCACTGTCACCGGGTTGTCTTGAATGTCCGGATGAGAGGCGTGTATGGAAAAGGATATCACCGGCTTTTCTATGCGAAAGGTCCTGGCTGCGGATTTTCCGGTCCACTGAAACGTTTTCCCTGCGGGCGTTTGTTCAGGAGAGTAGAATCCAAAATTCTGCTTTAAATCAAATTTCTCTGTCCTGTGCTCCAGGGAAAGGGAATGGGTTGAACTCCAAACAGAAAACCCTGCAAACAGGACCAGCACCGCGGCCGCGGATATTCGGAAAGGCTTGAAGAACAATTTGTCTTCCGGAGTCTCCCCGCTTCCTCGAACCAGAAGGAATACCACGGCCACCAGCAGCCAAAACGCATATTTGATTTCATAACTCCCGATAAAGGTATGGACCATAAAGTTGAGAAAAGCTGCAGCCAGGCCGGATATTGCTCCGATAAACAGGAATCTGTTTCGATCCCGGAATATGCCTTTGGAAAAGCCGTGTCTGATTTTTTTTATGATTTCCCAGAAAATCCAGAAAGCAAAAAACAATCCCACCCATCCCAATTCCGCTCCTATCTGAAGAAAATAGTTCTCCGCAGACTGCACGTTCACTTTGAATGGACTGGCTTCATTGTAGTTGGAGACTTCGATGATATACCCGCCGATTCCCACTCCTGCAGCAGGATAATCCCTCATCATCTGAAGGGCAAACTTCCAGAGTCCGTCCAGGCGCCCACGAGATGCCTCTTCCATGCCGCTTTTATCCAGGACACGGCTCATCCTGTCCATGGTGCGGGAGGGCAGAATTTTGCTTTGATTGAACTGAAAAAAAAGCACGGATGCCATAAGCACCGCCATAATCACCCCAAACGCCCAAACTGCTTTTTGGGCATAACGGGATTTTCCCTTTTCCTTGTGGCTCGAAGAGATCATATACAGGAGAGCGAAAACAATCAGGGATGCAAAAAGAGCCAGCAGCCCGCTTCTTGACCCGATAAAAAAGATCGAGACCAAAGACAATGCCAGGCACAATCCGGAGAGCACTCTGACCAAGCCTTTCCAAGCCAAGGTCATTCCCAGCAGCAGCGCCGCAGTCATGGACACAAAAGCTCCGAAAGAGAGGCCGTCCTTGAACGTGGCATTGATCATTCCGGATCGAATGCTGATGGGATTGTTGCCCAACTCCACATCAACAAAAGACTGAAACATCCCAAAACAAAGAGCCAGCAGCATGCTTATGCAGAGAAGGGTGAGGACTTTTTTTATCTGAGCGCGGGACCTGACTGCGGAAAGAAAAATAAAGAAAAAGGCAAAGCCCGTTAAATAACTCAAGGAGAAAAACACTGAGCTCATCCAGGCTCCCCCTGAAGTCTCTCCCCGGACATTGACGACCCATTCGTAAAGACCGTTGCTCACAAAAGGGAAAAAATGCGTGTACCGGATAAACGTGATGACCCCAGAAATCAAAACCAGCAGGGAAAAAACGGTCAAGGGGCGGTAAATCTTTTCTTTAAACACCTCAGATGGAGAAGACCCGATCCGGTTGACCATCCATCCCAGAAAAAAGAACAGAAACAACACCAGTGCGGTGGGCGCATGAGGGATGGGTTCAGCGATGCCGAAGAGATAGGGAAGATTGCTGATAAGGGGAAAGGCAAAGATAAACACACACAGTCCTGTGCTCAAATTCACGGCTGTGGACACGGCGGTAAACAGCAGAACCGGAAGCAGCACACATTGGAAGGATCGGATCAAGGGCACATACGTGACATAGAACCCGTACACAAGCCCCGAATACACAAGAGTCAAAAGCAAGAAAGGCCACCGGATCCGTTTTTTGGCCAAAATCCTTATCGTCCCTTCCCGAAAAAAATGGTTTGAATGGTTTTTAAAACAATCCAAAAGTCCAAAAACAAAGACATGTTTTTGATGTAAAAGAGGTCGTATCTCAGCTTCTCCACAGATTCCTCCACAGAACTTCCGTATTGATAGTTCGCCTGTGCCCAGCCCGTCAGGCCCGGCTTGACACTCAAACGGAAAGAATAATGGGGAATTTTCTCGATCAACTCCGTGGTGAAGTGTTCTCTTTCAGGCCTGGGGCCGATCAAGCTCATATCCCCTCTTAAGATGTTGACAAACTGGGGGATTTCATCCAGCCTGAACCTGCGCAGAACCCGTCCCACAACAGTGATCCGGGGATCCTCTTTTTCTGTCCATCGGGGATTTTCCTTTTCAGCATCCTTGACCATGGTCCTGAATTTCAACAGATTGAATTTTTTAAAGTCCTTGCCCAGCCGTGCCTGCTTGTAGAACACAGGTCCTTTGGAGCTGACCTTGATGCCAAAGGCAATGAGCAAACCCAGAGGAATCAGCAGCACACTCAAAACAAAACTGGCCGCGATATCCACAACTCTCTTCACTCTGTGGTAAGCCCGGCTTCCCAGTTTGCCGAAGCTTTTGTGGTAAAGGAACCATTTGTCATTGATAAAGAACACAGGGACTTTTTTGGTTAAATGCTCATAAAAAGCGGGCATGTCGTAGATGTTGACTCCCTTTTTCTGGCATGAATCAAGAGTGTGATTCAGAGCTTTATGCGGTGATAGATCTGCAATGATGACAATATCATCAACAGGGTGCTCTTGGATGATGTTTTCAAGGGAATCAAGATCCTTCACACGGCCAATGACTTTGTATTCAGGATTGTTTGTGACCAGTGACTCAATCACAGCCGCAGGTCTGCCCTCTCCCACTAACAGGACATTTCTTTGAGGCACCACGGCTTTAAAAAAAGAGAAAAACAAAACTCTCCACAAAGCCGCCAGTGTTCCCACCAACACCATGGTGATCGCATACACTCCCCTCCCCATCAGAAAAGGAAACACATAGAAGACCACTGCTGACAGAATAGCAGAGAGAACCAGGGAACCAAGGATAAGACTCAAAAAGCGCAGACTTCTAAAGTTCTCCTCTGTATCATACAACCGAAAAAGAAAAAAACTGATGAAGAAAACCAGAACAAAAACCAGCGTGACCCAAAAAGTGTGATAAAGCCCCAGGCACTTGATCGCACTTTGCTTCATCCGGATGAGATAGGCCCCGTTGATGCTGAGGATGATGATGAGAGTGTCCCCCACTCCTAATAAAATCTTTTGCTTTGATAACTTGATCGGATCCATCTTATCCCCTGTTTCTGAATCTGAGATAAATTCCCCGTTCAAAACAGGGTATATGACAGTTATATTTGGCAGACAGAAAAAATTTCCACTTGAAATAATGATGGACCTTTTTCTGGCCTATACCCATAACATTCCACGCGATATCCTCGATGACCTTTCTTCGCTTTTTTGTAATCCACGGCAGGCCTAGTGTGTACCAGTCCATATCGATCCAACCTTCCAGTGATTCCGGCGGATCAAATCCTTTAACAAGGCTTTGTTGATACAAAGCTGTCTCCGGATAAGGGGTATAGAGTGAGGGACCGGATATCTTGCCAAAAAATTTATTTTTTTTCATCAATTGATACATCAAATCAACCGTTTTTTTTATATCTTCATCCGTCTCACCCGGCAATCCCATCATAAAGTGGTAATTTTGATAGATCTGATGTCTGGTCAGCTTATCTTTGACCATGATGATTTGATCCCGTGTGATCCCCTTATTGATGCTTGTTAAAACTTTGTCCGATCCGCTTTCCGCTCCCAGAGTCAATGTGTGGCAGCCGCTTTTCTTCAACAGCTCAATAAACGCATCATCGAACCGGCACACATCGTTGACCCGGCAGTCCGCATGCCATTTAATGCGGATGTTTTCTTTGATGATTCTCTCAGTAATTTTTTTTACCCGACCTTTATCCACAAAAAAATTGTCTTCTCTCCAGGTTATCCCATCGATGTCATACTGATCGACCAATCCATGAAGCGTATTGATAATCCGGTCCACACTCATGGTTCTCCAAGTGCTTTTATAGTAATAAGTGTTATAACAGAATGCACATCGATGAGGGCAACCCCGGCTCGTGCACAATTCAAATGACCTTTGCGAACCAAACCTTTTTCCCACATAACGATTCACATCAATAAGGGAATAATCAATACGGGGAAGATTATCGAGTATGGGAAAGGAGCGATCAGGATTGACAATTACTTTGTTGTTTTTTTTGTACCCGATTCCTTTAATTTCTTCCGGCCTTTTTTTGTTTTTGAAATGCTCCATGAGTTCAATGGCCGTTTCTTCTCCCTCTCCCTTTACAATATAATCAATATGTTTGTTTATCAGTGTTTGCTCTGGAAAAATGCTTGGATGTATCCCTCCCCAAACAATGGGAATGTCGGAACGGCTCTTGACAAAAGCCGATGCTTTGAGCCCGTGCTCGATCTGGCTTCCTGTCATGGAGGTTATCCCGATGAACAGGGGCTTATGCTTGATCTCTTTTAAAAGCAGATTCCGCCAGTCCGAATGCAGAAGTCCATCCACGATCTTTACAGAAAAACCTTTCGCCGTTAAAGACGATCCCACATATAAAAGCCCCCAAGGGACAGGAGGAGGCTTGAGGGGGGCGTTAAAGAATTTCGGCCGAAACAGAATGATGTCTGCCATGGAGCTCCTTCAAATCCGAGAGTTTTCCTTGTTTGTGTTCCTCCTTTTTACAAGAGTTTCGGATTGAATATAAGTTTTTTTTTAAAAAAAGTTGTGATAAAGTACCCATCCAAGTTAAGATTTTTGTGATATGTTTTACTGGAAAACAAGAATTCATAAGATAAACCGCTTCAATTATAAGGAAGCCGCTTCTTATTGGCAATAGCTTAGACAAGTAAACTTAATGGAAAAAAGACGGATTCTCATCAACTCTGTCATGTCAGTCATCCAGATCGTGGTTGTATCTGTTGTTTTGTTTTTTCTCTATAGGTTCTTGCTCGGGACCATAGGTGCAGAACACTTCGGCATTTGGTCTCTAGTTCTGGCTGCTACAGCTGTTACTCAAATTGCTGACTTAGGATTATCAGGAGGTGTGGTTAAATTTGTAGCCAAATACATTGCACGGGAAGATGACCAGAGCGTTTCTGAAATCATCCAAACAGCTGTTCTCACTATAGGACTCACTGTGGGAGCTGTTCTGATCATAGCCTATCCGCTTATCAAATGGATCCTGAGTTTGATCATGCCCTCCGAACAGTTCCCTCTTGCCTTAAGTATACTGCCGTTTGCGTTCTTGGCTTTGTGGCTTTGTGTGATCACAAGCCTCTTCCAATCAGGACTGGA
>Ga0207752_1001309_pt1 | contig 11520 bp, 7 predicted proteins | sample Pon2CUnioCityCA_6_FD_187272 | JGI IMG/M metagenome (GOLD analysis project Ga0207752, IMG submission 187272) | Marine sediment microbial community from Union City, CA, USA - Pond 2C Sediment 2 (SPAdes) | ecosystem: Environmental > Aquatic > Marine > Intertidal zone > Salt pond sediment ... | reverse complement strand
GGATGCCTGTCCCTTCGGCGCGATTCGCGAGCCGACGGAGGATTGGCCCGACGAGGAGTATCGAATCGGTAAGAAGCGGCTGGCTTTCTTCCTGGTGCTGCTGCCGGTCCTCGTGGCCGCGGGCGGCTGGGCCGGCTACTCGCTGAAGGGGCCGCTTGCCCGCATGCACCCGACGGTCCGGACGGCCGAGCGAGTGTATCTGGAGGAGACGGGAGAAGTCGAGGGGACGACGGACGCCAGCGATGCCTTCCGAGCGACGGGACGGACCAGCGACGCACTTTACGGCGAAGCGTCCGAGATCCGTGCCAGGTTTGAGGTGGGTGGGGCGTTGTTAGGCGGATTCCTGGGCCTGGTCGTCGCGGGCCAATTCCTCTCGCTTTCGGTCCGAAGAAGGCGCACCGAATACGAGGCTGACCCTGCAAGCTGCCTGGCGTGTGGACGATGTTATCAGTACTGCCCCAAGGAGCACGAGCGCCGAAAGAAGAGTATGACGATGGGGGCAAAGCCCAGATGACACAAGCCCCGGAGCAAACTCGCGTGCATGATAGAGGCAACTGGTGTCGGTCGGCTCGTATGACGGCCGTCGTAGGAGCCGTGTTCGCCGGCGTCTTCGCAGTGCTGCTGGTCGTGAACCTCATCGGCAGCGCGGTGATCGGACCGTCGCGCGAGAACAAGCTGGCCGCCATGAAGACGCAGGTCCAGGAAGATCCGACGAACGAGGAGCTTCTGTCCGCGATTCGGCAGCTCGATCTCAAGATCAGGCGGGACCGGATCTGGCGGCTCAGTTTCGCACGCAACGCGACCTTCATGTTGCTCGGCAGTGTTGTGGTCCTTCTGGTCGCTGGGAAACTGGCGAGCCGTATGGAAAGGGAGCCGCCCCGGCCGCAGCATGTAGCCGAGCGTGGCGAAGCCCAGATCCACGGTGCCAGGCAGGCCCGCTGGGCGGTGGCGGGAGGGCTGGTCGTGCTCGCATTCGGCATGTTGCTTCTCGCCTGGAGCGGATGGGTCGAGTTCGCGCAGGCGGAAGACGCCGGGCCGCCGTATGCGTCCCTGGAAGAAAAGAGCAAGCAGTGGCATCGCTTCCGAGGCCCCGAAGGCGCGGGCGTCAGCGCGTATACGAACATCCCGACGCAGTGGAACGGAAAGACGGGCGAGGGGATTCTCTGGAAGACGCCGGTGCCGCTGCCGGGGCGAAACTCGCCCGTGGTCTGGAAGGACCGGATCTTCCTTTCCGGTGCAGACCCGAACGAGCAATACGTCTATTGCTACAGCGCCGCCGACGGCGCGCTTCTCTGGAAAGGCAACGTCCCAATCGCGCCGGCCGCGGCGGAGGCCGAGCTGAATATCATGGAAGACACGGGCTACGCCGCTCCGACGTTGGCGACGGACGGCCGGCGGATCTATGCCATCTTCCCGACGGGCGACTTAGCCGCTTTTGACTTCCACGGCAGACGGTTATGGTACAAGAGTCTCGGCGTGCCCGACAACGCCTACGGCTATGCGTCTTCGCTGGATACCTATGAGAAGCTCGTCCTCATTCAGTACGATCAGGGCGATGGCAGCGAGGGCAAGTCCGTTCTTCTCGCGCTGGATGGGCTGTCTGGGAAGGTCGTCTGGGAGGCGAAGCGCGAACTGCCGAGTTCATGGGCCTCACCCATCGTTGCGCAGGTGGCGGGCCGGCTTCAACTGATTACGTTGGCCGATCCGCTGGCCGTCGCATACGATCCAGCGAACGGCACGGAGCTGTGGCGGGCCGAGTGCGTCGGGGGCGATATCGCGCCCTCGCCCATCTGTACGGGTGATTTCGTTTTCGTGGTGGAGGCGTATGCACACTTAGCCGCCATCAAGGCGACCGGCCAGGGCGATGTCACCGAGACCCACATCGCCTGGAAAATGGAGGAAGGCGCGCCGGATATCTGCTCCCCTGTCACCGATGGTACGTATGTCTATCTGCTCGAGAGCGAAGGCTATATGATCTGCTGTAAGGTCGCCGACGGCGAGAAGGTCTACGAGCATGACCTGCGGCAGCCCTGTCGCGCGTCGCCGAGCATCGTGGCCGACAAGCTCTACGTGCTGGATATGAACGGCGTGATGCACGTCATTCAGGCCGGGCCCGAGTTCAAGGAGCTTGGCAAGTGCGAACTGGGCGAGGAGTGCTACGCCTCGCCGGCATTCGCAGATGGCCGCCTCTACATCCGGGGGGCCGAGAACTTGTATTGTATTGGCAAGGCCCCGTAGGACGGGATGATTTCGATATGCCAAATCAGACGGTTATAGAAGAACTGGACCTGACGTTTGTCGATGAGACCGTTGCGAAGGTCGGCGCCGGCAAGGAGAAGGTGCTTGAGCTTTTGCAGGCGATCCAGGGCCATTACGGGTATCTGCCGCAAGAGGCTTTGCAGCGTGTGTGCGAGCGGACGGAGATCACGCCGGCGTCGATTGCCGGGGTCTCGACGTTCTACGATCAGTTTCGCCATCGTCCGGCGGGGCGGCATATCATCCACGTTTGCGTGGGTACAGCCTGTCACGTCAAAGGGGCCGAGACGGTCTATGAAGCGTTTCGCAACCATCTTGAAATCCCGGACGGTGACGATACGGACGCACAGCGTCTCTTCACAGTCGGCCGGATCGCGTGCCTCGGATGCTGCACGCTCGCCCCGGCGGTCCAGATCGACGATGTCACCTACGGCCATCTGACGCGGGAGACCGTTCCGAACGTTTTGAGCGACTTTCTCAAGCACGAGCACGCCCGCGCGAGTCGGCATAAGGCGCGGCGGCTGCGTTCCGCGAAAGCGGACGCTCGCGGCGAGATCCGAATCGGCCTGGGCTCGTGCTGTGTCGCGCGCGGCAGCGGCAGGCTGCACGACGCACTGAACGATGCGTTGGCCCAGACCGGCCTCAAGGTCCCCGTCAAGCGGGTCGGCTGCGTGGGGATGTGCCACCAGACGCCTCTGCTGGAGATCGTGCTGCCGGACCAGACGTCGTTTCTTTACGCGCGAGTCCAGCCGGAGGACGCCAAGTCCATCATCCTGCGTCACTACGGCATTCGCTGGCCGCACCGCAAGCTCACCAACGCCGTATCCGGCGCGCTGGATCGCCTGCTCACCGACGAAAAATGGGAGCCTGTTACGCGCTACTCCATCCACGTGCGAGACCAGGCTGTTTCCGACTTCCTCGGCCGCCAGGTCCATATCGCCACGGAGCACTGCGGGCACATCGACCCGACCGATATGGATGAGTACCTGCGCAACGACGGCTTCAAGGCACTCGAGCGGGCGATCACGGAACTCGAACCCGAAGCGGTGATCGAGCAGATCAGGATCAGCGGCTTGCGCGGCAGGGGGGGCGCTGGCTTCCCGACCCATCACAAATGGTCGGCGGTTCGCGCGGCGGATTCCGGAAAGAAGTACATCGTTTGCAACGGCGACGAGGGCGACCCCGGCGCGTTCATGGACCGCATGTTGATGGAATCCTATCCCTACCGGATCATCGAGGGAATGGCCATCGCGGCCCGCTGCGTCGGCGCGCACGAGGGGTTCCTCTACATTCGCGCGGAATATCCGCTGGCGATTAAGCGGGTCACCGAGGCCCTGGAGAGGTGCCGTGAGCGACGGTATCTGGGCGAGAACATTTTAGGCACGGATTTCTCGCTGGAGTTGAAGATCGTCGCCGGGGCGGGGGCATTCGTCTGCGGCGAAGAGACGGCGCTGATGGCCAGTATCGAAGGTCGTCGCGGCATGCCCCGGCTGCGCCCGCCGTTCCCGGCTCACAGCGGGCTCTGGGGCCTGCCCACGCTGATCAACAACGTCGAGACCTACGCGTGCGTGCCGTGGATCCTCCGCAACGGGGCCGAGGCCTTCGCCGCCATCGGGACGGGCAAGAGCACCGGCACCAAGGTCTTCGCCCTGGCCGGCAAGATCGCACGCGGCGGGCTCATCGAGGTGCCGATGGGGATTTCCATCCGCCAGATCATCGACGAGATCGGCGGCGGAATCGGCGGCGGAAAGCGATTCAAGGCCGTCCAGGTTGGCGGCCCCTCGGGCGGCTGCATCCCCGCGGCCCGGGACAATCTCTCCGTGGGCTACGAGAGCTTGACGGAAGCGGGGGCCATGATGGGCTCCGGGGGCCTGGTGGTTCTGGACGAGACCGACTGCATGGTCGATATCTCGCGGTACTTCCTCCAATTCACGCAGAATCAATCGTGCGGCAAGTGCACGTTCTGCCGCATCGGCACACGGAGGATGCTCGACATCCTCGATCGCTTGTGCGCCGGCAAAGGAAAGACGGAGGACCTGGACGAGCTCGAACACCTCGCAAGGGCGATCAAGCAGGGTAGCCTGTGTGGGCTCGGCAAGACGGCTCCGAATCCCGTTCTTTCAACGATGCGGTACTTCCGCGACGAATACGAAGCGCACGTCCAGGGGCAATGCCCGGCGGGCAAGTGCAAGGCCCTTATTGCGTATTCCATTACGGATGACTGCATCGGCTGCACGATCTGCGCCCAGCACTGCCCGACCGACGCGATTGCGATGAAGCCGTACGAGAAGCACGAGATCGATCCTGAGAAATGTATCCGGTGCGGGACGTGCAAGAGCGTCTGTCCCGCCGACGCGGTTCGAGTGGAATAGCCATGCCGAAGATCAGTATAGACGGACGTGAAGTGGAGGTGGACGCCGGCGCGACGATCCTCGACGCCGCACGGAAGCTGGGGGTCAACATCCCCACGATGTGCCACCTGCGCGGGCATGAGGCGATGACGAGCTGCATGGTCTGCGTGGTCAAGGTGCCCGGCATGAACGGGCTCGTGCCCGCCTGCGGTACGATCGCTGAGGATGGTATGCAGGTCGATAGCGATAGCGAGGAGGTCCTCGATGCACGCAAAGCGGCGCTGGAATTGCTCCTGAGCGACCACGTGGGCGACTGCGTGGGGCCGTGCCAGATGGGGTGCCCGGCCCGGATGAACATTCCGCGAATGATTCGCCAGATCGCGGCCGCCGAGCCAAGAGAAGCCCTGGTGACGGTGAAGCACGACATCGCTTTGCCCGCCGTGCTCGGACGCATCTGTCCGGCCCCGTGCGAGAAGGTGTGCCGGCGCAAACAGCACGACGCCGCCGTCTCGATTTGTTTGTTGAAGCGTTACGTCGCCGATGTGGACCTGCAATCGGACTGGCCCTATCTGCCGCAGTGTCGGCAGAAGTGCGGCAAGCGCGTAGCCATCATCGGCGCGGGCCCGGCAGGCCTGGCGGCCGCTTACTATTTGCAGCAGGATGGCATCGAGTGCACCGTCTTCGAAGACCATGAAGGGGCGGGCGGTATGTTGCGCTACGGCGTGCCCGAAGAGGACCTGCCACGCGACGTGCTGGCCGCCGAGATCGCCACGATCGAAAGGCTCGGCGTGACATTTCGGTTCGACACGCGCGTGGGCGAATCGATCTCGATGGACGATCTGCGCAGGGATTTCGACGCCGTCTTCATCGCAACGGGCGAATTGAAGCCGGACGATGCGGAGCGTCTCGGCGTCGAGGCGTCGTCCGATGGGATCAAGGTCAACAGTCGTACGGGCGCCACGAATGTCCCCGGGGTCTTCGCGGGGGGCGACGCCATTCGCAATCGCCGGCTGGCCGTGCGGTCGGTGGCGGACGGCAAAGAGGCCGCCGAGTCGATTCGCCAGTATCTCGCGGGCGAAGCGGTGACGGGGCCGGCCCGCATCTTCAACAGTCGGATGGGGAAACTCGAAGATGGCGAGATGGACTTGTTCCTCGCGGCCGCGGAGGCAGGAACGCGACAGAAACCTTCCGATTCGGCCGGCGGATTCAGCGAGAAAGAAGCGCACGCCGAATCGCTTCGCTGTTTGCATTGTGATTGCCGCAAGCCTGCAAGCTGTCTGCTGAGGCAGTATGCCCAGGCTTGCGATGCACGGCAGACGCGGTACAAGGCCGACCGGCGGCGGTTTGTCCAGCACACGCAGCACCCGGACATTCTCTATGAGCCGGGCAAGTGCATCGACTGCGGGATCTGCATTCGGATCGCCTCGCAAGCCGGCGAGAAGCTCGGCCTGACCTTCGTCGGTCGCGGCTTCGACGTGCGCATGGCCGTGCCGTTCGACGCCTCCTTAGCCGAAGGACTCCAGGTCGCGGCGGCGCAGTGTGTCCAAGCCTGTCCCACAGGGGCGCTGGCCTTCCGAAGCGAACCACGCCCGTAGCGGATCAACCGACGCCTGCCACTCGTAATGCGACCTCGGCGACCCGCCTGCCCAAAGTCTTAGCCGTCGTGATGCCGAATTCGTCTTTCAATACGCCGCCCTCGGCTCCGCTCCAGACGGTTGCGCCGAGGCGCGAGCTGGGCCGGCCGTTGCCGACGACGATCATCTCCTGACAGAACAGTGACACTTGCACCGATTGGATGGTGACTTCCTGTCCGCCGTTGCGCGTGCCGCCGACCGCCAAGACGCCCGCAACCTTGTTGCTCAAGGCGTGATTGTCCTGGTACAGGACGATGCAGCGATCCAGGAAGGCTTTGCACAGCGAGCTCATGTTGCCGAAGTAGACCGGCGTGCCAATGATGATCCCCCAGACTTTTGGATCGCGGAGTCTGGGAACGAGCGAGGGGAAGTCATCCTGCTCGCCCTCGGCTAAGGGAATCCCGGCGGCGACGTTGCCGTTGATCTTGAGTCCCGCTAACTCGATCAACTCCGTTTCGATCCTGTCACTGACCTCTCTGGCGGCCTGGAGGCAGACGCCGAGCGATGCCGCCGTCGTTTTGCCCTTTCGCGGACTGCATGAGATCGCGAGGATCTTGATGCGGCCATCCGCAGGCGTCGCGCCTTCGGCCGTACCGGCGGCCCCGACGGCGGCCGCGGCGGTTGCCCCCGCAGCCACGGAATTCCTCACAAAGTCACGCCGAGTCATACCTTGCATTGCGTCCTCCTATTCATTGTGGTGGTTGAACCTCGGGCGTCCAAGTCCGCCCCATGTCCGGCGAACTTCTATTGCCGTGCCGAGTATATATGGCTACCATGGATCTGAACAGGCCCGACAGGTACCGTCTGTATAATCGAGGGCCGTTCGATCAGCACTGTGGGGATGGGTAAATCGTTCGAGTCGTTTTGGAAGGAGTTTGGAATGTCGGGATTGGCCAGGTGTGTTGGGATCGTTTGCATATTGCTCGTGGCTCTTGAAAGTGGCCTGTTCGCGGCGGATTGGCCGCAATGGCGCGGGCCCAATCGCGACGGGGTCTGCACCGAGACGGGGCTGCTGAAGCAATGGCCTCAAGGCGGGCCGAAGTTGCTGTGGGAAATCTCCGGTCTCGGATCGGGTTATTCGACTGTTTCCATCCATGCCGGACGGCTCTACACCATGGGCGACCGGCAGCTCGACGGCGAGAAGACGCAATTCGTCTACGCCTACGATTTGGACACGCACAAGGAATTGTGGGCGGCCAAGGTCGGGCCGGGCCACGATGACGGTCCCCGCTGTACGCCGACCGTGGAAGACGGATTTGTCTACGCAATCGGTACGAGTGGAAGCGTCGTCTGCATCGCCGCCGACAGCGGCACGGTTGTATGGACGAAGAACCTGCTGAGCGATCTTGGCGGCTCGTCGAATCCCGGGTGGCGATTCAGCGAATCTCCGCTGATCGACGGCGACAGGCTGCTGTGCACTCCCGGCGGGCACGAGTCGGTCATCGCGGCCCTTGACAAGAAGACGGGGGAGACGATCTGGCAGTGCGCGATGCCCGATATCGGGTCGAACGGCAAGGAGGAGGCCGGGTATTCCTCCATCATGATCAGCCACGCGGCCGACGTGAAGCAGTACGTGCAGCTCACCAACGAGGGTGTCGTCGGCGTCTCGGCGGATGGGAAATTCCTGTGGGGCTACAACCGCGTCGCCAACCGTGTGGCGAACATCTCGACCCCCGTCATCGACGAGGATTTCGTCTTCACCTCGACGGCCTACGGCACCGGCGCGGCCCTGCTCAAACTCGTGCGTGAAGGCGATGGCGTCAAGGCCGAAGAGGTCTACTGGCTCGACAGGAACCAGTTCCAGAATCACCACGGCGGCTTTGTCAAAGTGGGCGACTACGTCTATGGCGGGCACAACCATAACAAGGGCGAACCGACGTGCGTCGAGATGAAGACGGGCAAGGTCCTGTGGAACGCCGACCAGCCCGGCAAGGGTTCCGGCTGCGTCCTGTATGCCGACGGGCACCTGTATTTCCGCTATGAGAACGGCGTCGTGGCGCTGGTCGAAGCCACGCCGGAAGGATACAATCTCAAGAGCACGTTTACGCCGCCGGCTCGCGACGGGGCCAAGGGGACCGCTTGGGCACATCCGGTTATCTCCGACGGCAAGCTCTATCTGCGCCACGCGGACGTGCTGTTCTGCTACGACGTTCGGGCGCAATAGTCGCCGCGTGGCGGTCTGCCTGCCGGCTTCCGTCGCGTGACTTGCGTGAGCTCTCGGCGGCAAGAGTGGGTTTCTCTTGGGAGTCTCAGCTATGAAGGCAGCAGTGATTCACGAGCACGGCGACCTGAACGCTCTGAAGGTCGAGGACGTCAAAGAGCCGAAGCCGGGGCGGGGAGAGGTTGTGCTCAAGGTCCTCTGTGCCGGCCTGAACCATCTGGATATCTGGGTGCGCAAGGGCCGTCCCGGCGCGCAAATGAAGATGCCCCATATTCTGGGCTCGGATGCCGTCGGCGTAGTGGCGGCCGTCGGAGAGGACGTGCAGAATCCGAAGGTGGGGGACGAAGTCATCATCGACCCGGGCCTGAGCTGCGAGCACTGCGAGTTCTGTCGGCAGGGTCAAGAGAGTCTGTGCGTATCCTTCGGCCTTATGGGGCTCAGCCGGCCCGGAACGTTCGCCGAGCAGGTGGCGGTGCCGGCGGGCAACTGCTATCCGAGGCCGCCTCGCCTGAGCGATGAACAGGCCGGCGCCTTTGCCCTGGCCTCCGTGACGGCGTGGCGCATGCTGATGACACGCGCCGGTCTGAAGCCGGGCGAGACGGTCCTGATTCATGGCATCGGGGGCGGCGTGGCCCTCTGGGCCCTGCAATTCGCTAAGCTGACGGGCGCCGAGGTCCTCGTCACATCCTCCTCCGAGGACAAGCTGTCGCGGGCGGCGGCACTGGGGGCTGATCATACGATCAACTACGCGAAGGAGAATGTCGGCAAGTGGGTCGCGGAGGTGACTTCGGGTCGAGGGGTCGATGTGGCGATCGACGCGGTCGGTGCGGCCACATGGCCGCTGGACTTCACCTGCGTTCGCAAGGGCGGTCGAATCGTTCTGTGCGGCGTTACCACCGGCGCCAAAGCCGAGACGGACCTCCGGGCCCTGTACTGGAATCAGCTCACGGTGATGGGCTCGACCATGGGCTCGGCCGAGGATTTCCGCCAGATGGTTCGGGCCGTGACCGTGAATAAGCTCAAGCCCGTGATGGATGAGGTCTTTTCCTTGGAGAAGGTGCGCGACGCCACGGAGAGGATGGAGACGGGCCGGCAGTTCGGCAAGATCGCCTTGCGGATTTCGCAATAGCGCCGGCACAAGTTCACTGAACCTCACCGATTCGGCGGCATAGAAGACTTGACGGACGCCATGCGATGGCCGACATTGAAAGGATCGATTATGGCTATGACCGCTTCCACCATGCTGCCTTTGGGTACGAAGGCGCCGCCCTTTACGCTGCCGGATGTTGACGGGCATTCGGTGTCACTGGCGGATTTCAACGACGCTGCGGCGTTGGTCGTCGTGTTCATGTGCAATCACTGTCCCTTCGTCAAGCACATCCTCGACGACCTTGTGAAGCTGGTGAAGGAATACCAGCCCAAAGGCGCAGCCTTCGTCGGGATCAATTCAAACGACGTCGACAACTATCCGGAGGACCGGCCGGAGCGAATGCGCCAAATCGCGAAACAGGCGGGCTTTACGTTTCCGTATCTCTATGACGCCACCCAGGAAGTCGCGAAGAGTTATCGGGCTGCCTGCACGCCGGACTTTTTCGTATTCAATAGGGACCGTGGGTTGGTCTATCGGGGGCAGATGGATGACAGTCGGCCGGGCAATAACGTGCCGATTACCGGAGCTGATCTGCACGCCGCGCTGGATGCGGTCCTCGCCGGCGAGCCGGTCCCGGAAGAACAAAAGCCGAGCATGGGCTGTAACATCAAGTGGAAGGCTGGAAACCAGCCGGACTACGCTTGATGGATAGCGCTCGTTGCGGTGATCCTCGTGCGTTCGGCCAAGCTCGAAAGGAAGGCGTCGCATGATCCAGCGCCTCGCATGTGTGACCGTGTTCCTCGCGGCAGGAATGGCGGCTTGTCCTGTTTCAGGAGAGATGCAGTCTGTCTCGGATCCCAATGTCCCGCAGACGCTGCCGGAGTATTTGAAATACGCGGCGCTGCACAACGCCGGTCTGAAGGCGGCCTTCGAGGAGTGGAAAGCGGCACTGGAGGAAATCCCGCAGGCCGGGGCCCTGCCGGACCCGCGCTTCACCTACGGCTACTTCCTCGAAGAAATTGAGACGCGCGTCGGACCGCAACGGCAGAGGGTGAGTCTTACTCAGGCCTTTCCATGGTTCGGTACGATCGAGGCTCGAGAGGATGCGGCGGCCGCCGGGGCCAAGGCCGCCAAGCAGCGATTCGAGGCCGCCAAGCTGCAATTGTTCTACCAAGTCAAGGATGCCTTCCACGAGTATCTGTATCTGCGCCGGGCGATTGAGATCGCGCGGGAGAATCTGGAACTGGTCCGCCACTTCGAAGAGGTAGCTCGGGCGAAGTACATCGCGGCCACGGCACAGCATCCGGACATCATCCGGGCCCAGATGCAGTTGGCCGTGCTGGAGGACAAGGTCAAGGAATTGGAGGAGCTGCAGGCCCCGATCGTGGCCCGGCTGAATGCCGTTCTGAACCCGGTGCGGCCCATTGAGCTGCCCTGGCCGGTCGGGCGCCAGATGGATACGCCCGATATCGACCGGGAAGAGTTACTCGCCATCCTGGTGCGCGAGAATCCCCGGTTGCAGGCCAAGGATTTCGAGCTGTTGGACGCGCAGAGCCGGATCGAATTGGCGAAGAAGAAGTTCTATCCGGACCTGGGCGTTGGCGTCGACTGGATCGACACGGATGACGCAATGACCTCCGGTGTCCCAGACAGCGGTAAGGACCCGGTGATTCTCATGTTCACGATGAATCTGCCCGTCTGGCGGAAGAGCTATCAAGGGGCCCAGCAGCAGGCCCGCGCCAGAGCTCGCAGGACGCAGTTCGAAAGAAAGGACCTCGAAAACAACCTCCTCGCCCAAGCGGCGGGCGTCCTGTATGCCTTCGAGGACAGCGGTCGCAAGATCGCGCTATACGAGGACAGACTGGTGCCGCAGGCCGAGGAGCTGGTCGGGGCATCAGAGACAGCCTATACGGCGGGGACCATCGATTTTCTGAGTCTGATCGACGCCCAGCAGACGCTTCTGCGGCATCAGCTCCTGCTCGAACGGGCCCGGGCTACTCGGCAGCAGAGGCTTGCGGAACTGGAGAT
>Ga0207752_1001308_pt1 | contig 11524 bp, 6 predicted proteins | sample Pon2CUnioCityCA_6_FD_187272 | JGI IMG/M metagenome (GOLD analysis project Ga0207752, IMG submission 187272) | Marine sediment microbial community from Union City, CA, USA - Pond 2C Sediment 2 (SPAdes) | ecosystem: Environmental > Aquatic > Marine > Intertidal zone > Salt pond sediment ... | reverse complement strand
TACCGCCATACTCCAGCTCATGTGCCCGATCACCGAGAGTGTCGTTCTTCCAAACCACTGAGCCGTCGGAAGCCTTGAGGGCACAAATATACAATCCCTCGTACGGAAAGACGCCTGCGGCAAAATAGACGATTCCCTCATCTACAAGTATGCCGGTCCTTACCGGCCAGAGCGATATCATTCTGCCGTTTCCGATGATTTTCTCATCGGTTGGGCCGGGGCGATATTTCCACACAAGTGAGCCGTCTTCGCAGCCGAGGCAATATACGTAACCATCATCAGAACCGAAATAAATCCTGCCGGCATAAACTGTGGGTGCAAAACGAATCGGTCCTTCGGCAACAAATTTCCAGCGTATATCGCCTGTTGCCACGTCGATTGAACAGATTTTGTCGGTCATACCGGAGCCGAAGTAGGCGCTGCCGCCGGCTATCACGGCATGATATGCGTTGTCGTTGTGCATTCTGGGCAGCTCTTCGGCTGGCATGGGCCAGGCCGGTTTGGGCTTATGTACGGGGACGTATTTCCATTGCAGAAAAAGCTCCGGCCCAATATTTTGGCTGCTGACGCCGCTTCGTGTAATATCCGACCGGTAAGTCGCCCAATCTTTGGCAAGGCCGTCACAGCAAATCGAAGACAGTATCAGTACTGCGAAAACAATGCTGTAAGAACAAAAACGTGTTGATGAAGTCCTGGTATTGCCGATTACGATTTGCTGTTGCATTGGATAGCTCCTCTAATAACGACAAAATATATTCGAGTTACAAAGTCGGGCCGGCTCACAGCCCGCTTTGCCCGACCGGATTATAATCGAATATATCACTATATGGCAACGCTTAATAAAGTGACAAATTCTAAAACCATGAATTTTAAAAAGTAATAGATATCATTCCCGTTTAAATTAATAAACCGAACTAAATTTTTGACATCACATTACACTTAAGAGAACAAAATCCGGAAAATATAAAAACTTTCTTGCATTTTTATAAATACTGATTATTATAATGAGTTCAATAAAATTTTCTTATTATTGAGAAAATGGTTTAATGTGTTATGACAATCTGAGTCTTTACTATTTACGATTAATGATTGTGAGATCGGATTTATAACATTCTAAACAGTTTTTTCACCTGTTTTACATATGTGATTCTACGTTTTTAATTCGAACATTATTGCTTATTCATGAATATAATTATTGTAACGGGAAACATTAACGTAATTATCGATTTATTTAACCAATATTGGAGCGAAATTGGCTTTAATAGAAAAAAGCCGTTTATAGTATAAATAATGCAGGGTGTAAAAATAGCAATCGGTGGTAAAGGTGGCGTGGGAAAAACCACAGTTTGCGCAATCTGGGCAAGGCTTTTCGCCGAAAGCGGCTTTGACGTTTTAGCGATAGACGCCGACCCAAACACAACTCTTGCCTTTGCTTTTGGTATCTCCCCGGAACAAAGTCCCGAGCCTCTTATCAGGATGAAGCAGCTTATTTACGAGAGAACCGGCACTGATAAAGATGCGGTCGGGGCATATTTCAGGCTGAATCCCAAAGTCAGCGACCTGCCGGAAAGTTACTGGTTTGAAACTAACGGCTTGAAATTACTGGTCTTAGGTTCTATTACAGAGGCAGGAGCAGGTTGTGCCTGTCCCGAGGGAGCATTCTTAAAAGCGCTGCTCAGGCATACGATTTTACAACGACAGGAAATAGTTTTTGTCGATTTAGCCGCCGGCGTCGAATTCATGGGCAGAGCGAGCATTCAGGGGATTGATGCCCTCGTGGTGGTAGTTGAGCCGGGAAGCAGAAGCATTCAAACGGCGAATAAAATAGCTAAGATGGCCAGAGAATTGGGTATTGGATATATTGGAGCGATTGCCAATAAGATTACGGATCTATCTCAAGTTAACGTGATACAAGCTCAACTAAAAGAGGTAGATCTGTTGGGAAATATAAATTACAGCCAATCGCTTCAGGATGCGGATCTCCGGCATGCGCCGGTATTTGGAGCCGATCCGGCAGCAATTAATCAGCTCAAAGAAGCCAAGCAGTTATTAATAGAGCACATCCGTGGGACACCGAAGATATCGGAAATTAAAAGTTGATAATATGTAGTGTCGGTATCATAATAATCCAACGGACAATTTTTCTTAACAAGGAACTTATATGGAACCAAAAGAACGCAGTAGTGATAAAGCAGCACAGGAAATGATCGCTTATATGGCCAAAGAAGGCCAGCAAAATGCCTGGGACAGACTACAAGCTCAATCACCACAATGTGGTTTCGGAAAACAGGGAATCTGCTGCCGAATTTGTACGATGGGTCCCTGTCGGATTACTAAAAAAGCACCTGCGGGTGTTTGTGGTGCCGATGCCGATACTATCGTTGCTCGTAATTTTCTCAGAGCGGTTGCCGCCGGTGCCAGCGCGCACAGTGATCATGGTCGCGGCGTAGCGGAGGTATTCCTTGCGACGGCTAAAGGCGAAGCCCCGGATTATCAGTTCAAGGATGTTATTAAGCTTTACAAAGTCGCTGAGGATTTAGGTGTAGAGACGGACGATCGCCCGGTCAAGGAAATTGCTCTGGATATCGGGAAAATCGCACTTGCGGAGTTCGGCAAACCAGAAGGTGAACAACTGATGGCCCGCCGGGCTCCCAAGCCGCGCCAGGAAATCTGGGAAAAACTCGGTATTATGCCGCGTGCAGTTGATCGAGAGGTGGTCGAAGCATTACACAGGACACATATGGGAGTGGATCAGGACTACAGGAACATCCTCCTGCACGCCAGCCGGACCGCTCTTGCTGACGGATGGGGCGGCTCGATGCTGGCGACCGAACTTCAGGATATTCTTTTCGGAACTCCCTATCCCGGACGTGGTGAAGTGAATCTCGGAGTTTTGAAAAAAGACGAGGTCAATATTATCGTCCACGGCCACGAGCCGATATTATCAGAGATGATCGTCGCTGCATCGGGCGACAAGGAGCTGCTGGCGGAGGCTCAAAAAGCTGGCGCGAAAGGAATCAACGTGGCCGGTATTTGCTGTACGGCCAATGAATTATTGATGCGCCACGGTGTTCCCATTGCGGGTAACTTCCTCAGTCAAGAGCTGGCTATCGCCACCGGAGCCGTCGAAATGATGGCCGTAGATGTCCAGTGCATTATGCAGGGATTAGCCCAGGTTGCTAATTGCTTCCATACGAAACTGATTACGACCGCAGACAAGGCTAAAATGGTTGGCGTTGAGCATGTAAAAATGGAAGAAAAAACGGCATTAAATACGGCCAAAAAGATAGTTAAGGCGGCTATCGAGAACTATGCCAATCGAGGTAAGATTAATATCCCTAACGAAAAGGAGAAAGCGGTCGTGGGTTTTAGCCATGAATCCATCAACTATATGTTGGGCGGCAGATACCGAGCCAGCTACCGCCCGTTGAATGATAATATCATCAACGGTCGAATCCGCGGTGTGGCAGGTATCGTCGGATGCACTAATCCCAAAGTTCCACATGATTTCACGCACATCACTCTGACGAAGGAATTAATCAAACGGGATGTTCTGGTGCTGACCACCGGATGTGCGACGATCGCGTGCAGCAAACAGGGCCTGACAAATCCTGTTGAGGCACTTCAATGGGCGGGACCGGGACTTCGAGAAGTGTGTGAAGCCGTGGGAATTCCGCCGGTTCTAACCTGTGGAAGCTGCGTCGATAACAGCCGCCTGCTTGTGGCCTGTACGGAAATGGTTCGCGAAGGAGGACTCGGGCAGGATATATCCGAGATACCGGCGGCCGGTGCCTGTCTGGAATCGATCACCGAAAAGGCAATTTCTATCGGACAATACTTTGTGGCCAGCGGGGTGCTGGTTGTTTTCGGCAAGGAATTTCTGCCTATTTCCGGAAGTCAAAATGTCAGCGACTATCTGTTCAACGGAATCGAAAAGGACCTGGACGGCCGCTGGGCACTGGAATCCGAACCCGTAAAGGCCGCTGAAATGATGCTTGAACATATAGAAAGTAAGCGCGATGCTCTTGGTATCAACCAGAAGGCCGAGCGAAAGCTCTATGATATGGAAGATCGCAGAGCATTAGCTGTTGATTAAATTGCCGAACATATATACATAAAGACTCATACGGAATATGAAAGGTTTATAAATGTCGAAAATTATCGCGTCAGCAGCCATACGCGGCGCTCATAAAATCGCCAAACAAGCCGAAGATATCCTAGCTCGTGCAATCGAGGAAAAAGGACAGGACTGCCAGGTAGAGTTTCCGAATACCGGTTATTACATACCAATCATTTATTCTATGACCGGCAGAACTGTTGAGAAGTTGTCCGATTTTAAAGAAGTTATGCAGGAAATAAATGATTTATTACCTCCCCTGGTCGATGATGACTTATGGCTGCCCTATCTGGGTCAGGCTCTGGATGCGGGAATGGGGACACTTTTCGCCGAAGAGATTATCGAGGCCTGCAAGTATCTGATCGGCCCGAATCCCGTCGATGATATATGGCTCGGAGCGGCTGACGATGTAATCTTACGGGAGCGCGGCATTCAGTTCGTCGATGGTACCGCACCGGGCTTCGCAGCCATCGTTGGGGCCGCCCCTGATGTGGAAACGGCTGTGAGTATCGCAAGAAAACTTCAGGAGCGCTGCCTGTACGTGTTTATGTCCGCCCATAATGACGGTACTACATTCGCCGAGCAATTAATAGAAGGCGGAGTACAATTAGGCTGGGAGACACGGCTGGTGCCATTCGGACGAGAAATTAGTTCAGCAATATATTCGCTCGGCTTTGCCAGCCGGGCGGCGCTTAGTTTCGGCGGCGTTCAGCCGGGGGATTTCAGGCGCAACCTGCTATATAACAAAAACAGAATCTTTGCCTTCGTTATGCCCTTGGGAGAAGTGACCGATGAATGGTATGCAACTGCAGCAGGGGCGATTAACTACGGCTTTCCTACAATAGCAGATTCCGATATACCCGAAATTTTGCCGACCGGTGTATGCACATACGAGCACGTCGTTTCAAATATTCCCCACGATCAGATCGTGGAAAAGGCCATTGAAGTTCGCGGTTTGAAGATCAAAATTACCGAAATACCCGTACCCGTGGCGGTCAGTCCGGCCTTCGAGGGCGAGCGTATCCGTAAAGAAGATATGCACTGTGAGTTCGGCGGCCAGAGAACCCCTGCATTCGAATGGGTCCGAATGCGGAACATCAGTGACGTTGAGGACGGCGCCGTTGAAGTCATCGGGCCGGAAAGCGATTCGGTCGAGCCCGGCGGAAAACTACCGATGGGCATTATCGTGGAAATAGCCGGGCGAAAAATGCAGGAGGATTTCGAGCCCGTGCTGGAACGACAAATCCATACCTTCCTGAACGAAGCCCAGGGAATCTGGCACATGGGCCAGAGAGACATCAACTGGATGCGAATCAGTAATGAAGCCGCCGGTAAAGGCTTCAAACTCGAACACGTCGGCAAGCTCCTGCATGCGAAATATCACGACGAATACTCCAGCATTATCGACAAGGTGCAGGTCAAGATTTATACGGACGAAAAGCAGGTTGTGGCGCTGCGAGAGCAGGCCCAGGCAGTGTATGCCGAGCGTGACGCCAGATTGGCGGGGATGCAGGATGAAGACGTCGAGACGTTTTATTCCTGTCTGCTGTGTCAGAGTTTCGCCCCGAACCACGTTTGCGTGGTCTCGCCGGAACGTCCCGGCCTGTGCGGTGCATATAGCTGGCTGGACTGCCGGGCGGCGTTTGAAATCACGCCTTCCGGACCGAATCAGCCTATTCCCAAAGGAAATATTCTTGATAATACCATCGGCCAGTGGGATCGGGTAAACGACTTTGTTCTCAAAGAAAGCGGCGGCAACGTCGAGCGAATGAGCCAGTACAGCATGATTGTCGATCCGATGACCTCCTGCGGCTGTTTCGAATGTATCGCTGCAGTGCTGCCGTCAACCGGCGGAATTATGATAGTAAACAGAGAGTTCCCTGAGATGACGCCGTGCGGAATGAAGTTCTCGACCCTTGCCGGAACAGTCGGCGGCGGACAGCAGACGCCGGGATTCATCGGGCATTCAAAGCACTACATCAATTCCAAAAAATTCATTGCCGCCGAAGGCGGAATTCAGCGCATCGTCTGGATGCCGACCATGCTCAAAGATGAAATCAAGGACGCTTTTATCAAAAGAGCGGAGGAGCTCGGGCTCGGTGGAGAAGAATTTCTCGATAAAATCGCCGATGAAACTTCGGCCATGACCGAAGAAGAGGTTTTGGAATTTATCACTAAAGCCGGCCATCCCGCTGCGAGTATGGAACCCATGTTTTAGAAGTGGAAAAAACCAAATTTAAAGAGAGGAAAATTCTATGGCATTAACAGGATTGGAAATATTTAAGCTCTTACCGAAAACAAACTGTAAGAAGTGCGGCAAGCCCACTTGCCTTGCCTTCGCTATGGCCCTTGCCCAGAAGCGGGCCAAGCTCGAAGAATGCCCGGATGTGTCCGAGGAGGCAAAGGAGAAGCTCGCCGCAGCCGCTGCACCGCCGATGCGAAAAGTTGTCTTTGGAACAGGTGATCATCAGGTTCAAACCGGCCAGGAGACGGTCTGTTTCCGGCACGAAGAGAAGTTTCATAATCCTGCTATAATTGGCGTAACCGTATCGGATAAGCTAACCGATGAAGATTTAAAAAAACGAATCGCGTCCATCAATGCCCTTCAGTTTGAGCGGGTCGGAACCAAAATCGGTGTTCAGTCTGTTGCGGTCGTAAATGACAGCGGCTCATCCGATGCTTTTGCCAAGACCGCCTCGGCGGTGAAAGACAGCAGCGATCTTGCCATGATTCTCGTCACACAATCGCCCGATGCAATGGCTGCGGCAGTGGCTAAAGTTGCAGATCGTGTTCCACTTCTTGGCTGTGCAGAAGAAAATAATGCCGAAGAAATGGCGGAAGTTGCCAAAGGTAGCGATTGTCCGCTCATAGCGAAAACCGAGTCCATTGAAGCCCTGGCCGATCTCAGCGAAAAAATCTCAGGCTACGGAGTAGACCAGATAGTCTTGGATCTGGACGCACCGAATCCAAGGGACAGGCTTTACGACTTTACCCGGATGCGTGTATTATCGCTGAAAAAAGTGTTCCGGCCGTTGGGATATCCGACGATATCTTTTGTTGCCGGAGAGGACGCCGATGCTCAAGCCGCTGCGGCGGTCAGCTTGATATGCAAGTACTCCGGCATCGTGGTGGTCGATACGGTCGAGCCGTACGCGCTTTTACCCATGCTCACAACGGTAATGAACATTTATACCGATCCGCAGAAGCCGGTACAGGTCGAGCCAAAGATTTATCCGATAGGCGAGCCGGATGAGAATTCGCCGGTCATGTTCACAACAAACTTCTCGCTGACGTATTACACCGTCGAATCCGATGTGGAAGCCAGCAGAGTTCCCAGCTACATAATCGTAGTCGATACCGAAGGAACCAGCGTTTTAACGGCTTATTCAGGCGACAAGCTCAATGAACAGACTGTGGCCGACGCCATGACTAAATTTGGCATCGAGGGCATGGTCAAACACCGCAAATTAATTATTCCCGGCTATGTCGCTGTGATGAGCGGTAAGCTCGAGGAGGCGACCAACTGGCAAGTAATGGTCGGACCGCGGGAATGCTCGATGCTTCCAAAATACCTGCAGGAAGTCTGGAACTAAATTGTGATGCTGTAGGCTGAGACATCTCGCAATACTTGATTTTATAGTAGATTGTGAGCTTGGCCATCCCTTACGGGAGTGCGATACATCGCACCCTACAGACACGGCGTTGTTTTTTATATGGAGAAAAGCAGTAAAAAAAAATGTATCGTCCGTTTTGAACCGAGCGGCCTGAAAACCGAAGTGCCGGTCGGAACGGTTCTGCTCGAGGCGGCCCATAAAACGGGTATTTACCTCAACAGCATATGCGGGGGAGACGGATATTGCGGTAAATGCAAAGTTATCGTCGACAGCAGTCACGCCATCCGGATGAGGCCTACGGCACTGCTTACTCCGGACGAGATTCGAGAAAACGTTATTTTAGCCTGCCAGAGCCAGATTCTTTCGGATGTAACGGTCACCGTTCCACGCTCACATTTGCTCGGAACGAATCAAATCCTGATGGATGTTAACGCCCATCGATTCAGCGAGATGGCCGGTGATGTCCGTGCAGAGGGCTTTGAGTTCGATCCTCTGGTTAGAAAAATCTATGTGGAGATGTCGGCCCCTACGGTTCACGACCATACCGCCGACCACGAGCGTCTGTATCTGGCCATAAGAGAGAAGATCGATGCTCCAATTATGCAGACCGGATTCCGGATACTTCAGAAACTTCCCGCGTTACTAATTGCAAGCAATTACAAAGCAACTGTTACCATCGGTCGTCGAGGCCATACAACCGAGGTTATAGAGGTCGAGCCGGGCAACCACAGCATAAGAAACTTTGCCGTAGCCGTGGACCTGGGTACGACAACTGTAGTGGCTCATCTGGTTGATTTGACCAATACCATGACGGTTGACACCGAAGCGACTTATAACAGCCAGATCAATTTCGGAGAAGATTATATCCGCCGTATTATTTACGCCGAAGAGAATGATGCCTTCGACGAAATGCAAAACCGGATCGTTCACGATGTAAATGGTCTGATTGTTACCCTGGCCGAGAGGAACAGGATTGACCTGCAGGATATCTCAGCGGTCATTTGTGCAGGCAATACGGCCATGGTGCACTTTTTGCTGAATTTAGATCCGAGGCGGATTCGTAGGGAACCGTACGTGGCCTCGGCCGGATTTGTACCGCCTATACGGGCTGCGGAGGCGGGAATACAGATTAATAAAAGGGGCCTGCTTTATTGCCTGCCGGGCGTAGCGGCCTATGTCGGCAGCGATATCGTTGCGGGTGTTCTGGCTACCCGGCTTTTTGCCCAAAAAGGCATTTGCCTTTTTGTCGATATCGGCACGAACGGTGAAGTGGTGCTTGGAAATGAAGACTGGCTGGTTTGTGCATCGAGTTCCGCCGGCCCGGCATTCGAAGGCAGCGGCGTCAAGCACGGCATGAGGGCCGGTGCCGGAGCAATCGAGCGTCTGTCAATTCGTCGGGATGGTTCGGTCGAATTCAAGACAATCGGCGATAACCAGCCTGTCGGGTTGTGCGGTTCAGGACTTCTGGATACTCTTGCAGAATTATTTGTTAATGACATAATCGACCGGACGGGCAGATTTACAGGCGATCCTTCCAGCAATCAATATTTGTCCGAAGGCGATGACGGTTTGCAATACAGGTTAACATGTCCCGAGGGTGAAAACCATTGTATCGTCATTACGCAGGCGGATATCGATAATCTGGTTCGTTCCAAGGCGGGCGTTTTCGCGGCCATCAAGGTTCTGATGGAGTCAACCCAGACCAAACCGGAGGATTTGGAGGCAATTTACCTGGCCGGCGGATTCGGCAACTTCCTGAACGTTCGTCAGGCCGTTACGATTGGAATGCTTCCCGATGTTCCAATAGAGAAGATTCATTTTGTCGGCAACACCTCCATAGCAGGAGCCAAGATAGTCCTGCTGAGCCGGATGGCTCTTGAGGCCGCCGAGAAAATTGCCGACAGTATGGCCTATTTCGACTTAATGAGCCATCCGGATTATATGGATGAGTTCATCAGGGCAAGATTTTTGCCGCATACGGATTTATCGCTTTTTCCTACGGTACAGAAAATCAATAGCAAGATATGATACTTGACACAATACAGTTTTATATATTAAGAGATTAAAAATGACAACAACAATTGCAATTAGCGGCAAAGGCGGTTCGGGCAAAACAACCGTCGCCGCAATGATAATCAGGCATTTGCTTGAGCAGGCTGACGGCGGATCTATTCTGGCCGTTGATGCAGACCCCAATTCCTGCCTGGGCCTGACCTTAGGCATCGAGCCTGTCGGGACGGTTGCCGATATTCGTGAAGATGCCCGATCCAAAGCACCAAGCAATGCAGGAATGGATAAACTGCGAACAGTCGAATACGGCATTCAGCAGGCGGTTACCGAATCTAAAGGTTTCGATTTATTAACAATGGGCCGGCCGGAAGGGCCGAGTTGTTATTGTGCGGTCAATAACATGCTGAGAAAGTTCCTTGACAATCTGGCCGGTCAGTACCGATATGTCGTGATCGATAACGAGGCGGGAATGGAACATCTTTCTCGCAGGACCACAAATAATGTCGATTTTCTTTGCATAGTGGCTGAACCTACACCAATCGGAGTAGTTACGGCACAAAGAATCACTCAGCTTTCGGAAGCACTGCCTATCGGAGTCAGACAAATCGGTGTAATTTGGAATAAAACGCCGGATAATAATAGAGGCTTTGTTGAGAAAGAATTAACCAGCAACGCGGAAACATTCGGTCATATACCCTATGATACGTCAGTTATCGAGAGCTCATTAGAAGGCAGAACGATTTTTGATCTGCCAAGGGAAAATCCGGCCTATTCTGAAATTGGAACGATATTGGAACATGTATTAACTTTGAGTTTGCATCCCTGAGACTGCGAACTCTCGAGAAATGATTTTTGGAGAATATTATGCCAGTACCGGAAATTACAGAAAGTTTTACCGGCTCGGTCAACCGGGTCACCCTTGGAGCAACAAAAGAAGACGGCGGCACTCGTACCTCAACGATCACTATAGGCGGGGCACGGAACGTCGTTTACGGCGGATCGGTCGAAGACGCCAGCGAAAAGCCGGTAATCGCGATGGACGTGCTCGACAGCAAACCCGACGACTGGCCGGACGCCCTGGTCGAACCATATAAGAACGTACTGGACAGTCCCGGCAACTGGGCGAAGAAATGCATCGAGGAATTCGGAGCGGATTTAATCTGTCTGAAATTCGAGGGAATCCACCCGGACAAAAGCGATAAGGATGCCGATCATGCCGTTAAGGTAACCGAAGAAGTTCTCAAAGCCGTCGGCGTGCCTTTGATACTTTGGGGCTGCGGAAACGACGAGAAAGACAACCAGGTCATGCCCAAGGTTAGCGGTGCGGCGAAAGGCGAAAAATGCCTGATTGGAACAATTACCGAGGACAATTACAAATCACTTACGGCAATTGCTCTGGCTGACGGGCACTTTCTGATTACCGAAGCGCCGATAGATATCAATATTGCAAAACAGGTCAATATCCTTGCTTCCGATATGGGCTTTCCCCTCGAACGCATCGTGACGTTCCAGTCCACGGGCGCTTTGGGTTATGGAATCGAGTACGCCTATTCAATTCAGGAACGGCAGCGCTTGGCTGCCCTTACCGGCGATAAAATGATGGCGATGCCGGCTATCTGCGACGTCGGCTACGAGTCCTGGCGCGCCAAGGAAGCCAAGCTCACCGATGCCCCAGCCGGCTGGGGCAACGCCGCCGACCGGGGACCGATGTGGGAAGCGACTACCGCTGTTTGCCTGCTTCAGGCCGGCGTCGATATTATTCGGATGCGCCATCCCAGGGCGG
>Ga0207752_1001307_pt1 | contig 11526 bp, 7 predicted proteins | sample Pon2CUnioCityCA_6_FD_187272 | JGI IMG/M metagenome (GOLD analysis project Ga0207752, IMG submission 187272) | Marine sediment microbial community from Union City, CA, USA - Pond 2C Sediment 2 (SPAdes) | ecosystem: Environmental > Aquatic > Marine > Intertidal zone > Salt pond sediment ... | reverse complement strand
CGATGGCCGTGCGGTCGGGTCGCAGTTTATCCCTGGGCGCATCCACGCTGATCATACCCAGCGGTTGGTTACCGGAATCGAGCAAGGGCAGTAACAGTAGGTCATCCGGATGCCACAGGCGCGTATCTTGTGAGGTGGGCACTTCATTCAACAGCGTGACCGTGTGAACGTCTACCGGCTTGACGGGCATCTTCTCGTGGGGGATAAAATAGCTGCGCCCCAGACAGAATTCTTGTTTAAGCACCGCTTGTGCTCGCTGCCAGGATTGGGGCTGAGCGCGCAGATCGGCCATCACCGGAAGTGGAATTCCCGCGCCGGTCAGGCGCTGCAAATGCCGATTTTTGTGGTCGTACAGGCTGATCAGAACTACATCGAAGGTTGTAGAAGCCTGGATCGCGTAAGCGATGGTCTCCAAGGCTTGCTCTAGCGGCTGATCCGAATGCAGCGCCTGGGTGGTCTCGAACAGCTTGGAGAGGGTCTCCACGCGACGGTTGAGCAGTTCGCTGCGGCGCACCTGTTCCTGGTAGCGATGGGCGTTGCCAAGTGCGATGGCTGCTTGGATGGCCAGTGTCTCGCTGATTTCTTGCGCGGCGGCATCGAAGCGGTTAGGCTCCTGGGAATGCAGGTGGATCAGGCCGGCGACCTGTCCCTGATAGGCAATGGGGACGATCAAGGCCGAGCAAATGCCTGCATGGGCGGCTTTGAGCATCTCGCCCTCGGCGCCAACCTGTTCGACAATCTCTGGATCTATATGATCGAAGTCGGCAACCAGCAGCGATTCGGCTTGTTTTAAAACTACTCTTTCCAACGGGTGCAGATTTTCGGGCGGTTGATCACCCAGCGATAGCATGATTGATGGCAACGAATCCCTGGTGGAAGGCTCCAATTCGAAAAGCACGATGTTGCCGCAGTCGGCCTGTGTGGTGTGTAAGATTTCATCGAAGACGCGCTGGAGTAGGTGCTGCAAGTCCAGGGTGGTGTTCAACTCACGGCTAATGCGGGTGAGGGCCGTCATCTGCTCCACGCGCTGGCGCAGGCTCTGGTCGGTCTGTGAGGATAGATTGGATTGTTCAATAGCGGTTGCCAGTTGGCTGGCTGCAGTCGTGACGGAGAGCAGGTCGCTATGATTGAAGAAATTCAACTCGGAGCTGCCCAACATGATTTCACCAATACCGCGTTCACGCAGGACCAATGGCACACTGATGGCGGAGTTTACCTCCAGGGTTTCGACAATCGGGCGGTAAAGGGAGACGATGCGCGCTTGCACTAGATTGCCGCTGATGAACTGCCGCCGGCTGCCGGTTACGGTTAGCGAGAATTCGGGATCGTCGATCGGGATTCGACCGAGCTGCTTGGCCAACTCAGGGGATACGCCAAACAGGGATGGTTTGTGCAGCCGCAGAACGCCGCGCTTCTCGTCCAGTAGGAAAATGGCTGCCATGTCCGCATGCAGCAGCCGGGACAGGTCTAGCAGTGAGTACTGCAGAATTTCATCCAACGAGGCGTTCGACCCGGTCAGACTGGCAATGCGGCGTAAGGTTTCGGCCCGTTGGGCTCGCCGTTGGGATTGGTGCACCAGGGATGCATTCTCAATAATCGGAGCCACCTGCCCGGCGATAATCGCCAGCAAACGCAAATCGTCCTTGTCAAAAGCCTCTCGACCAGCCTTGTTGGCAACTTGCAGATAGCCCATCATGCGCCCACCGGTGGTCAGGGGCGTGAGGACGGTATGGCGGATGCCGGCTGCCTGGACGAGCCCCTGCAAACCCAATGTTTCCAGTAGGGGGTCTTCCGGCGCCTCAGCAGCTACGATCATCTGCGCGGTGTGCAGAATTTCCTCCACCGGGCTGTCAGGCGCCACGGGAACCCGGTAAAACTCGATCACTTTAGGCGCCAGACCAAAGAATGGCACCTGACCCTCCAGGCTGTGGCGGTTTTCCTGGTAGATCAGGAAGCCCAGGATTTCTACGTCCATTAAGGATGCCAGGCTCTCTACGAGTTGGGCGAACAAGTCTTGCGGATCGCGCAGCGCGCTGACGATCTGGGCCAGGTTAGCCAGACCAGCCAGTTCCATAGCCCGGTTCTGTTCAGTCTCGTAGAGTAAAGCGTTGTGAATGGCGACCGCAGATTGGCCTGAGAGAATGCGTAAAATCTCCAAGTCGTTGGTTGTAAAACTGTTCTTGGAGAAGGAACCCAACTCCAGGGTCCCGATAAAATCTCCGGCGATGAGCAGCGGGGCCCCCACGTAGGACCGGAAAGATAATGTGTGGCGATCCCCGGATGGTTGCACATCCCGGTAGGTTTCGACGTCTTGGATCAGTAGCGGCTGGCGATAATTGATTAAATAACCGGAATAGCCCTGACCGGGGGCGTAACGGTCGGAAGTCCTTTGTAGCTGGCGGCTTACCCCAGGCAGCCCTGTGAAGCGATAGGGGATCAAATGCTGTTGGTCAGCATCCCACAGGTTGATCTCGGAAATATCGGCCGGGATAAGCCGTTCAACGCCTTTCAAGATGGTCTCGAGCGTCTCCTCCAGGTCGAGGCTGGCGGTTATAGCCTGGCTCAATTCCGTCAAGTTGGAGAAGACCTGATTGGGGATACCGGTAACTGTGCCGGCCTTCTCGCCGTCCATCTCACGGGGCGCCCATTGAGATTGACGTAAGGTCACCAGGACGGCGCGCTGGTTCCTGTTCGGGGCGAAATAGGAGGTTGCATCCAGGAACTGGCCGTTGAGATTAAGGCGTGCCTGGCTTTCACTGGCGCACAATTTAATAAATGTTTTGCTGGGGCGAGTCCGGCGGGCAAGGCTTTCCAGGTTGGGATCTTCCTCCCATAGGTTGAAAAGCTCGCGCGCCTTGGGGTTCAGGTAAGTAACCCGGCCACCCTGCTCGACCAGGATAACGGCTTCTGCATGGCTATCGATGTCCAGTTTTACGGGAGGCGCCGGTTCGGGTTGTGTAAGTGGCTGGAGGCGGGGCAGGGCGCGCGTCACCAGCAGGGTCAGCAAGAAGAATAGTGACCCCAGCGTGAGCAGCACGATTCCGAAAATGAGAGGGTTCATCTCAGGCAAGAATTCCAGCCGTTCAAGAATTGAGCATTCGGCAACTTCAATCGGATCAGCTCTGGCGACGAGCTTCAGCGGCCAGCTCGGTTATTTCACGTATATCCGCAAATTGGTATTCCGAGGGCGAGACAACACCGACGGACAGATGCATCAAGGGCGTCCGCTTTTCATGCTCTTCGGGGTCCCGGGTGAGGATAAAGCCTCGTTCACGGTCGATGAAGTTGTAATGGGTGAGCACCTCCTCGTCGAAACGTTCCACAAGTCGATCAGCCAGCATTCCAGCATTTTCCTGGGCGGTGATGATGATGAAATTATCGCCACCGGCGTGCCCGATGAAATCGTCCGGCGTGCCCAGGTCATCCAGAATCTCTCCCATCAACATGGCGGAGAAACGCAGCACGTCGTCACCGGCAACGAAACCGTAGGCTTCCTTGAAGGCTTCGTAGTGATTGATGCGGATATCCATCAGGGCCCAGTCTTCTATACGGATGATGCGCCGGAGCTGCTCCTCGATCAAACGGCCGGAGGGCAGGCCGGAGCGTGGATCGGTCAGGCTTTGTTGTTCGGCCCGCGAGATAGCTCGCTGGACACGCAGTTTTAGTTCTTCGATATCGAACGGCTTGGTGATGTAATCGTCTGCGCCCAATTCCAGGCCCTGCAGTTTGTCGCTGCGTTCGTCCTTCTGGGTCAGAAAAATGATCGGCACGTGGCTGGTGCGGGTGTTGGTGCGCAGAATCCGGCAGACCTCGAATCCGTCGACATCGGGTAGCATGATGTCCAGCACGATCAGGTGGGGCAGGTTCTGGCGGGTCTTTTCCAATGCATCGGAACCGCGCGGCGCCAGGTCCACATCGTACCCCTGACTGGAGAAGTAGATGCGCAGCATATTGGCGATATCTAAATCATCTTCTACGATCAATAAGCGGGCTTTACCCATTGCAGCCTCCATAAACTAGAAGCAAGATATTTCGAAACAAGGTTCACATGCCTCTATTGACAACCTCTTGTAAAGGTAACCAAATCCAATCCGCCAGGGCGCCGGCATTATAAGAATCATGCTATGTACCAGCCCTGGCGAGCTGGCGAACGCGCTCAATTTTTGTCTGGCTAACTGCTCGCTCGAAAGAGCGGAATCCACTCAGTTTAAAGCCATGGCGCTCGGCGATGGCGGTGATTTCCTCCACCCGGCTCCTGGAGATTTTCTTGCCCAAGGTGTAATCTTCCAGGCGACCCTCTAAGGTGAGCGCCATGGTTTCTGCCATGCAGGCATAGGCTTTGCCGGGGGGAAAGCCGAAATCGAAGTTAAAATTCACCTGGCCGGGCACCTCTACCATCCCGCCATCAATAACCAGGATGTCCGGGCGCTGGGCGGCGACCGCGGCGGAAACGTCGCGCGGGCGGGCTACATCGCATACCACACAGCCCGGCTGCAGGTGTTCAGCTCGGACGATGGCCTTTTTCGAACTGGTCACGGTTAGAATGAGCTGCGACTGGCGCAGACCTTCCAGCCCGGTACTGGTATGCAGCCTGGCGGTTGCCCCCGAGCCCTGAAGTTCATCTCGCAATTCTGCCAGAGCCCCCGGACGCTTGCCGATCAGGTGCACTTCAGCGACTTGCTGGGCTAAGATTTCTGCACATACCCGGCCGATCGCACCGGTAGCGCCTACGACGGCAGCCGTCGCTTCCGGCATATGGATGCCCATCACACCGGCGGCTTTGCGCAGCGCCTGCAGGGCGACCGCAATCGTATAGGCGTCGCCTGTGGTGACGGGGATATCCAGTGCCCGGGCTACACTGAGCCCGCCGTCACCCACCACAGATGTAAAGGCGCCCAAGCCGAGCATCCCGGCGCCCAATCGCTCCGCCATCCTGCCAGTCTGGATGATCTTGCGATAGGCAGTCTTCAACGGCAATTCCAACATGCGGTTTGGTGTCAGCGGGCAGGCGACGAACCAGCCTTTAATCTGCTTACCGCTGCTTTCCGAGCGGATGCCGGTGATCTCGGAAATATATACCGGCGGGAAGAAAGTCGAGAAGAAGTCGATCTGCCGCTCGCTCAAGACTTTCCCCAGCCAGGGGAATTTTCGGCTTACGTCCCGTTTGGGATCAATCGGGTGAATGATGAATGCAAAAGTATCCACGGTTTACCACGTTTCCACTTTCACTTCACCGGGCCGCGGATAGAGCCGCGGGTGAAGATGAGAGAATGGCAGCCGGTGATGATCGCTGTCTTCGAAGCGCATATTGTGGTCGATCACGCGGCGGTCCGGGGAAGCGAATATGACTACGTCGGATTCGATAGTGCGGGCTGGAAAAACCACCATGCCCGAGCCGATGCGGCAGTTATGGCCCACACAACCCCCTAGAACCGGCCGGTTAGCCCAGTCCAGTTCTCCGTTGCCGTCCAGGGCCTGTAACTCCTTGGGAATCAGGTTGAAATCGGTGAAGGTGGAACCGGCCCCGATAAAGGTATTGCGCCCGATCACGCACATTTGCAGGCATGTATTTTGGGCAACCATGCTGTTGTCCATCAAGGTGGTCATGAATAAGGAAGTCCGGAAAGGCAGAAAAGCGCCATCTCCTACCACCGAGAGCATCACCTGGCAGTCTTGCGAAATGTTTACGTTGTCACCGATGATGCAATTTTCGATCACCGCCCCGGCGTTGATGGTGACGTTATCCCCGATGGTGGTCGGGCCGTGAATCACGGCGTGCGGGTCGATCACGCAATTGCGCCCAATCTTGACCAGTTCGGAGCTTTCCAGCACCTGCTTGCCTTCGTACATGGCTTTTATCAGGATGCGTAATTTGTACGCCGGATCGCTCTCTAAACGCGCTTCAAAGCGAGCACCCCGGGAGAACAAGCCGAAAATGACGTCCACCACGAAGATGTGCACCCAAGAGTCGATCGCAATCAGGCTGCGCAGCGGCACCTGAAAGACCAGGTCGCCTTGTTCGTGAGCCATATAGGTGGGCACGTGGTAATAACCGACCTCGGTGGATTGCAGGTCAATCACTACCGGTTCTGCGTGCGGATTAGGTCCTTTAGGGTAATACCACAGGTCGGCCAGGTATAAATCCCCTTCCCGGGAGTAAGAGGTTGAGAGCGGCAGAGCGTGTTCGCCAAATGCGGGATCATTTTTGGAGAATGCAGCCCGGGAGGCTACGCGTCTTCCCTGGGCTTCGACCAGAAAAGCCTGCAGGTAGCTACTATCGAAATACAGGTTGTCGCGATAAACCAGGCAGGGCTCCGAGGTCTCCGGGAGCGGTTGCCCGAATGGAAGTTCTATTTCCCGGTTGGTATACGGGGCAAGCGTATCGCGCTGAATCAGCCAGAGCGGCTTATTCAGGATGCGCAGATCGCGCGCACGCTCATTGAAAGGGGGTAGATAGCGCGGGTCTTGCAGGATAACTTTGAGCATATTCCCAGTAACGCGGCGAGTGTTCTACGATGTTTACCGGGTTGCTTTAATCGACCGGAACCTGTACAGGCGCAGGTTTCACGATCTTTTGCGCTTGCTGCTCCGGCTGCGGGGTCATATCGTCCAAAAAACTTCGCAAGCATTCCATAAACAGCTCGGGCTCGTCCAGCATAATGAAATGCCCGGCGGTGTCGAAACGTTCGATGCGGGCGTGCGGGATACCGGCGAGCATCGGCTGCCACTGTTTCGGGTTGACTACAATATCGCGTTTTCCAAACATGCCCATGGCTGGGATTTTGATCTTCGTCAGGTCTGGGCTTAAATCAGTGCGGCGCAGGGAGGCGATGCTGAGCAGGAAGGATTCCAGGCTTGTGCGGGATAGATCGCGGTTCATCATGTCCGCCCAGCGTGGATCACGGGAATAGAAAGGCGCCAGGATGCGGAAGCCCAGGCGCAGCGCCCAAAGATTGTTATGCACCACCCACGCCACCGGCCTGCGGCCGAATAATTTCAACAGCAGCGAGAGCGACGAGCCCACGATGGGGGAGCCGATCACGACCACCTTGCGGACTCGCTGCGGATATTGGATTGCCACAGACAGGCTTACCGTGCCGCCCATGCTATGGCCAACTAAGGGAGCGCTGATGATACCCAACTGCTCCATGAACTGGTCCACTAGGTTGATAAAATCCTGAACGGCATAGGTATTGCGTTTTGTGCCCGATTCTCCGAACCCCCAGAAGTCCAGCGCATAGGTGCGGTAGTAACGGCCTAGATAAGTCATGGTTTCCTGCCACAGGCCCCACGAACCTAACCAGCCATGCAGCAGGATTACGGGCCGTCCCCGCCCGTATACTTCGTAATGAACAATTCCTTGATCGGTAGTAATAGATGACACGGCAACATTATTCTTCGATGATGGGTCTTCATTTCAAGAACCGGACTGACCTCGGCCGGTAAAAGGCTCGCTGTTGGTGCTATTAGCTTAGTTCATCAAGCTCCGTTCGCTTCCATCTCTGCCAGGATGCTGTACAAAAGTTCCAGCAGGACTGTTTTGACATCTTCCTTATCGGTGGCCACGCAGGACAGGAATTTAACTTTCGAGTCCAGCCGCAAGGCGATGCGCATGTCGCCAAGTTCCCAGGCATCCTCCAGGTCTTGCTTGTTGGCCGCCACCACGTAGGGGGTGGGCGCATAAGCTCGAAAGGTTTCTAAGATGCTGCGCGCCTCACGAAACGTCTCCGGTCTGGTGCTGTCAATCATGACAATAAAGCCCAACATGCCTTCGGAAAGAATTTCCCACATGAAGTCGAAGCGTTTTTGGCCGGGTGTGCCGAAGAGGTACAAGACCAGGTCCTCGTCCACCGTAATGCGACCGAAATCCATCGCGACCGTAGTGGTAGCTTTGATTTTTTCCGCATCGGAGGAAATCTTCCGCTCCGTTGAAACCACGTCGATTTCACTGACGGATTGGATGAACTCCGTTTTCCCGGCATTGAATGGGCCGGTAACCACCATTTTAACCGTTTGCATAAGGCGATGTCCTTACTGTTTTGTTTGCCGATGATTTATAAGGAACGAATACGATTGATGAGCCGGTTGATCAAGGATTTTTGTTCTTCTTTATTCTTTTTCTGCACGGGCAGTTGGACGGGTGCCCGCAGCGGTCGCTTGGCGCCTGCCGGGCGGGTGATTTCGACCAATCCCGCCTGGAGCAGGCCGTATACGATGCGGCGTATCTCCAGGTCATTCATTTTGGTAGTCTGGGCGATTTGGCGCATGGTGTTTTTAGGGTTGATATAGGAAACGACCCGCCACTCCTCGACGCTGAGATTCACGTTGCGAATGTTGGTCCCAGGACGATCGGCGAACTTGAGGGCCATATCCAGGCTGGGGATCTCATCTTGGAGTTGTTCCCATTCGCGCAAGCGCCGGGAGCCTTCCATGATCAGGTTTTCGAGGCTGATGCGCACGGTGATCTTATCGTCTGGCGGCAGGAGATCGTTTTCAAAGCGAAACAGCCCTTCCACCCAGGTGAAAAGGCGGTTTACGACACTTACAAAATGGGTTTGCAGGCTGGTCAGGATGTCTTGCTGGCTGATGTAATTGGCGTTGATCAGCAGTAAACCCAGCTCTTTGTCGCTCATTTTGGCTGCACGCGCTTTGATCACCCGGTGTTGGGCCGCGGTTAATTTATTTGAATGGTATAGGATGGTAGCCAGGCTGTTGTCGTCGCTCCCCCTGTGCGCATAAGCCAATTTCCCATCTCGAAAACTGACCCAGATTTTCTCACCAGGGCCGTCGATCACCAGCGTTCCTGTTTTCCGGGCCAAGTTTATCAGGTTGAGGAGTTGTGTAATTGTAAAGTCGCGTAGGTTGCCCTTTAATGCCATCGAGGCCTCGGGGAGGTGTTAGCGGAATAGTTCTATGGATTTTGAGAAGTTGGAAAGATTATACTTGTTCGCCTACTGTGCGTCAAACTTTAAGGGTATGGGTTGCAAAAGAGTAAGGTGTGTAACAGAATCTGGGCAAGGTTAATAAATTGAGCTTTGACTTGACACTGCTCTTCCAAACGTTTATAATGCGGGACGCTAAGATCCTCGATAGCTCAATCGGCAGAGCGGGCGGCTGTTAACCGCTAGGTTCCAGGTTCGAGTCCTGGTCGAGGAGCCTTTTTATTTATTTTAGAATTGTCATTGGGCAGAATTTCTTATAAAATCAAAAAACGCCTCCCGCTTGGGGGGCGTTTTAGATGGATGATTGATATTCCGGTTGCAGGACGGACTAGTCTTCGGAACTTTTTTTCGTGCTCTTGTCTGAACTTTCGCTCTCGTTAGAATTAGAACTGCTCTCTGATTCGGATCCTTGAGACTCGCTTTTAGAACGGCCGCTTCCAGAGGGAGAGCGGTTGTCCGTGGCGTAAAAACCAGAACCTTTAAATACGATGCCGACGGGTTGGTAAACCTTCCGCAGGGTATTCTTGGAGCATTCAGGACAGCGCTTTAAGGGCGGGTCGCTGAATTTTTGACGGCGGTCGAACTGCACACCGCAATTTTCACACCGGTAGGTGTAAATCGGCATTTCTCACCTCTGTAATATTAAAACACTACGCTTATGATTAAGCGACATGAAATTATAGCGCGCCAGACGGGGGTTGGCAAGGCCTGGACGGCTTTTGGGATAGAGGCTGTGAGGGTTATGCGGTGGCTATTGGCAAAGTGAAGGTAAATATACTGCCGCCACCGGGACTTTCCTGAACCCAAATCCGGCCGCCGTGGGCCTCCACCGCCAACTTGCAGAAGGTCAACCCCAGGCCGGAACCGCGCCGCCGGCCGCGTTGCTCCGGCACTTGCGAAAAAGGCTCGAAAATCTTTTCGCGAAACTCTTCCGGGATGCCCGGTCCGGAGTCGCTGATCTCCAGCGCCAGCATCTCCCCCGATGTTGGATGGCAAGCAACCAAAACCTGGCCGCCAGAAGGGGTGAATTTGATGGCGTTGTCCAAAATATTGCTGACCACGCGCGTGATTTTGGCGCGATCCGCATGCACTTGTGGCAAATCGGAGGGTATTTCAACTCGCAGGATGACTCCATAATCGTTCGCCTGGGGAAGCAGCTCGGAGACCACACCTTCCACCACAGGTTTCAAGTGCGTATCCTGGAGATCGATCTCCATATCCCCTGATTCCATGCGGGCGATGTCCAACAAGGATTCGACCATCGCTAATACCCGCCGGGCGGCCCGCCGGGCGACGCTCAAAGCTTGCCCGATCAGTTCTCCACCGCCGGTTGGAGAGGAGTCCCCTTCCTCAATGACGTCCAACGCGCCCAGCACGGCACTGAGCGGCGAGCGTAAATCGTGAATCAACGTTTCCGTGATCAACTCCCGGTCTTCGTCGATTTGGCGTTGTTGCGTGATGTCACGCAGCACAATCAGCCAACCGATCGCCCGCCCACCCACACCCCAGACCGGCAGGGAGGAGCGTTCCAGGAAACGCTCTGGTTTTCCGTTGCCAACCTGATAGATGGTGGTCGGTCCGGGCTGCGCCGTGCGTTGATCCATCGAGGCCAGCAGGGTGTGAATATCTTTTTCGGTATACCCTAACAATCCCAGGGTTTTTTGGGAAAGGTCGCTTAGATTGCGATCGATCAGTTCCGGTGCGGATAGACCGGTGAGCGCTTCGCTGGACTTATTTGCCAGCAGCACGCGACCCTGCGCATCGATCATGACGATGCCCTCACTCACCGAATTGATCACCGCTTCCAATTGGTCGCGGCCATGCGAGATATCCGCAAATAGAAGCGCATTTTGCAGCGAGATAGCGCCTTGATTGGCCACGGATTGCAGCGCCTGGATTTTATGGACCGGCTCCCGTCCGGCGCTCTCTGGTAGATGGATGCAAACCAGCCCCAGGCGCTGCTGCCCGGCGACCAGCGGCACGATCCATACCTGGCAAGTCTCGCAGTCCGCCATAAATATGTGGCGCGCTTGGCTGGAAGGAATTCTGACCGGCGTAAACAGGTCCCTTTGAGTAGAAAAAGCATTCACATCGCCAGGATCTAGCGTGTCCGGAAAATGGCGTAATTCTTCCAGGTCGGTAGAAGCTCCCGGACTTGAAAAACGGTCTGATTCTGATGCGAGGGCGCTCTTGCGGTCTGCACTCAACTGGTAGATTTGCCGGTTCTCATCAAAGAGATAGATTCCAATGTCGGCCTCGTCAAGCAGGTCGTAAACCCCGTTATTAAGCGTTTCGAGCACCTGTTTCAATTCTAACTGGCCTGCAAACTGGCGGCTAATCTGATATAAGGTGGATTGTTCCTGAAGGTGTTGTTGGGTCTCCCGGTACAACTCCGCGTTGATGACCGCGATGGCGGCCTGGTTAGCCATTTGGGCGATGAAGCTCTGGTCGTCTGGCGAATAGTGGGCGCGCTGCGGGCTTTCCAAAGTCAACACTCCCAGGATGCGGTCTTCGTGGATGAGGGGCACGCTAAGCTGAGCACAGGCCGCGCCTTGGGTTAGATTAAGCGGTTCAGGAGACTGGT
>Ga0207752_1001305_pt1 | contig 11542 bp, 5 predicted proteins | sample Pon2CUnioCityCA_6_FD_187272 | JGI IMG/M metagenome (GOLD analysis project Ga0207752, IMG submission 187272) | Marine sediment microbial community from Union City, CA, USA - Pond 2C Sediment 2 (SPAdes) | ecosystem: Environmental > Aquatic > Marine > Intertidal zone > Salt pond sediment ... | reverse complement strand
CACAACGGAGCTGTAGCCCATGATGCCATCTTAGGCCCGGTGTAAGTGAGCCGCGTGCACAACAATCTGTAGCCCATGATGCCATCTTGGGCCCGGGGCAAGCGAGCCGCATGCACAACAATCTGTAGCCCATGATGCCATCTTGGGCACCCGCCACAAAAGAAAAGGTGAACCGCGACGGCAAACGTGGTAAAATCTCCTCCTTGTTAGCCGGTTTCTGTGGGACCATTTGGAGGGGAAGATGAGAGTTGGGTGGATAGCCTTCACGTTCCTTGCCGTACTCTGCCTGCGCGCCGGTACCTTGGCGCTGGCCCAGGACGACAGCGCGCTGCGCATCACCGAGATCTACTACGACACCCCCGGCCGCGACGAAGACGAAGAATGGTTCGAAATCGCCAACCTCGGCCCCGCCCCCCTCTCTCTCGCCGGCTACAAAATCGGGGACGAGGAGCAGCTGGGGCGCGGCGAAGGGATGGCCCGCTTTCCCGACGACGCCACCATCGCCCCCGGCCAGGTCCTCGTCATCGCCCGCTCCGCCGCCGGCTTTCGCGCCCTCTTCGGCCGCAATCCCGACTTCGAACTGCGCGACACCGATCCCACCGTGCCCGACCTGCCCCGCTCCGCCGTCTGGGCCACCGGCGAAATCGCCCTGGCCAACGACGGCGACGAACTCCTTCTGGCCGGCCCGGATAACGTCATCCGCGATGCCGTCAACTACGGCGACAGCACCACTTTCTTCATCCCGGCCGTGCCCCTCGTCCGCACCGGCCATAGCCTGGCCCGCATCCCCGCCACCTGCGATAGCGATAGCGCTGCCGAGTGGCAGCCCTTGCCGGTGCCCAATCCCGGTACCGTCGTCACCGGAGGTGAGTGCGCTGCCCCACCCGACCCCCTGGCCGGCCTCGATCTGCTCCCCATCGGGACCATCCAGGGCAGCGGCGACACCTCCCCCTACCTGGACCAGGCCGTCAGCTTCGCCGGCATCGCCACCGGCACCTACGAGGACCGCAATACCCAGGGCATCACCTACTACACCCTCTTTGTCCAGGATTTGCCCGGCGTTGCCGACGGCGATCCGGCTACCTCCGATGCCATCGCCGTTTTCCTCGGCCGCCGCCGTCCCCGGCTCGCCCTCGGCGAGCGGGTGTTGGTCAGCGGTCGCGTCACCGAGTTCTACGGATTCACCGAGATAGACGATGCCGGCCTCACCCTCACCCCGCTCCCCTGGGAAGGAGCAGCGCCACCCCTGCTCGCGCCGGTTTCTCTCTCATTGCCCCTTTCTCCGGCCGGGTGGGAAGCGCTGGAAGGGATGCGGGTGGCGCTACCCGCCGCCCGTGTGGCCGGTCCCACCCACACCGGCTGTGGTTTTTCCGTCCTGCTCGATACCATGGTGGGCGACCGTCTGTTGCGGGAGCGGGCAGAGGATGCCTTCCCCGCGCTGCTGCCCGTCCTCCACACCAGCGACATTTCCTGCGAAGGCTTTCCCCAGGTCAAGGTCGGCGACCGGGTTACCGGCCTCGCCGGACCTCTCGTCTACCACTTCGACGAGTTCAAGCTCGTCCAGCAAGATCCGGCCACTATTGTTATCGACGCCGCACCCCTGCCCCCCTTGCCCCGGGCCGCCGCCCCAGACGCCGGGCAGATTGCCGTTGCCACCTTCAACCTTCACGACTACCTGGAGACCGGCCCGGTGCCGCCGGCCGTCAAGCAACAGAAGCTGGCTCATACCATCAGCGCCGCCCTCGGTTGTCCCACCCTCCTCGGCGTCCAGGAAGTCCAGAGCCGGCCTTTGCTCCAGGCGCTGGTCGATGCCCTGGCGGAGACCTGTGGCTTTACCTACGCCATCGCCCACCGCGACAGTGCCGACGTCCGGGGTATCGACGTTGCGCTGCTGGCCGACCCCCGCCGGGTGTCGGTGACCGCCGCCACCTTGCGCCAGACGTGCACCACCCTGGCGACCGGCATCGACGATCCCGCTGCCGCCTGCCCGGCCGGAGAGGACCCTCTCTTCTCCCGGCCGCCGCTCCAGGTCGAGCTGCTGGTCGATGGAGAGCCATACACCATCTTTGTCAACCACTTCAAATCCAAGCGGGGTGGGGAAGCGGAAACCGCGCCCCGCCGCCTGGCCCAGGCCCGCCACCTGAACAGCCTGGTCGCCCCCTTCCTCGCCGCCGGCGCCAACGCCCGCGTGCTCGTCATGGGCGATTTCAACGACTACGCGCTTTCGCCCGCCTTGCTTGCGATGACCACGGAGACGGGCTACCTGGAAAACGTGCTCCTCTCCCTGCCGCCGGAGGAGCGCTACACGTACAACTTCGGCGGCGCTTCCCAGTTGCTGGATGGCCTGCTCCTCTCCCCGGCCGCCCTCGCCCGGGTCGCCCATGTGGAGATCGTCCACGCCAACGCCGACTACCCGGCCGGCTGGGCCCTGGATCCCGCCATCCCCTTCCACAGCTCCGACCACGACATCCCCTATCTCCTGCTCCAACTCCCGGCGCCCCCTGACATAACCCCAACCCCCGTGCCCGTCATCTCTGCTCAAGATCCCATCTCGAGTACGCTCGATCCCCGCCCGGACGCCACAACGCCGGCCCTGAATCCCACACCTTCGCCGCAGCTTGCCTCGACGACTCGCCCGCTCTGGCCCTGGCTGGTCGGCACCACGCTTGCCCTATTGCTCTTGTTATTGGTGTTACGACTGCGCTCACGTTAGCTGTGTCCCGGATTGCAGCACACACCCTTTAGATCATACATTTGAAATTGACATCATATAGACAGGGTGCGGCAAAGATGATTCGCCTCTGGTTTCATCTTACAGGATGGAATATAATCGCACTCCTGTTCGCACTCAACAAAGTTCCATTCCAGTGAGAAGATGAACGAAAGCGCCGTCGAAGCGCCAATCGCTGTCGAGCCCGTGGCCGGTCGATCTCTCGCCCGGCGTCCCGGCGTCTGGCGCAACCTCCTGCGATACCTCCTCAAGCGCCTTCTCATGTTGAGTCTGACGGTCGTGACGGCTGTTTACATCACCATCTTGATAGCCAATTTTGGGGGGTACGTCGACGAGATTGTTGCCGGGCAAATTGAAGAATCTATAGGCATGTCGGCCCTCAGTGAACCGCTCCGCAGCATGCCGGCCGCCCAGCGCCAGGCCGTCATGCAAGAGGCCATGGTTGCTGCCAAGGATGCTGCCGGTTTGAATGATCCCTTTTTTCTGCGGACGGTGCGCTGGCTGGAGGACGGCCTGACGCTAGATTGGGGACTGCCCCGCCGGTGGCAGGCCTACTTCCTGACGGGACGGTCGCCGACCGTACGAGAAGTCATCGTTTCCAATCTGGCGCGCTCGCTGTTCGTCTTCGGCGCTGCCAATTTGCTGCTTTTTGGCGCGTCGATATTGCTGGCCCTCTATCTGAACCGGCGCCGGGGAGGGCTGTCCGACCGGCTCTTCATCTTGCTCTCACCGCTATCGTCCGCGCCCGCCTGGGTCTACGGCATCTTGCTCACGGCCTTATTCCTGCAGGTTTTCGGCTTCTCGCCCGGCGGCACTTTCGATAGCTGGGAGGGAGGGTTTCGCCTGAGCCACATTGTCATCCTGCTACGGCACCTCTTGCTGCCCTTCCTCGCCATTTTCCTTGCCGGCCTCTTCCAGACCGTCTATTCCTGGCGCGCCCTGTTCCAGGTCTATGGCCATGAGGATTATGTCGAGATGGCCCATGCGCGCGGGCTGCCGGCCGCACGCATCGATCGGGACTACATTCTGCGCCCCGTGCTCCCCGCGCTCCTGACCCGCTTTGCCTTACTCATCACCCTCCTCTGGCAGGAAATTATCGCCCTCGAGTATTTCTTCAACGTGCAGGGGCTTGGACGCCTCTTCTACCAGGCGCTGCAGGCCTATGACACGCCCATGATCGTGGCGATTGTAACCACTTTCGCCTACCTGATCGCGATCACCGTTTTTCTGCTCGACATTTGCTATGCGCTTGTCGACCCGCGTGTGCGCGTGGGCGGTGAGCGGCGGCGCGTGGATCGCCTCCACACTGCTGCCAGCCGCTGGGCCCGTCTACGTAGCTTCTTCCGGCTTCGAGGGCCTAAGGAACGCCGCCCGCCGCGAAACCGCTTCCGCCTTTCGCTCCCCAACCCGACCTTCGACGGTGTGCTGCGCACGGCCGGTCGAATTGCCGGGACCATCGGGCGGTTACGCCGCTATCCCTTTGCCATGCTGGGCCTGGCCATTATCATGATCCTGGCAGGCGTGTCGGTCTATACCGTCGTTACGATACCCGTCGGCGAAGCGATTAGTTTGTGGCGCGGCGACGACAATGTCTGGGACAGGCACCCGCGCACTGCCCGGCCGGCCTGGGTAAACCTCTTCCGGCGCGATGATTTGCCGCCGACCATCACCTTCGATACCAGGGACGAAAACGTCGACAAACAGATCACGGAGCTGGAGAACGGGTGGGTCGAGCTGTCAGTTCCTTTCACTTTTGCCTATAATTACGCGGACTTCCCCCAGGAGATTGTCGTTGATCTGGAAGTCGATTACGTGGAGCGCGGACCGCACCTCACGCTGGCCTGGCTTGGGCCCGATGGCCGGGAGCGCGAACTGACCGGCTTCAAGCCCATGCCCCAGGACAGCTACTTTGTCAGCCGTGACCGCCGGCTCATGCGGCGGCTGGACAGCGAACGGCCCCAGCAGGCGCTTTTTGGGGATGCCCAGGGTGCTACCGAAGAACCGGCTAAAGGTACCTACACCTTGCGCCTTAACGCGTTGCTCTTCGAACCCGATACGGATGTCGAGGCGACAGTGACCATCATCGGGCAGGTGCATGGTCTGGCGGGTACTGATGGGCAACGTCGCGATTTGGGGATAGCCCTCCTCTGGGGCACGCCGGTTGCGTTGGGATTCGGGCTCATCGCTGCTGTTGCCACCTCAGTAGGCAGCATGTTGATCGCTGCCGTGGGCGCCTGGTATGGTGGCGCCATCGACCGTGCCATCCAGTTCCTCACCGAGGTCACCCTGATTCTGCCCTTCTTTCCCGTCAGTTTGATGGTCTTTGTCATGTACTCCAGGAGTATCGTTACCATTCTCGCGGTAACGGTGGCCCTGACTCTCTTCGGTACCTCCGTCAAGGCTTACCGGGCAACCTTCCTCCAGGTGCGTGCTTCGCCCTATATCGAAGCTGCCCGTGCCTATGGCGCCAGCAACTGGCGTATTGTCGTGCGTTACATGGCCCCCCGGATCCTCACCGTGATGATACCCCGGATAATCATTCTCGTGCCTGGTTACGTATTCCTGGAAGCCACCCTGGCCTTTCTCGGCGTGAGCGATCCCCTGTTGCCTACGTGGGGTAAACTCGTCGTGTCCGCTCTCGCCGGCGTGCAGAGCGGCTCCCTGCATCTTGTTTGGGTGCCCCTCGGCATGCTCTTTCTCACAGGCCTTGCCTTCGCCATGGTCGGGCTGGCGCTAGAAGACGTATTCGAGCCACGTCAGAGAAAGGTCTAGGCCGAACAGGCCGCCCTTACGCCACCGTAAAATACCGCGACCGGCGGTGCCCGCTGCTCAGCACATCGGTCAGGTTATCCCCGTTATGTACCACGTAGGTACCCACGTTGCTGGCCTGCAAGAGGCCGGCCAGCCCGGTTGCCGAGAACGACGCGCCAAAAGACTCGGGATCGACCAATACTGAGACCACCCGCAACCCGCGCTGCATTTGCTGCCGGGCGGCAAGCACCCAATCCTCGCGGGTTGTGGGGGTTACCACGATGATCGTCGTTCCCCGGGGGAGCAGATGGGATTCGGCCTGGAGCACGTCAGAAATGGCTACCTTGCCCGCCGCCCGCAACACCGCCAGCGTTTCCAGGATCCGGTTCAACTGTCGTTCACCCCGGTCCGGCTGCACGATCTCGTGCGATTGCCCATAGGCCAGCATCCCCACCGCCCGGTCATGGCGCAGGAAATATTGGGCCAGGCTGGCGGCGATAGTCACCACGTACTCCTCCGTCGAAGCGGGTAGCTGGAAGGCTTTATCCTTCAATTTCATCCACAGTGGAATATTGTTCGCCGTTATCTGCGGCAGCGCGTCGCCGGAACTGAAATGGACGAAGCCCGCCATATCGGGGATGATCCAGATATCGGCCAGGGGATCCAGCTCAAACTCCTTCACGATCAGCCGGTCCCGGCGGGCCGTGCTCGGCCAGTGAATCCGGCCGAAGCTGTCCCCGGGGGCATAATCCCGCACGCCGGCCGCGTTGGTCGTGACGTAATGGGTGCGCCGGCGCAGGGCGTCACCGCCGGGCAGGATGCCCACCGGTAGCGCGAACTGGTGCACGTCCACCGTCATCGGATACACCACCATGTGGCTGGTCTGGTCCAGTTCCCGCGTTAGCGGGAAGAAGCCAAAGGGATCGCTGGTGGTCAGGCGCATGGGCCCTAACTGGTAACGGCCCCGCTGCGAGCAGATGGTCATCACCCGCCAGCTAAAGGTGGAGCGCGGGCCCAGGTTGTTAATCACCTGGCTGGCGTGGTGGCCGGGCACGTCGGAGAAATCCCGTACCTCCAGCCACAGCTTGGGCAAAATGCCCGTATTGCGCACCGTAAACCGTTCCTCCAGGGGGCGACCCACCTGGGTGCGCCGGGCGCGGGTCAGCCGGCTGAGGTGCAGCCAGTTGATGTTGACCCAGGCCCAGGCAAAGGAGACGATCAGCAGCAGGCCAAAGAGGTAGGCCAGGTTGAAGAGAATGTCCCGGCCGGTTGCCAGTCCTCCAATCAAAGCCAGGATCGCCAGTAGAAGTGCCACATTGCGGCGGTTGGCCATCGTAATTCTTTCCTCTGGTTTGTAGTAACGGTTTGTAGTAATGGTTTGTAGAAATGGTTTGTAGTAACCGCTTCAGCGGTCCATCACGTTTGTAGTAACCGCTTCAGCGGTCCAAAACGTCTGAAGTCGTCACTCCCAACCGGCCTCTACGCCCGCACCTGGGCACCCGGCACCGGCACCTGGTTCAGAATGTCATCGACGATCGTATCCGGTTCAATATCCTTGATCCGCGCCGCCGGGCCCACAATAATCCGGTGGCTCAGCGCCGACTCGGCCAGCGCCTTGACGTCATCCGGCAGGACGTAATCCCGGCCAAACATCGCCGCCCGCGCCTGGCCCAGGCGATAGATGGCCAGCGCGCCACGCGAACTTGCCCCCAGGTACACCTCTGGATGGGTGCGCGTCCGGCGCACCACTTCCACGATGTAATCCTTCACCTTTTCGTCGATGTACACGTCTTTAACCGCCTGTTGCGCCTCCAGTAACTCGTCCACCGTCACCACCTGGCTGATCTCGTCCACCGGGTGCACATATTGCTGCCGGTCCAGGATGATGATCTCCTCGTCCTTCTTCGGGTAACCGAGGCGGATGCGCATTATGAACCGGTCGAGCTGGGCCTCGGGCAGGGGGAAGGTACCCTCGTACTCGATCGGGTTCTGGGTCGCCAGCACCATGAATGGGGGTTTCAGCGCGTACGTGTGCCCATCCACCGTCACCTGCCGTTCTTCCATCGCCTCCAGCAGCGCTGACTGCGTTTTCGGCGTGGCCCGGTTAATCTCGTCGACCAGCACGATCTGCGCGTGAATCGGGCCCGGCCGGAACTCGAACTCGCGGCTCTTCTGGTTAAAGACCGAAACGCCGGTGACGTCTGAGGGCAACATGTCCGGCGTGAACTGGATCCGCTGGAAGGCACAGCCCACCGACCGTGCCAGCGACTTGGCCAGAACGGTCTTACCCACCCCGGGCACGTCCTCAATCAGAATGTGGCCCTGGCAAAGCAGGCCGAGGACCGTTAGCTGCACTTCATTGCGCTTGCCAACGATCACCCGCTCGACATTTTCGACGATGCGCTGTGCGATTTCCTGGACATCAGTCATAGAGAAATGCTCCTTTATCAAATGTGGTCAGTGACCGGTGGTCGGATTCACGTTGGACAGTATATCATTTTTGTCGGAAGGTGGTCATTTGGTGACAAAATAGTAACGTATTCTTAAGGAAGAATTAAAGGGTACTGACCGGGTCGACGTCGACGATCCACGGCCGGGGCACCTCGAAATCTTCCAGGAGGCGCAGCGGGTTGGGCGAGCGGACCAGGATCTGCCAGCGGTAGCGGCCGTCGATGCGGTTGAAGAAAGGGGGTGCCGGGCCGACGATGTCGGTGGCCCCCAGCGCTTTCTCGTTGGCGTGTACCCGCAACGCTTTCGCCATTTCTTCTGCCTTCCGGCGGCCCCGGTTGTTGACCGGGTCGACCAGCAGCAGTTTGGCCAGGCGGCGGAAGGGCGGGTACGCGTGCTGGGTGCGGAACCGGATTTCGTCCAGATAGAAACTGGTGAAATCGTGGTCGGCGGCGGCCCGGATGGCATAATGCTCTGGCTTGTAGGTCTGCACAATTACCCGCCCGCCCAGCAGGCCCCGGCCGGCCCGGCCGGCGACCTGGGCCAGCACCTGGAAAGTGCGCTCGCCGGTGTGGTAGTCGGGCAATCCCAGCGAGACGTCGGCCGAGATGACCCCCACCAGGGTCACCAGCGGCAGGTCCAGTCCCTTGGCGATCATCTGCGTGCCCACCAGGATGTCCGCCTCCTGGTTGACGAAGCTGGCCAGCAACTGCTCGTGAGAGTCCCGCCCGGCTGTCGTGTCCCGGTCCCAGCGTACGATTCGCGCCTCAGGCCACTGCCTGGCCACCAGCGATTCCAGCTCCTCCGTGCCCAATCCGAAATACTTGATCCGTTGCGATTGGCACTGGGGACACACCTGAGGCACCGGTTCCTGCCGCCCACAATGGTGGCAGACCAGCGCCAGGTGCGGGCGGTGGTAGGTCAGCGGAACATCGCAGCGCGGGCATTTAAGCACCAGGCCACAATCCCGGCACAGAATAAAGGTGGCCGTTCCTCGCCGGTTGAGGAACAGGATCGCCTGCTCCTTGCGGGCCAGAGTTTCATCCATCGCGCTCTGCAGCGCCCGGCTGAAGATGCTGCGGTTGCCGGCACGCAGTTCCTGGCGCAGATCGACAACCTGTACCGGGGGCAGGGGAATCGTCATCGCATCATCCGGATCTTCCTCGCGGTGCGCATAGTGCGAATCCAGTTGGAACCGCTCCGCCTGGCCCAGAATCCGTTGCCGGTGGCCCATCACCCGGCGGGGAAGCTCCAGCAGCCGGTAGCGACCGCCCCGGGCGCGATGGTAAGAGACGATGTCCGGCGTGGCGCTGCCCATAATTACCGTGGCTCCTGTCAGCCGGCCCAACTCAATCGCCGTTTCCCGGGCGTGATAGTAGGGGGGCGGCACCGGCGGTTCCTGCTTGTAGCTGTGGTCGTGTTCCTCGTCGACGATGATCACCCCCAGATCGCGAAAGGGTGTAAAAAGGGCGCTGCGCGGGCCGACGACGATGTCGAACAATCCCTGGCGTGCCCGGCGCCAGGTATCATACCGCTCCCCGTCGCTGAGCCGGCTGTGGACGACGGCCACCCGGCCGGGGAAACGGGCGGCGAAGCGGCGCACCGTCTGCGGCGTCAGGGCGATTTCGGGTACCAGCACAATCGCCTGTTGCTCCCGCTCCAACGCCAGCTCGATGGCCCGCATGTAAATCTCCGTCTTCCCGCTACCGGTAACCCCGTGCAGGAGGAAGGGGGGTGGTGCGGCAACCTGCCCATCTACTGTGCCGCCTTCATCTCGGCCGCCTTCATCTCGGCCGCCTTCTTCCCGGCCGCCTTCTTCCCGGCCGCCTTCTTCCCGGCCGCCTTCTTCCTCTCCGGCCATCTGCCCGGCTATCTGCCCGGGTTCCCGGCCCAGCATATAGCCTTCGATCACCTCCCACACCTGCTGCTGGTCGCCGGTCAGCGTTGGCGCCTCCGCCGGCACAAAATCCCGGTCGGCCAGCGGATCTCGCCACACCTCCTCATCGCCCAGCCGGATCAACTCCTGCTCCCGCAGCCGGCGCAGGTGGTACATGCCGCTGTCGGTGGCGGCGTAGACGTCGCCCACCGGCACCGGCTGCGCTTCGGTTGCCAGCAACATCAGGATCTCGTAGTAACGCTCGCCGTTCCGCAGCCGGAAAATGTGGGCCAGCGCCTCTTTGCGCGGCACGGCGAGATTGAGGGCAGCAGGTTGGGGCGATAGCTCAACCAGCCCTAGCGCCTGCAGCTCGGAGATTGAAGAATTGTTGGACAAGAGGCCCTCTTGTCCCTCTCCCGACCTGTCTCGCCTGCTGGACAGGTCGCCCTCCTGTCCCTCCCCGGTCGCTTCCTCCAACGAATCCAGCGTCGCCGGCAGCCGCTCATACAGCTCCCGAAACGCATCCGGTACCGTCTCCGCATCCCCGGCCGGCACCACCAGCGTCGCCGCCGGGTCCCGCCGGATCAGGCCCGCTTCCAGCAGCTCGTCGATGTGCTCGTCCCCCGCGTTCGTCGCCGCCCGCACCGCCTCTTCCAGCGGCAGCGGGTCCTCACTCTCCGCCAGATAGTACAGCACGTCGGCGGCGTTACTGGCCCGCCCCAATTCGGCAGCAGCGGCCCAGATCTGCTTCGGCCCCGCAATCAACTCGGCCGTGCGGATCCGCTTCGGTTTGATGCGCGGGGGGTCGAGTACGGTCCCTTTGCGCACGATCTCCCGCCGGGCCAGTTGGTTGACCGCGTCCTGCCACTTCTTCCGGTAGGGCTTGGGCATCGCCCGCTTTATCTGGCGTCCGCGCAGATCCCCTCTCTCCCGCAGCAGGGCCAGCAGCGCCTCCTGCGCCTCGGTCAGGCGTCCTTCGCCATCCCAGTAAGGGTTGATCTCCACCGTCACGTCCGCCCAGCGGGTCAGACCCGGCGGCAGTAGCAGGCGCGCGCACGCATTCAGCGGCGTGAGATACTGCTCGCTCAGCCAGCGGGCCAGCTCAATTTGCCACGGGCGCAGCACCGGCCGGCGGTCGATCCGGGCAATCACCGGCTTCGTCTCCGCCACCGGCGCCTCCCCCGAAAAGCCGATCACAATCCCCTGCGCCAGCCGCCGCCCGAACTCCACCTCCACCAGGTGCCCGATCTTCAGGTGCGGGCGAATATCCCGGGGTACGTGATAATGAAAGGTACCTTCCAGGGGCGCCTCGATGTTGATCACCAGTTCCGCGAACATACGCCGATTATATCAACTTTCCCCCAAAGAAGCGGCCCCACCCCCTCGCTCATATGTTCTGCTAACCATCCCTCCCAGACCGAGGTGCCCGTGCTGTAGCCGGTCTCCTGACCGAGCTACCCCCGCTGAAGCCGGACTCCCGACCGAGCTACCCCCGCTGAAGCCGGTCGCCTGACCGAGCTACCCCCGCTGAAGCCGGTCTCCTGACCGAGCTACCCCCGCTGTAGCCGGTCTCCCGACCGAGCTACCCGTGCTGAAGCCGGTCTCCTGACCGAGCTACCAACGGGCCACGGTCAGAGACCGGCCCGAGCCACTGCATCGACGCAGCCAGTCACCCGACCTTCCCCCGCAGTCAATCACCTGACCTCCCGCTGAAGCCGGTCTCCTGGCCGAGCTAC
>Ga0207752_1001304_pt1 | contig 11543 bp, 5 predicted proteins | sample Pon2CUnioCityCA_6_FD_187272 | JGI IMG/M metagenome (GOLD analysis project Ga0207752, IMG submission 187272) | Marine sediment microbial community from Union City, CA, USA - Pond 2C Sediment 2 (SPAdes) | ecosystem: Environmental > Aquatic > Marine > Intertidal zone > Salt pond sediment ... | reverse complement strand
TCGCTATTGAGAAAACCACGATTTGTCCCGGTCTCATCGGCTTTTATCCACATGCAGACCGTCACGGCACTTAAACCATTTATGTATGCTCCTGCATCTTCGTCAACCACGTAGTCTCCGGTGCTGCCCTCGAAGTACAGTGCCTCACCGATCTGGCCATACGGTTCCAAAGTTGCCCCGTTAACAACTCCGTGGTGGTCATAGCCGGAATAATCAAAGGCAACTGTTTCCGAGCCTTCGTCGAACTTCCACCAGCAAAGAAGATTAGGATCATCAATCGGTATGATAGGGATTGTTGAGAAACTCCAGACTTCGCCTTTATGTGTAGTCTGGGAATCATATTCGTCAATCCGCCAGTAGTAAGTTTTTCCTTTTTCGAGAAAATCCGGCTCGTATGATGGTGTTGTCTTGCGGCCTATGTACTCGGGCGAGTCTATGGTGGCGTTCGTTACGGCATCTTCATCAGTGCCGATATACACCCGGTGCAGCATGGCGCCGACTCCCGGGGTCCAGCTTAGGGTAGCTCCAGTATCTACCATTGTGCCGCCGTCAGGTGGATCAGGATCATAAGCAGTCTGGACTCCGATCTTAAAACTCCAGACATCGCCTTTCCATGGACTATCCGGATGGTCTTCAGTAATTTCATCGACGCGCCAGTAGTAGGTCAAGTCAGGGACAAGGCCGTCCGGGTATGCATAACCGGAGAGGCCTGCAATAAAAGATGTTTCGGATTCATTACCTTGAAACGTGTCCGGTGTGCCTTCGTTGACGTCATCGAAATTGGTGCCGAAGTAAACGTCGTGCGAGACCGCGGCGTCTCCCTTCGTCCAGTTGAGTATGACCCATGTATCCGGGTATATTGCGCCGTCGTCCGGACTGGGGCCGTATGCCTTGAACATTTCGAGTCGCTTAATATGCACAAAAGTGAGACTTGTTTTGACGGCACCAGGTCCCGGCTGGATGGTAAGACGACCGTCTCTCACCAGAGTGGTAAGATTGTACTCGTCGAAATTGCTCCGGCCGTCCGGGTCTTCCAGTATGTTACCTTCTACATCCATGGTGCTGACGTGGTCGTCGTAATATGCATCACCGCAGACAAGAAATATATCGTAGAAGCCGTTGGGCAATTCAATTTCCCACGTCCTGTTCACAGGGTCCTGCATCTCGATATTGGTATCGTAACGCTGTTCAGAGTGAGTGCTGGCGCGATCATGTGCGGTACTTGTGGTATCATTGTCCCAGCCATAAACGTAGCCGTTGCCCCGGTCGCCGAACATGTAGCCGTAGTCGGGCAGATATTCCTGAGGGATCTGAAAGCCTTCTAACTGGAAGTTGATTTTGATCCCATCGTTTGCTGCAAGTACGCCTGTCTGGAGACAGACCATTAAAATCGCTAAAAGTACCGGTTTTCTATACATAATAATCCTCCTTTAAAAAATGTGAGAAACGGCCTGTTTTTATTTCCCCATTTCTGAATACATATATATAAACTTTGAATCATTATGTCAAGGGAAATTTTGAATTTATTTGTGTGCTTAATCAATCATGTTTGAGAAATATTGACCCATTTGATGCCGATTTTTCGCGATGCGTAACCGAGCTCTTTGAGATAATCTCCGTAAGCCATCATCCAGTGAGAATCCCGAACTTCCTTTTTCAGCTTTTTCCAGTCTCCTTGGATCTCGACGTCCTGCTGTGAGCGGCATATTTCATAATTTGGATTGCTCTTGACGAGTCCCTTAAATCCGAGCCATCGGCCCGTGCTGTATTCGGGATCTATGAATGTTACTTGCTGTCCCGTTGGTATTTCGACCTTTGGGGCGGCGCCGTATTCGGATTCGTAGTGTGACATAATTTTAGCCGGCTCGTAACTCGTGCCGTTCATACGCCGGGGAGCACTGCAGTGAGCGCAGGTTACTATTGCATCGTGTGGAAACGTAGAGTTGTGCAGGAATACGGGCCTGCCGGATATGTAGTGCAGCAGAATGCCGGAAGGGATTACGACAAAATCCGATTCACAAAAGGCAAGAAATCCTTCGTCATTGAGCAGGCTCAGAGTAAGACATGGGGTGGTTTGTGCAATCGGCAGAATCTCACTCATGCATGATTTGATTGTGAATGCCGAAGCATTGTGTTCGAGCATCATTTCCTTGAAAGTGTGGTACAGTATAAAAGCGTTTACTATATATTTCCTGTCCGTCATCAAAGTCGTGTTAGGCAGAGAAAGATACTTGTCGGCCCATTGTTGTGCTTTTGCTATGAGGCTAAAATCTTTTAAGAGGCTTTTAATGTACGGTGCCACGATATCATAACCTACTTCGATTATATCGATTTTGTATTTATTCCGTGCGACTTCGGGTGCCTCCGGCGAATACTTTCCCCAAGGACCGCCGAGCGCAACAATTCTCGCTCCAATAAAATTCTTAATCCCGTACAAAGCCCGCAGCCGCCAGAGCAGCTCCTGCATATCATCAATAACTACATCATCAACATGTACACCCCCGTGATTTGCGGCGTTATTTTGCTGTGGTGCATCGTCCGTATTTAGATATCTGACGCTGAGCGCTTCGTACCAATAATAAACCGGGCCGGAACGATGCCGGGAGAAGATAATCGTGTTACTGTCTTTTTCCTGCGCAAAACATGCCCGAAGCAAATCTCCTGAACCCGTTGCCGGATAGAGCACGATGACGTCATAATTGTTTCTGTGCACTTGTAATGCTTGTTCAATAGTCTTGACTTTGACAACGGGAAGTATTTCGAGGGGAAAATCAGCGACGTTTGATAGTGAGCTAAGTTCCTGCGATATTCTTTTTGCCTCTTGCGATGCGGCCTGTTCGGTTTGAATGCCTCCCCATGATTTCCAGGAGGTTGCAGGCCGCCGTTGAGGAATTCTGTACATTAGGACAGGCTGAACTCTTAATTTTCTCCCGGTTTTAATAAGAGGCTTGTCCGGACTCCATTCTTCGGTTTTGCTGCCGGAATGAGCCGAAGCGTCGAAATTTAGTACGCCGCCGGCAATACTTGCCGTTGTCAGTCCGACAAATTCTCTCCTGTTCATGTGGCTGGAGGGCATGATAATCTCCTGATTTCTACATTGGATATTTTCAATTTAGCATCAATTTCATGATATTTTATTAATTTCTTGATTTTTAGTACCAGATTTACGCTAAAAGAGCAACCTTGAAGCAGGTATCGGATTTTCACTTTTTTATTTAAAAAATGTAGTTAATGCTTGACAAAATGCCGGGATTTGGTTAATATTTATTGAGTGAGATTTTTGTTATTTTTTCAAGGCCTCTGTCTTTTTTTCATAGTCCTCCTTCGGACAGGGGCTTTTTGTAATCTTTTATGCCTGTCAAGGCTTAAAGCTGTATTTATTTCGAAAGTATGTTAAACAGCGATTCGGAATTATAGTGTCCAGCCTTGCCGGGATGGCGGATTTATGTACTGGTTTGCCTCGTCGCAGTTAGTAAACTGTATATTTTTGCTGTCCCATTCAAGCTTGAGGTTCGGTATTAGCATTGCGATTATTCCCAATCTGGCCAGTTCGGTCAGCGGGCCGCCGTAATCAAAATTCGAGCCCGGCTTGCCGCCATTCTTTATAGATTGTAACCAGTCCTGGTGATGACCTTTGACGCGGGGGATCGTTTGTTCGGGCAGCTTGTATGCCTTCATTTTTTCCTCCGGGAAGATTCTGACGCCGCCGGCGCCGTGCGAGCCGTGCATGATTTTTCCTTTGTCCCCGATAACGATAGCTCCGGTGCGGGGTACTTTCCGGCCTTCCTCCAAATCGTCCGGACGAGGTATCTGACGGTTGGCGCTGTACCAGAACAGTTTGACGGGGCCGCGTTTGCCTTTGGCAGGGAACTGGAATGTAATTACCGAACCCGAAGGGAATGTGTCAGAATGTTTTTTGGGATCGTAATCGTCAACCTCCGCCTGAATGGTGGTTGGTGCCCCAAGATCGAGAGCCCAGAATGAAGGATCAACTACGTGACAAATCCAGTCCCCGATTGTGCCGGAGCCGAAAGGCATCCAGGCGCGCCAACTGCCGGGATGATACATTGGATTATATTTTCGGTATTTGGCCGGCCCGAGCCAAAGGTCCCAGTCCAGTTCAGTTGGAATTTGATGTGTTTCATTTCGCTTTGCTAATTGGTCGATTCTGCAGTGATTCGCGCCGCAAGCGGCATGTACCTCAGTTACGTTTCCGATTGCCCCGTCCCATATCCACTCGCAGAACATGCGGATAGAATCGAACGAATGTCCCTGATTGCCCAATTGCGTTACTACGTTATGCTTGTGCGCGGCTTTCATAAGCTCACGAATCTCATGTATCGAATGCGCGAGCGGTTTTTCACAATAAACATGTTTGCCCCTTCTGATTGCATCCATAGCCGCAACGGCATGGGTGTGGTCCGGCGTGCATACAGCCACTGCGTCGATCTTATTGTCCATCTCGTCCAGCATTTTGCGAAAGTCCTGATATCCTTTGGCGTTTGGGTGTTTTTCGAAAGCCTTTGTTGCTCGACGAGTGTCAACGTCGCATAAAGCGACGATGTTCTCTCCACTGCAACCGTTTACGCTCGCATCACCTCTTCCACCGGTGCCGATAATGGCAATGTTCAGCTTATCACTTGGAGAAGTTCGGCCCGCTCCTCCCAGTACGTGACGCGGCACAATTGTAAAGGCAGTTACAGCCCCGGCAGCTCCCTGTAAAAATTCACGTCTTGATGTCGTTTTGTTACCCTTGCTCATAAAAACCTCCAAATGTAATCTCAGGTGCAGGCTCTTGGCCCGCGTTATTAAGAAAATATTTCAGCTAATTCTATCATTACGTTATCGAATTGATTCTTCCGGCAGCTCCATTTTTACTCCTTCGTCAAGGGGCATCTCGTCCGGTAATGCGCCGGTTTGTTTGAGCAAGCGCGCCAGTTCGGCCTTTAGTTCTTTGACGACAGAAGCGTATTTCGGATCATTTATAAGGTTGTATGTTTCGTTGGGGTCTTCCTTGAGGTTGTACAGTTCGGCCATGTGGCGGTCCGGCCCGCCGTCGCCGTGAGGATAGTGCACGTATTTCCACTCATCGGTGCGGACGCCCCGAACATTCGGCGTGTACGGGAACTGTTTCTCGTAGTTGTATTCGTAGAGCCAGGATTTTCGCCAGCTCTTGTCATCGCCCCCGAGCAGGTGTTTCCATGACAGGCCGTGGATATTTTTAAGTGGTCTGATCCGGCAGATATCCACAATCGAAGGTGCCAGGTCGATATTCAGGACCTGCTGCTTTATAACAGTACCGGGCTTGATTAATTTCGGATAGCGAACGAGCAGTGGAACACGGATGCTTTCTTCGTGCATAGTTCGCTTATCAATCATGCCGTGTTCGCCAAGCAGAAAAGAGTTGTCGCTCGTAAAGACGATAAGCGTATTATCGAGCTGTCCGATTTCTTGAAGCGTTTTGTAAATCTCGCCTACACTGTCGTCCACGGACTTGATTGTGCCGGCATAACTTCTGACAAAGGTTCCGAAGATATCGACGCCTTCAGGGTTTTTGTCCGGGAAATCTTTGCGAAAACCGTAGAGCGGCCCGTAGATGCCGTGCCATGTGTCCAGACGTTCGGTTACCCATTTCGGCTTTGTCTCCAGATTAAAAGCAGTCTCAGGATAGGCTACCGGAACGTCGTCATAGATATTTTTGTATTTATCCTCGGGAACAAAAGGGCCGTGGGGGGCTTTGTGCCCCAAAATCAGCATAAACGGTTTTTCGGTCTTGCGCTTATTCTTCAGCCAATCCGCAGCCATCTCGGTAACACGGGTAGTGTAGTAGCCTTTTACGAGCCGTCGCGTGCCGTTGATATTGAAGGTCGTATCGTAGTATTTGCCCTGACCCTTGTGAGTGATCCAGTAATCGAAACCGGGGCGTTTCTGGTCGTCCTGCTCGCCCATGTGCCATTTGCCGATATAGGCGGTATTGTAGCCGGATTCCTGCAGGCGGCGCGGATAGCTGGCAAGATCCGTGGGATAGTCGGTGAAGTTGTTCATAACGTCATGTGAATGTGCATATAATCCGGAAAGAAAAGACGCCCGGCTCGGCGAGCAGAGCGAAGTCGTTACGAACATATTCTCGAACAATGCCCCTTCTCTGGCCAGACGGTCCAAATGGGGAGTTTTCATGCCCAGAAGCGGTTTGGGCATAATGCCGAGACAGTCCCATCGCTGGTCGTCGGTAAAGATAACAACGACATTAGGACGATCCTTGCCGCCTGATACCGATTCGGGTGATTGACAACTTCCCAGCATAAGTCCGGTCGTTGTTAGACCTGCCCTCTTTAGAAAATCCCGGCGTGAAGTTCGAATTTTACTCATAATGCCTCCGTACTTTCCAAGTTACTTCCTGCTGTTTGTCACCTTCAAAATCTGTTAAATAAGCATAATAAACAAATTCAAATCAGGAATGTCAAGTGAAACAATATAATGTGATATTTATGAGCTGCCGGGATAGCATTTTCCTTGTTACTCAATATTAAGAAGCAATATAAGCGGGGCCTATGCCAGGTTGATCGGCGTAGGCCCCGAACTGATACTAACTTTACATCACCGCTGATCGCTATTTCACAAACACTCGTTACCGTGCAGGCCAGAGAAGCTGTTTGAGCCATTCATCAGCCATGACGGCAAAGTCTTTGAAATTGATGCTCCTGGAATTAACCGGTTCGTCATCGGATACATTCGCCGGTGAGGTCACGGGGAAATACATCTCTGACAGGCCTGCAACACTTAATATATCTGTATCGGAGAGAGCATAGTCATAAATCTGAACCTCGTCGATCGAGCCGACGAAATATTTGAACACGGAGCCGTCGCGGTTATCAGTGATGGCTCCGATATAAGCATTGTGCTGGGTAGTTCCGGAAAGGTCATATCCATCAGGTACCGTCCCTGTTCCATCCAGCGCTCCATCGACATATACGAGCAGCTGCGTCCCGTTTCTGATTCCGGCGACATGATGCCAGAGATCGTCATTGACCGCAGTGTTAACTGTCGCCTGAGCCTTGGTGACGTTATCGTCCGTAGTCAGGGTTATCAGCCCTGATGTTACTTCACCTATAGCCAGCGTATACCGGATTCCATCGGTCTGGTCGCCGCCCTTGGCATAAATTGAGCCTTTATTTTCGTCGCCGGTGCCGGACTGGGTCGTCTTTATCCAGGTGGATATTGTCCAGTCGCCGGTACTGAAATCTAGCGTGGCCGGGTTGCCGAGGTCCACATAATCGTCGCCGTCGAGGCTGATTGCCTGGCCGGAGTTGCCCGCCGCGAAAGCCGGATTGCCTCGCGTGGTCCCCGGGTTGGACCCGGCGCTGTCACTTGCATTGCCATCGAGCTTCCACCAGGAAACAGGGGATTGCGGTGTGGTTGCCGAAACGGTGTAATCGCTTTGCAGCCAGTCATTGAACATTATCTGGAGGTCTTTAATATCGACGATGCCGTCATCGGTAAAATCGGCGGCAAGCGGTACGACTTTGTCGGGAATGTATCTCGGCTGATAGAGACTAATGTCGTCGAAAAACATTTTTCCAGAACCGCCGGGCAGAGAGCTGTCCGGCTCGCCAATACCAACCGTAATGCTGTTGACGTCAGAGAGATCGACGCCCTGATCGCTGAAATCCTGCAGATCGATATTCCATTCCGTCCAGGTGGAGATCAGAGTTGCATTGGGGTCCTCGTATCGAACTGTCCCGGTTGTGCCGTTATTGTTTGCGATAGCAAGGTAAATCGGCTCGGCCTCGTTACTGATCAGACCGATATCCTGGTTGGTCCAGGGGCCTGTCCCATCGCTTGTAACGTTTGAGAATACGGCCTCACATGGGACGCCCGGATTGTGGCTGGTCACCGCCAGACCGATATACAGCGGAAGATTCATGTTAATTGGTATAGATGCGCCCAACTGTGTCCAGGAGCTTCCATCCGGCGAATGGTAAGCCCTGAAAAGCCCGCCGATGGTGCGCTCGATCCTCACCCAGTACGGTGCAGTCAGTCCGGCCAGACTGTCGCTGTCGCTGGCAGCGCCGGTGGCTGTTCGGCGTCCGAACCAGACGCCGTTGCTGCCAGTAACGGCTACCATCGCGTGCACCGAGTTCGCATCGAGTGTATCGCGAATCATCACGCCGGCTTTGGCCCAGGGATCGGTATTTTCGATGCTCTCGACTCTGGCTGTAATCGAGCCTGCGCCGGGAAGCTGCTGCCAGGCGAAGTGGAACTGGTCGGAGGTTCCCCAGATATCCGCTCCCTCTGCCTGCATTGTATAAGTGCCGGCGGGTGCTTCGGTGAAGCCGCCGAGGAACGGCGGATAGCCTCTGAACCACAATGACAGTGCCGCGACGCCCTGTTCGGTCCAGTCTCGGGCTTCGGTCAATGTCTTTGTCGCCTCTGAGTAGTTCGAAAAGCCCTGCTTATTATTGTTGTAAGAATATGGCATTGATTGACGACCGCCATGAACAATAGTCTCTTCAGTGAAGGAAATCGTTGTTTCGTCGCCTACTGCCGCGCCCGTACCGTTGCCCGCGAAGAAAGGCGGAACGGCCGGATCGCCGAAGCCCAGGCCATCATGCCATGCGAACCATATCTGATTCTCGCTATTGTCATAGTCTTCAAAATCATCGATAACTATATGGTCCAGAATCGTAAAGCTCCAGACAGTGCCTTTGTGTATGGTTGTGCCGTCTGCCTCGACCTCATCGATTCGCCAGTAATATGTTTCGCCCAGTTCGAGCACTTCCGGCGGCGTATAGATAACAAGGTCCTGCCGGCCTCGGTAAATGTCCGTCGTATCGGTAGTATCGGCGTCGTTTACATCGCTTTCGCTGGTTCCGAAATATACATCGTGTCTGTCAGCACTCTCTCCGGCTGTCCAGGCAAGAGCAGTCGCGTCCGCCAGGGTGACCGTCGAACCGGGAATTGGCCTGATAGCGCGGGCCTTATCCGGGTCCGATGGAGTCGGGGCGATGATACCTTCCTTGTAAGCAAAAAAGTCCACGTCGATAGCTCCAAACTGGGGAGTGGCTCCTACACCCATAGAAATATAACTTTCTGTGAAATCTCCGCCGTCACCCGCAGTTAAATGGAACTCGTTAGGTGTGGTCGAACCATCCACATAGATAGTGGCTTTGTGGGTTCCGCCCCCGCTGGTATCCGGCTCGATATTGATCCAGAATTCATGCCAGATTGTCATCTCGTCGATGGGAAGTATGTTCAAAGTGCCCGGTTCGTCTCCCTGAATGTCTACATCACCCGAGGGCGAGGTGCCGTTGAGCTTGTTCATGGTCAAGCCGTTGGCTGGAATTTCATCATCGTCCGAAGCCAGCGACAGGGCAAAACCGATAGCCTGGTCGCCGCCGGCTTCCTGATGGACGCCGAAGCTGTCTTTTCCGCCGTCATGGCATACGTAACCTGCGCCTTCGGCCGGCCAGGGCGTAACTGCGCCGCCCCCGTCCGGATGGACGTCGTCCAGCGGCGGGGTTGTGGAAATACGTGCACGGAATGAAATTGTAATTCCATGTACGGTCAGGATTTCATCCGCTATGGACTGGTCGATCTCGTCGATAAGCTGGTGGCCGAAAAAGATCTTTCGGTTGCTGGGGTCACTCTGGCCGTGATCCCTTGTATCTCCGGTATCCTGCATACGAACAAAATTCACCCCCTCTTCGCTCAGTGCATTGACCCCTCCCGGTATTCCGGAACCGATTTCAGACTCATCCCAGGAGTCCGAGCCGTTGTCGTGGCTCCATGTCCCATCCAATGCCGTGAAATCAGCTCCCGCGGCGGCCGAATCGCCGGTATAAATGTACGTCCAGCCGTCGATAGGGTCTCCGTAATCGACGCCGGCGAAAGTCAGGTTGCTGCTGAGGCAAATCGCAAGGGCAAAAAAGACTGAAAAGAATGATTTTCTATACATAACAATCCTCCTTTAAAAAGGTGAGTAATAACTGAAACTTTGTTTATATTAGGTAAAATAACCGGCAAGGTTCCCAACTACACTAAATTTTATCTATGTCTAATCAGGACAAATGGTTATGATTTGGCAATACCTCCTTCCCGAATATAACAAAGGTTAAAATAAACAAAAAATCAGCCAAAAAGCGTAATCTTCAACAATTTTTATAGCAGATTTACTGTTTCTATTCAAGAAAAATCTTGTCCGGAAACATGTTTTTTTAGCCCTCACCGAAAATTATGCCGGGTGAGTCCTTTTGTTAGATTTCAAAGTATGTTGTGAGAAGATTTACTCATACTGACTATGCCGTGAAATATCTTGACAAAACGTTTAATTTTACCAATTTTGATGTTGCAGCAGAGATGATTTCGGGGTATAATACTGTTATAATATTGAAGAAGGGTATAAAGAACACAGGAAAGTATGAAAAACTGCAGAACAGAATATTCGTTTTGCGCATCCCATAATTCGGTAGCAGAAATTTGATTTGAGGAGCATTTTATGAATAAGCAAAAGAAAAGCGGCTTCACGTTGATAGAACTTTTGGTTGTGATAGCTATTATTGCGCTGCTGATGTCGATTCTAATGCCGGCGTTGCAGCGGGTGAGAAAGCAGGCCAGGAGCGTTGTGTGCATAAGCAAGCTCAAGCAGTGGGGCCTGTTCTTCTCGATGTATGCAGAAGACTATAATGGGCGATTTATGAATGGTTTTAGAGCTTCGCCTGGAAATCGGTGGGTTTATGCACTTGGTGACTATTATAAATGGGATGATGAGTTTACCTGCTGTCCGAATGCGACAAAGCCATGGACCGATGAAAACGGAGTAGATACCGGTGCTGAGGGTACAGATGTCGGTGCAACCATGGCATGGGGATATGATTATAGTAAGCCTCATTGGGCCAAGCCGATGAAGGGTAGTTATGGAATGAGTATGTATGCAACGGATCCCAAACCGGGTGAGGAAGCTCATGACCATGACCCAGAGTGGTTCTGGCGCGGGCCGTCGGTGAAAGGAGCCGGTTACGTACCGTTATTCGCCGAAGCAAAGCGTTATAACGGTGCACCGTTACATACTGACACCCCACCCCCAACTAATGGCGATTTTTGGAACGATGAAGCACAAATGGGCCGTTTTTGTATGGATCGACACGATGGATTCGCGGGCTGTTTGTTTTTAGATTATTCTGCTCGTAAAGTGGGGCTCAAAGAACTTTGGACCCTTAAATGGCATCGAGAGTATAATGTAGCCGGCCCCTGGACCCTCGGCGGCGGTGTCCAGCCGACCGACTGGCCCGATTGGATGAGAGATTTAAAAGACTATTGATAACGACCGCTTAACAAGGGCGGGGCTAATTGAACATATTATTGTATCACTTCTTGCGGTAAGTTTCTGCTGGAGCTTGCTTATATTATGTTTGCTCATTTTTGAGCAAATCCAGCCTTATTTTTCCAAATTTACGCCGTAATCCTTGACGGAGATATGGGGAATATGGTATAAATGGATGGTTAAGACTGTAGAATGCGCGTCTTTTAACCGATTTAAGTCTGAA
>Ga0207752_1001303_pt1 | contig 11543 bp, 9 predicted proteins | sample Pon2CUnioCityCA_6_FD_187272 | JGI IMG/M metagenome (GOLD analysis project Ga0207752, IMG submission 187272) | Marine sediment microbial community from Union City, CA, USA - Pond 2C Sediment 2 (SPAdes) | ecosystem: Environmental > Aquatic > Marine > Intertidal zone > Salt pond sediment ... | reverse complement strand
TTCCCCATTCAGAGCTGTTGACGAATACGACGTCCACATGGACCCAAAAAACAGGGAAATCATCGCCAACCTCATAGTCTCCTCAGTCGCTGATTCAGATTCACAATACTTGGCCATCACCCCCAGCCAGCTCACCTTCACCGGCAAGGACATCCACCTAATAACCGTCCAGAACGTGGAAGGAGCCTCACTCATAAAAGAGGTAACATAATTGTCCACAAAAGAGAAGAAACATAGCAGCGAACGCCTTCAACGCGTCATCGAACTATGCAAATCCGTTGAAACTCGGGGAGTGGACCCCTTTGCCGTGGACGTAGACGACATCATCGCAACACTGAACAAATGTTTTCCAGACTGGGAATCGCCAGAAGAACTGTCTCTGGACGCGGAAGCCGTTCAATACCTTGCGTCGGTGATACAGAATCAGGGAAACTGGGTGAAACAAAGATCAACCTCCCTGTACACAGACCCCTTCCTGCTCGAAGAAAAACTTCAGCGACTGAATAAAGAAGAGCTGGTCACCCTTTTTACGAAAGTTTGGAACCCAGTCATCGAGCTGGAGCAACTTTCTATCCCCAGCCTAACGGGAGCCATGAAATACTGGAATGACCTCGCTCCCATAGATGAAAGGTGGACAAGAAATGTTCCCATGCAGGTGGCGGCTGGAGCCACCACACGGGAAGAACTGATTAAGCAGAGAATCTTAGCTGAAAAAACCTTTTTTGAGGAACTGGAAGCTTTCTGGACAGAACTCAAGCAAAAGGTGGGCGAAAACGAGAAGATTGATTACTGGGATTTTGTTGGCGCCGACACCTACAACGAAACGTTAGACAGAGCATACATGACCAGTTTCCTGGTAACCTACGGCTATGCAACATTGGAGCTGCGTCCGCTAGAGGAGGAGATTTTCATCAAGCCCTTCACAAAGCCGAGGTCAGAGCTGGCTGACAAGAGGATGGTTTCTGTTCCCATCTCAGTAAGCCACAAAGAATGGATGCGATGGAAAGAGGGAAAACAGATATGAAGAGAAAAGCTTACTACGCCCGAAAAATCAAGAGAGCAGCACAGCTGCTATTTTATAAGCGGCACATGAAGCCGGGCGTGAAAGGATGGGAACTGAAGAATGCGTTGGGGTCCGATTACCCTAAAATCCTTAAAGTTCTGGATAACCATCTGAAGAAGCTGGACCTGCAGGTGAAAACAGTTTTTGAGGGCGAAGAACCCAAGGAGAAGCCGACACTTGAAGAACTGAACAGGGCTCGGTTTTTCGTCACCCTTAGAGGCGGTTTGCCGTCGAAGGACGCCAAGATGATGGGCTGGCGAATCGACGACATTGCCGGTTTGGCTGTAGCTATCTCATACATAATCTCCAAGAGGGGGAAGGCTCCCCGCGAAGACGTGGAGGACATGCTCCGCAGTAAGCTGCCGGGATGGAGAGTTGAAATGAACCTGAACCGTTACATCAAAGCTGGATACTTGGCTGAAGACGAGAACAAAATGCTTTACTTGGACTGGAGAACCAGAGCAGAAGTCGACCAAAAAGAGCTTGTTGACCTTCTTCTGGGAACCGAAAGCTAAACTCTAATCAGACTGCTGTTGCGATCAGCTTTTTTGTTATTCCCATAATAAATGAGTCTGGATAAAGCATTTATGGAAAGCAACGAAGATAATAGCTGAATTCCTGATGTAGGACACCTTATAAATGAATGAACCCGTAAAATTCAACAATATGCTTCATATGTCAATATGTGAAAGCAATAACAGACCAGAAGGGCGGTGAAATCATCCTTGAAACAGACAGGAATAAAGCAAAAGTTATTCTTCCTTTTTTTGGCAGCACTTATGTTCACCGTTTCATTTTCATCAATCGCTTCCGAAGTTACGGCTCAGGAGACCGTTGAAACTGACCCGGAATACTTCATGGGAATGCTGATTCTTGAAAGCCAGCAACAGGCAATCTTGGACAGCATAAACAAAGTGAAAGAGCTGCAACTCGGCAATCTGGTTGTTCTCCATCCCATGGATCAAGCATGGAATCTAGACTTGATAGAGGAGGCAATAAGAGAAGCAGACAATCTGGGACTCTACGTCATGTTTGAACCGTTCAACTTTTCTGACCATGAAATAAGAGTGTCGCCTGAACAGTTTGGAACGTGGAAAGCAAAGTATCCCCACCTCTTAGGCATTATAGTTTCAGAGATCATGGGAAAACAGGCTGACCTGAATCTGTGGCTAGACAACTCAACTGGAACCATCAACACTCGGCTTCAAGCAGAGCAAGAACTAATCGAAACCATCACCGATAGAATGCAACTGGCAGAATTCAAGGAGAAGGGCGCCAGAATCTTTCTTCAGGAAAACGTTATCGGCTATGCTGCAGCAAACACGTCTTACTGCGACGTTTTCGTCAGCAAAATATTCAATGCACCAAACACAGAACTGATGACAGGCTTAGCCAGAGGAATGCAAAAAACCTATGACATACCTGCATGGGGGCTGTGGGTGGACACTTGGAGGGAATGGGTAAAACCTCCAGCAGATTTCACGCCCAATGACGTTGAGAGGGCTCTTTATGAAGGATTGTTCTATGGAGCAAAATACTTCTTTTTTGAACAAGGCAACTTTTTCGGAACTCTTGATCGCGATTGGCCCCGCAAATACATCATTCTGGATGAGGATGGCACACTAAGTGAGTATGGAAAGGTGATTCAGAGGTTTTATGCCTTCTTGCGAAACGGAAGGAACATGGGGCATCAACAGCCAGATTACAGTCCATCTATTGCGGTGATGATTGGGCAGAGCGGATGGAGCAGCCGAGGACCAGACTGGGGATTCTGGGGCCAGTCTGAAAGGCAGGGAGACTTCGATTATACTCTATTGAACATGTTCTTCCCCGGAATTGGCGACAACTGGCACATTGGCGATGCACTAAACGGAAAAGAGTTTACAGGGTTACCCTTCGGAATGGTGGACATTATCACCGTTTACGCTCCGCCGTCTGTACTGGAGCAGTATGATGTTATTGTTGGCTTGGGGTGGAGCCTGATGACAGACAGCATCGCCAGCAATATTGAAGATTACGTTGAGGATGGCGGGGTTTTCCTATCGTTCCTGACTTTTACTCACAGTAACGAAACAGTGGATGACCTTGAAGACCCTTATGCGTGGACTGAAAGTTTTGCTTCCCTGTTCGGCATAAGCGTAAGCACTCCTGCTGCCAGTCAAGGGGATGTGAAGGCTGACACGTTTTTGCATAATATTACGTTTACACAAGACACTTTCTGGTATCCCTGGAACGGAAAGACCTACAGCTACTTTGACTCAGATGAAACCGGTTCTTGGTTCTGGAAATTCAAATGTGAACTGTCCGAAAGCGAAAACACTAGGGTGATAGCTTGGGTTGACGGGATTCAAAGCAGAACTAACGCTTTCATTGTTGAGAACAAGAAGGGGGCAGGTTACACTTACGTTATAAACACCCGTAACCCCAATTCTCTGCCGAACAGCGTTTTAGCTGATGTCCTAACAGAGTTCATATATCATCTCTGCACGTATCAAACGCGAATTATGTCATATGCTCCATATCCACAAACAGAGTACTGGCTGAACCATGGGCAAGCTGACAGAACCGTCTACCTCATGCATGACAACTCCACAACGCCTCAAAACTTCACATATTACGTTAGACCATTGGATGCAGGCTTAAGCCTTGACGAAGAGCACATAATCTTCGAGTATTTCAACAACGAATTCTACGGCGTCACTGAAAAAAACATAATTCCGCTTAACGTAACATTGCAGCCAAATGAAGCTAAACTCTTCCGGTTACTCGAAAATGCTAGTGAGCCTCAGGTGTTATACTCTGACGCTCTTTTAACTGCGGCTACCATCTTTGCTGACCAACGCTTGACAATTGCCCTCACAGGTATGAAAGACAAAACAAACACCACCCAGATTTATTGTGGAGATTTAGGACGCCCCCGATACATCCTCGGCTTACCCTCTAGTATTGAACAAGTCTATGACCAGAAAACCAACATTTTAACATTGATCTCCGACTCCAACATCACCATCGGTTGGGATAACACAAATGGCTTTTCTGTGATTTCATCAACCGTTTCTCTGACAGAATTTTCATGGAATTCATCCCGTGGTAAGCTAAACATTTCCGCACAAGGAACCGCAGGACAACAAGGCTCCATACAGCTGCAGACTGGAGGAATAAAACCTTACTACATCAAGTTCGACGATGTGGAATACGCAAAATGGAATTATGATGACTCAACGGGGATTCTGGCCGCCAACTTTTCGTTTACATCCAAGACAGCAGAGATTGTCTTGGGTTTAAAACAGATTGAAGTGAATAGCGTTTTTGTTAGCGATGAGCGGGCTGATGTAGGAAGTGCACAGACTGTTGGTTTTCACGTGGCGTGGATGCGTAATGGTTCTGATTTGGCTGGAGCAACCGTTGAAGTTAATGGCACCGAATATGTGACAAACCAAACAGGATGGATCAGTTTCAACACCAGCTATCATAGCGTTGGCAGACTTGTTTGGAGCGTTACTGGTGTAGAATATAAGGGCATAACTGATTACGCCAAATCCGTTGCTGACCCCGCAATCATCTGGGATAGAGTTAATGTTACGGATTGTATTGTAGTCGATGATGTTGTTCAGGCGGGTTCGTCGCAGACTGTGTGGCTAACGGCTGAGTACGAGTACGATTCTGTAACCTTTGATAATTCAAGGGGAACTATTTTTCTTGATGGCGAGCCTATGGTCTGGTCTAGCCAAAATTCAAGGTGGGAATATAATGCGACATCAAACGTTCTTGGTCCAAGAACATATGAAGTTACAGCGGTTGACGATGAAAGTTTTGACCTATCAAATCTTCGCAATCAAAACGAGAATATAGAAATCACTTGGGACAAAATTGAGATAACTAAGACCGAGTTTGAGACCAATTCATTGGGGGTGACGACAATAAGAGTTTATGTCGCCTATAATTACACCCAGAATCCAGTGGTCAACGCGAATGTTTCAGTGAATGGAAAAGTATGCAACGAAATCGAGCAGGGAACATATGGGTGTGAGATAAACGATTGGGGTCCATCTCAAAGGTTCATTGTTGAAGCGGATTATCCAGACTTTGAGCAAGCCACCAAAACCGTATCCAACCGTCACACCTTAAACACAATGTTGTACGTGCTAATCGTGTTAGCAATTCTTTTAACAGCAGCATTTTTTGTGCTGAGAAAAAAGCGGAAACAACAAAAGGGTGAAACCATATCTTCAGGCACTCCACCAAACATAAGGCTTTTATCTGTTAACTTGAGGAAGAGGGGATGGGTATAGTGAAGAAAGTGGATTGGAAAATCCTTTTATTAACAGCACTGGCTGCATTCATCGGCAGCATTGGACAGCTGGAATTCAAACAAGGAGCAAACAACCTCCAGTTCGACATCAAGATGCTGCTCACAAACTACCATCTAATCGCCGGAGTTGCTGTATACGCCCTGTCCACTGTTCTTTACGTTTATGCCCTAAACAAAGAGAACCTTTCCATACTCTACCCAATAATCGCCACTTCCTACATCTGGACACTCATATTCTCAAAAATATTCCTCAAGGAGCCAGTGGGATTAACCAGCTGGGCAGGCGTCTTCTTCATTCTGTTGGGAGTCGCCCTTATTGCAACACAAGCAGGGAGATAACCGTTGCTTGTGATAACTGTTCCAGCCTATAATGAAGCAAAAACCCTAAGAAAATGTGTAGAAACGCTCCTGAAAGAAGCCCCTCAATTAGGAGAAGACTTTCGCATTGTAATAGCTGAGGATGGAAGTACGGATGGAACAGATTCTGTGGCTAAATGTTTGGAGGGAATGTACTCATCGGTTATCCATCTGCATTCAGCTCAGAAACTAGGGAGAGGGCTAGCACTGAAGCGTGCTTGGAACAAGTTAGATGGCGACATATACGTTTTTGTTGACTGCGACCTTGCTACAGACATGAAATATTTTCCTCAATTGATTAATTCAATAAGAGAAGGAAATGATTTGGCTACGGGGTCCAGATACATGAATGGTGCTAAGACTAATCGTCCCTTTGTAAGAGAGTTCACGTCGCGAATTTACAACAGGGTCCTCAGAATGTTGTACAAAGATAATGTCTTTGATCATCAAATCGGCTTCAAAGCGTTCTCCAGACGTTTAATCAAAGATGAAATGAATAACTGCAAAAGTGACGATTGGTTCTGGGACACTGAAATAATAGTCCGCAGCATTCACGACAATTACAAATATGTTGAGTTTCCTGTAGAATGGAAAGAGAAAAGGAGGAGGAAAACTGCCTTTAAAAGATTAATTTCAGACGTTATAATCCACGGACGCGGCATAATTAGGCTCAGGAGCGCACTTCAAGAAAAGAAAACCGGTTAACCGTTAAAACAGAAAGATTGGATGTTCTTATTGTCTTTCTTATATAGCGAATGAAAGAATTTAATATCCCAGTATGCACAGTTAGAAAGACTAATCCACATGGAGGGACTGACAGTTGGTTACTGTTCTACCAAAAATTGTGAGACAAATCAACAGATGGCGCTTAGTTTTTTTGGTGTTTCTTCTACTGTATACGGCTCTCCTGTTGCTATACTTAGATTATGCGCCGATTCGGTGGGACGAGACACCGCACCTATATGGTGGACTGCTATTAAGCCGTGGACAGTTTGGAGATTACCTGCGAGAAAGCGCTTTTTATCCGCCACTATTCGATACTACAACGGCTCTGTACTTCAAGACAATAGGGTTAAGCGTGTTCTCAGCCAGATTCGTAGCAGTCACGTTTGGTCTCCTTTCTATCTGGATTGTCTTCGAGTATGGCTACAAACTGTATGGACCAAGAAACGCCCTGATTTCAGCCGTTTTGTTGGCTTCAATGCCGGGTTTTATCGTATTGTGCAGAATGGCGCTTATCGAAACCATGCTGATGTTCTTTTTCTCCGTTTCTCTGCTTCTGTTCTTCTCTTGGATGCGCACAAAAAACGATAAGATGCTGATTCTGACAGGAATAACCCTCGGACTAGGATTTCTTGTCAAGTATCAGACTGTGATCGGCGGCATAATCGTACTGGTCAGCTTACTCTATTTCTGCAAACAACGTCTTTCGATTAAGCTCAGCAAATTTTTGATTATTCTAGCTGTTGCGGGACTCGTTATTTCGCCCTGGGTGATTCTCACTTATCAGCAGTATGCCACAAAAATGTTCGGAAAATGGCTTTATGTGGCTGGTATGGGCAACGAAGAAAGACTTGCGTATAGCACACGGTTTCCCACTCCAATTTTTTATCTCATCGAGATGACTCAGCCCTACCCGCATATACATCCGATTGTTTTGCCCATTTACATCCTCGCTCTGCTGGGGTTAGGACTCTGGTTATGGAGAAGAAGCGAAAGCGACAAGTTTTCTCTAATCACATTCGCTGTGGTCTATCTTGTTTTCACCATAATCACCAGCAAGGATTGGCGTTACATAACCTTAGTTTTTCCAATCTTAGCAGTCTCCGCCTCAGAGTTCATCTTGTTCCTCTGGGACAAAGCAAAGGATAGGCTGAGAATACCACACCTCAGCTTCCGCCAAAAGAGTCTCACCAAAGTTGCTGCCGCAGCTTTAGTCGTAACGGTGAGCGTTTCGGTTGTTTACAGTTCATGGGAAGCCTACGTGTGGATAGAATTTGATCACGTTAACATTCCGGTTGAGGAAGCAACTCGATATGTGGTTGAGCGGGTAACGCCAGATGAAAAGATAGTGGTACTATGCGCAGGAAACTACTTCAGCGCAGACATGGTGGAGTACTATCTATTGGTGTCTGATCCAAACCAGGAGCAGCCTACGCAGTATCCTGAGTTGGCGGCTGATGCCTACAAGCCATCCTTTAATTACACTTACTTGATTGAAACTTCTGAAAAGACAAACGTGAAATATTTGATGTTGTTTGAGCACGGCAACATAACGTTCTATGAGACAGACCTGAGGTCCCGCGATGTGTTAGAGGCTATGCTGGACACTGAAAGATTTGTTGTGGAAAAGGAATTTGGAACTTTTCCCCGCCGGATATATATTCTGCGCTTTTTGTTAGATTCCTGAGTGAACATGAAATGATACGAAGACGTGACCGCAAACTTGCCGTAGCCATACCCGTTTCCATAGTCTCTGACATTCCTCATCTGCGAGAGAAGACATTGGAAATTGGTTTGATTGGCAGGGCAGCAGCCATCTTCCGCGTCAACGAGATTATCGTGTTTCCAGACAATCTAGGCTCCAACCAGAAACGGGACAGAAACCTAATTGTCACTCTTCTATCTTATCTGGAGACCCCTCAGTACCTAAGAAAGAGGCTCTTCAAAATCAAGCCTGAACTGCGATATGCAGGTATTCTTCCACCCCTACGTACACCCCATCATCCCCTGCAAAAAAGAGCCAGAAAACTGAAAACAGGAGAATACCGTGAAGGAGCCGTAATATCCGTTACTGAGGACGGCTCGCTTGTGGACATAGGCGTCGAACGGCCAGTGCTGATTCCAGACAAGAAGCTGCCTGTAAACAAAAGAGTTACAATTAAGATAACAAAAGCTGGAAAGCATCCCAGAGTAGCCTTGGCGGACAGGGAGGAGATTCAATCTTACTGGGGCTACACTGTAACGCCATCAAAAGTTTCTTTCGGGCAACTAGCTAAAGCGCATGCCTACGATTTGGTGATTGCCACATCTAAGATGGGAGACACCTTAACAAAGGTCACTGATGAGCTGGCGGAAAGATGGAAAAAAGCGGGCAGCGTTGTGGTGGCTTTTGGTGCGCCAACTCAGGGACTTCAAGAGATTGTGGCGCAAGAAAAAGTTAGTTTAGACAAGGTTGCCGATTTCACGGTTAACACCATTCCAGACCAGGGAACTAAGACAGTTAGAACCGAAGAGGCACTGTATGCTACCCTAGCCCTCCTGAACGTTATTGGTGGCTAAAAAAAGGGAAAATGGAATCGCTTGTCTGTGACGGTTAGGTTTGGGTTGTGGTGGTGGGGCGGCTTCCTAATTCAAGTGGAAGGGAAATTGTTTCGTTGTCTCTTACTATTGTTAAATCGATTGTTTGCCCCGGTAAAGTATATTCCTCCAAGTAAGCCGAGAGGTCATCTATGCCGGTTATTCGTGTGCCGTCAATGGCGACTATTATGTCCCCGCCGATAACCACCATTTCTTCCCCGATTCTAACCTGTTCTGTTCCGCCTTCTAAGCCTGCCTCGTCTGATGGTCCTCCACTTGCAACCTGAGCAACTAGCCACCCATAAGTGACGTCAACATCCATTACTTCAGCAATACTGTAAGTCATGTCGGTTCCTGAGGCACCCAGCCAAGGATGGTCCTCATAGGAACCCGTGTTGATCAAGTCCTCGATTTCCCTCAAGATGGTGTTGGATGGTATCGCGAAGCCCACTCCCTGCGAATTTTCCACAATAGCTGTGGCTATGCCCACAACTTGACCTTGATAGTTCAGAACTGGTCCTCCCGAGTTGCCCGGATTCAGGGGAGCAGTGGTTTGGATGACATTAGGTATAACGTATCCGCCGGTTGTTTCTGCGGACAGTGTTCTGCCTAACGCGCTGACAAATCCTGTGCTCATTGACCCAGCTAATCCGTAAGGGGTTCCCACCACTATAACTGGGTCGCCAACTTGAAGGCTCGATGAGCTGACAATTTCGATAGGCACAAATTCCTCTTCCGGAGCGTCTACAGAAAGCACTGCAAACTCCGCGTAGGGGTCCGAGCCGAGAACCGTTGCTGGGTAGGCGTTGCCGTTTGAGAAAGTCACGGTGATGTTGATTGCGCTGTCGACCACATGATAGTTGGTGATAACCACCATCTGTCCCGTGAAGTTGTAGACGAAGCCGGATCCTTGAGCCTGCGAGTAGTATGCGCGTCCAAACATGTCGTAACCTGACAGCATCATATCGCGGATTACCACAACTGAATCTGCAACTTGCGCGTATAACTCTGAAACTGAAACGTTAGCTTCTGAAACAACGGTGACATTTTGGTATGTCACATCTTGTGGTGACTGTACTTGCGAAAGCTGTTCCTGAAGTGATGTCACCTGATTTTGTAGGGCATCAATGTCCTCAGAAGTAGCTGAATAACAACTCAGGTAGCCAAACAATCCTCCCGCAAGTAGGCTTGCTATGACAACAATTACTATCAGAAGAGTTGAAGTTCGTGGAGTTTTTGGTTCCTCAGAAAGCTCCAACTATAATCCTCCCTCTCTACTTAATGCACTAAATTCATCAGATGAAGAAAAAGGTTTGAAAACTATTTTAATTATTCCTCTTCTTTCCAGTCTTTCCATAGCATCAAGGAACCTGTGATGCTGTTTTCCATTCAACCTAAAATGCTCCAGCATATCATTCACCGAGGAACGGGTGCATCCACAACGCTGAAACTGTCTACGCAAATAATTCACAATAAGCCGCTCTGCCACGCCGCATTTCCATGTGGTATCTCGGAGCAGAACAACGAACGCTGCAAGCTGCCCTTGAGAACGGCTTCTAGTTATGCAAACCAACGTTTTCACCCTTTGAACATTCATCAGATTCGAGTCAACATATTTTCGATATTAAAGAGTTTTTCAGAATTAGACCAAAATTTGTTTGCTGGTGAAAATTCGCAGAACATGGTTTGGAAATAGTTTAGTATTCCTGGACACCAACAAATCTTTGTTTAGGTTGGATTTTGAAATAAATTTAAATATACAAAACAGGGAATGTTGGTATAATTCCGTGACTACAAAAGAAGCTGAAGGTTGAATGTTTATTGAAGTGCCCCCACTGCGGTGAAGAGATTCCTGAAGATGTTAAGTTTTGTCCGAATTGTGGCAAGTCCGTTGAAGTGAAACAACAGAAAAGCACAGATTTGGTGCTTGCCGCAGCCATGTTGACGATAATTTCAGCCGCCTTTTCCGCTAGTTTAGGATATCTTGCATTTGACCGGTACATAACTTTCGTTTTTGACTATAGTTTCTCTATAGTACTCGGCTTTTTGACGGTCGGGATTCTCAGCATTGCAGCCTCTGCGTTTGCCATCATCGCCGGTATATTCATGCTGAAAAAGAAGTACGTTAACGTTTCAATGTTAGGAGCTATTGTTCTATTGGTTTCGGCATTTGGCAACTACATAACCCTCCACTATTACCGTCTTCAATATTCTCAACAATACGGCTTCATGGAAATCGCATTGTTTTGTGAAATAACGATACTCATATTCGCAATCTTGAGTGGAATGTTCATTACTACATCAAAGTCTGAATTCGCATAAGCCAACAATCAGTTAAGTTCTTCAACCATCATTTCATTTTTTGGAAATACAGTCCAAATTTCCTATTAATACGGTATTTGAACGGTTCCTCATGAAAGCGTTAGAAGCTTAAAAAGAGGGAAAGGAGAGGGGAGTCGTTCTGGCTGCTTCGAAAGTAGTTCAATTCACGGTTTGAAGGCTGAAATCTCT
>Ga0207752_1001302_pt1 | contig 11546 bp, 8 predicted proteins | sample Pon2CUnioCityCA_6_FD_187272 | JGI IMG/M metagenome (GOLD analysis project Ga0207752, IMG submission 187272) | Marine sediment microbial community from Union City, CA, USA - Pond 2C Sediment 2 (SPAdes) | ecosystem: Environmental > Aquatic > Marine > Intertidal zone > Salt pond sediment ... | reverse complement strand
CCAGCCCCTCCCGCCCACCACCTGCGCCACCGAGGCCCACCCGCCCAATCTACCCGTGGCCCGCGCCCGGCTGGCCCCCCTCGGCGTCAACGTCGTCGCCGTCGAAGATGACGAGCATCTGCCCCTCCCCGGCAGCACCTTCGACCTGGTCATCAACCGCCACGAGCGCTTCATCGCCGCCGAACTCGCCCGTATCCTGCGCCCCGGCGGTCACTTCATCACCCAGCAAGTCGGCGAGCAAAACCTGGACGAACTGAACCGCTGGCTGACCGGCAGCGGCCGGGGTAAGAACCGCTCCTATCTCCAGACCGCCCTTTCCCACCTCAAGGCCGCCGGGTTGCGCATCACCACCGCCGACGAGGCCTTCGTCGAAGTCCGCTTCGAGGACGTCGGCGCTATCGTTTACCTGCTCCGGGCCGTGCCCTGGCAACTCCCCGGCTTCTCCGTCGCCACCTACGAACCCCGGCTGCGGGAGCTCCACGACCAGATTCAGAACCATGGACCGCTGGTCGCCCGCGACCATCGTTACTATCTCGAGGTAGAAAAAGCATGAAAATCGTTGAAGATGGCACCGTTACCAGCCCGCAAGGATTCCAGGCCGCCGCAGTCGCCTCCGGCCTCAAAAAGCAAAAAGAGGGCAAGCGTCCGTTAGACCTGGCCCTCGTCACCGCCGGCCACGATTGCACCGCCGCCGGCGTCTTCACCCAAAACGTCGTCGCCGCCGCCCCCGTGCTCCTCGACCGCGAAACCCTTGCCGCCAACCGCACCGCCATCCGTGCCGTCCTCGCCAACGCCGGCAACGCCAACGCCTGCACCGGCATGGCCGGCGAAGCCGCCGCCCGCGGCATGCAACAAAACGCCGCCCTCGCCCTCCATCTCCGGCCGGAACAGGTCCTCATCCTCTCCACCGGCGTCATCGGCGTGCCCCTGCCCATGCCCCGCGTCAACGCCGCCATCGACGCCGTCGCCCGTCGCCTCCGGCCCGGCCACGGCCACGGCGACGCTGCCGCCCGCGCCATCATGACCACCGACACCTTCCCCAAGCAACTCGCCGTCCAGGTTGAACTCCCCGGCCAGGGCCCTGTCACCATCGGCGGCATGGCCAAAGGCGCCGGCATGATCCACCCCGATATGGCCACCATGCTCGCCGTGCTCACCACCGACGCCGCCGTCTCCGCCCCCCTCCTCCAGGAACTCCTCCAGTCCGCCGTAGACCTCAGCTTCAACCGCATCAGCGTCGACGGCGACACCAGCACCAATGACACCGTCCTCCTGCTCGCCAACGGCAGCAGCGGCGCCACCGTCGAAGCGCATGATGCCGGCGCCCTCGCCCCCTTCACCCAGGCCCTCACCTACCTCTGCACCCGGCTGGCCCAGATGATCGTCCGCGACGGCGAAGGCGCTACCAAATTCGTCGAAATCCGCGTAACCGGCGCCCCCACCCGGCAGGGCGCCGTCCGCGTCGCCCAGACCATCGCCACCTCCCCCCTCGTCAAAACCGCCCTCGCCGGCAGCGACGCCAACTGGGGCCGCATCCTCGCCGCCGCCGGCCGTGCCGGCGTCCCCTTCGCCCAGGAACACACCGCCCTCTGGGCCGGCCCCCTCTCCCCCGCAGAAGCCACCACCCTCCCCGGCGACCGCGAAACCGCCGGCGATATGCCCCCCGGCTTCCTCCAACTCGTCACCCGAGGCACCCCCACCGCCTACCGGGAAGCCGAAGCCGCCGCCATCTTCGCCCGCGACGACATCGTCCTCCACCTCGACCTCGGCGCCGGCAGCGGCACCGCCACCGTGTGGACCTGCGACCTCACCCACGGCTACGTCACCATCAACGCCGACTACCGCAGCTAACCCCCGCCTGCAACCCCGCCGGCAAAAAACAAAATCCGTTCATTTCCCTAATTCGTCGTTCTCTCCCACCGTGCACCACTCGCTCCAGGAGCCCGCGTAGAGACGGGCCATGCCGAGGCCCGCGTGGGCCTGGGCCAGCAGGTTGTGGCACGAGGTGACGCCGGAGCCGCAGTAGTAGACGGCCGTGGCCGGGCCGGCGTCGCCGAGGACGGCGCCAAGCTGGCGGCGGAGGGTGTCCGCTGGGAGAAAGCGACCATCCTCGTCGAGGTTCTGCCGGTAATGGTAATTCACGGCACCGGCAATGTGGCCGGCAACCGGGTCGTATGGTTCCTCCTCACCCCGGTATCGTTCCGGTGCCCGGCTGTCGATGAGCGGGCGGACCTCCGGCACCTCATCGCGCAGGACCAGCCACCCCTGGCGAGGCTCGCCCCGGAAGGCTGCCGCTGCGTTGCTTTCGACGCCGCCGGTGGTAGGATACCCGGCCGCCTGCCACGCTGGCCAGCCACCGTCGAGGACGGCAGCAGCTTCGTGCCCCATGTACTGCAGCATCCACCACAGGCGGGCAGCAATCGCCCCGCCGAAATCATCATAGGCGACGACCTGGGTGTCCGGGCCGATGCCCACTCCGGAGAAAAGGGTGGTGAGGGCCGCGGGGGTCGGCATCGGGTGCCGGCCGCGGTCGGTGACCGGTGGCCCGCTCAAGGTCTCGTCGAGATGGGCGTAGACGGCGCCGGGAATATGGGCCTCGCGATAAGCGCGGCGCCCCGCTTCCGTGTCGTCCAGGCTGAAACGGCAGTCCACGATCACCCAGCCGGGATCGTCCAGGTGGGAAGCAAGAGTAGCGGGGGAGACGAGGGTGCTATAAGACATTGTACTCCTCTGGTTAGCCGGCAGCCCCCACTGTTCACTGTCCACTATTCACTGCCCACTACCCACCACCCACCATTCACTCTTCGCGGCGGATGCCAAACTCGGCGGCCCAGTACCACAGGTTCGGTGCGGTGCCCTCTGCCCTGAAGCCCACGCCGACTTCGGTGGCGGCCGGGTTGAGAATCAGGGTGCGGTGGGGTGGGCTATTGACCCAGAACTCGACCACGGGCACCGGGCTCTCCCAGCCCCAGGCCACCGCTTCGCCGGCGTAGGCGCCGGGATAACCGTAGCGCCGCTGGCGCTCGGCCGGGCGAGAGCCGTCGGAACCGCCGTGCATGATTTCCGGGTTGCCGGCCATGTCGACGGTGTGCATCTGGGCGGCGATGCTTAACTCATAGTTGTAGGCGACCGGGGCCAGACCGTGGAGCCGGCGGGCCTCGTTGATATACCAGAGTAGCATCTCCGCCGGGGTGGCGGCCGGATCGAGCGGCGATTGCGGCGGCAGGGCGATCGCCTCAAATTGCTCCGGCTGGGCCGCTGGCTGCGCTGGGATGGATGGTTGTGGTTGTGGTTGCGCCTGCGGTTGCGATGGGTCCGGGGGCTGTGGTTGCGCTGCCGGCTGGGCCGGGGGAGCGGGTTGTGTCGGCGCCGCTGCCGGGGATGGGTCCGCCGCCGTGGGCGCGGCCGGCGCCGCTTCCGCGTTCTCCACACTCACGTCACTGCCGGTGGCCGGTGCCGGATAAGGCTGCTGCGCCGCCGGTGCGGATGCGGGCGCAGACGGGGCCGGCGCTTCCTCCCCGGTGGCCGGGACGGTGATGACGGTGCCTTCCGCCTCAGTATTATCCTCCGGCGTGCCGACGGATGGGCCGCTCTGGTAGGCGATCTGGGGCAGGAAGAGGTAGACGGTGCCCTGTTCTACGTGCACCGGGCGCACGACCCGCGTTTCGCCAAAATCGTTGGCGGCCGTCATCGTCACCTGGTAGTCGCCGGCCTGGCGGTAGTTGTGGCTGACCGTTTCCCCCTCATAGGTGGCGCCGTCGCCCATTTCCCAGCGGACGGCGGTGACCGTCCCGTCGGTATAGGCCCGGCCCTGGAGCGGGCGTCCGGTGACCGTTTCTTCTTCGAGGATGAGGTCGGCGGTGGCGTTGCTGCCTACGGTAAGCACCTGGCTGCTCTGTGCCTGGCCGTGCTCGCTTTCTACCAGCAGGCGCACTTCATAGGTGCCGGGGGCACTGTAGCGGTGGGTTGGATGGCGTTCGTTGCTGCCGCTGCCATCGCCGAAATCCCAGAGGTAGCTCAGAGGCGGCTGGCCGGCACTCTCGTCGCTAAATTGCACCGGCTGGTCGACGACGGGACGTTCGTCATCCACGGCAAAGGCGGCTGCCGGCCGCGAGACGACGGTGACCGTGCCCGTAGCGGTGGCCACAGAGAGGGGGTTGGCAACCTGGACGGTGACCTCGTAAGTGCCGGGCGCGGCATAGACGACCACCGGGTCGCGAGCGGCCACGTGGCGCCCGTCGCCCAGGGCCCAGCTCTGCGTAAAGGGGCCGGTGCCGGCGAGATTGGCCTGTAATTGCACGGGCTGGCCGACGGAAACCGTCTCCGGCCGGCTGGTGACGGTGGCCGCAGGGGGCAGGCCGGTCCAGAAGGTGGCGGTGGCCTGCTGTACCTGCTCCCCATCATGCAACGATACCGTCACCGCCTGCTCCGGATGGGTCAGGTCGGCCACGGCCGCGGCAAAGGGCACGGTCAGGCTTGCGCTTTCGCCCGGCGGCACCAGCGGCAGCCAGTTGAGGACGTTCTCCTGGTAGTTGAAGGTCGTACTGGCGGGAAAGCGCCGGCCGCGGTGCGTGAGACTGGTGGGCAGGTGGAGGGCGAGCCGCGGGTTGGCCGCTGTCGCCCGGCGGTTTGTCAGGACCAGGGTAAGGGTGATCGTATCGCGGGGGGTACTGACGGCCGGCGACACGTCCAGCGTCAGGTGGAGGGGCCCCTCAATTTCGACGCTGGCCGCAGCGGCCGGCTGCATCAGGCCCCTGGCAGCCACCAGTGGCCCCCACATGGTGATGGCGAGGAGGCTGGCTATCGTCAGCAACGACCACGCGACCCTGATCTTCCCTCTCATTGGCTGCAGTTTATCAAAGTTATGGCACCGGTACAAGGATTTGGCAGAGATTTTACCACTTCTTCAGGGTTGGCGCATTCTCCAGGAACCGCGTTCCTTTCGCTGTCCGTGCGCGGGCCGGGTGCGGTCATGAGGAATGCGGTTCCTTCAGTCGCGGATGCCGTGCATTCTCGCTACAAGTCGCTACAATAGAAGCGTTGATTCAGGAGATTCACAGCAACCAATTGCCTTAATCCTCGCGGCGGGCCACGGTCACAGACAACACAGCAGGGTGCGCCCACTTTGCGAGGATAGAGGAGGAGACGCAGACGTTCGTGGCTAGCGGCGAAAAAGAGAACGGGCGGGGGTTTCTGGCATCTTTGTTTAGACGAGGCGAGCCTGATGTGGAGATTGGCGGCTACCAGGCCGGCGATCTCCAGGAAGAGCGCCCGATCCACGTCCTGGCAGGGGCGGCCGTTGCCGGAAACCTGGCAGCACCGAAGGTGGTGGTGGCGGGTCTGGTGTACGGGCAGATTGTGACCAGACAACTGCGCATCGAGGAGGGGGGGCAGGTGTGGGGCGATGTCCACGCCCAGGAGGTCACGGTAACGGACGGGGGTAAAGTCCATGGCTGGCTGCATACAATTGACGAGGACGGATACCGGCAGTTGTACGAAAACGGCACGGCAGCCGGGAGCGCCGGTGTAGGGAAGCCGGAGATACCGGACGATTTGCTACCTGCAGAAGTGGCAGGGCCGGCGGACACAAAGGGGGAAGGGCTGCCCGGCGCTGGCAAGCTCGTGCGCCTGCTGCAGCAGGAAGCGGGAGCAGCGCTGGCCGCCCGCAGCGAAGTCGAGGCAACCTTTGAACAGCGGGTCACCGAAATCGCCGGGGATACCCGGGCCCGGGTGCGCGAATTGGACGAAGCGCTGGGGGTGGCGCAGCAGGAACTATCGGCGATAGAGATCCGGCTGGCCGATCGCGGGCGGCAGCTCGAAGCGCAGCAGAAACGGATGGAGAGCCAGGAAGAAGAGCTGGAGAGTGTGCGCACCTTGTTGGACGAGCGGTCGTCGCGCCTGCAGCAGCTAAAGGCGCGGCTCCTGGCGGAGAATAAGGCGCGGGCCGAGGCCGAGGCCCACGGTCAATCGCTGGAAGCGCGGCTGAATGAAAGCATGGGCCGGGCGGATGAACTGGCCGGCCGGGTAGAAAGCCTGGAAAGCGCTCTGCAGTCGAGCGTGCAGCACACGGCCGAACAGGAAGAGGCGCTGGTCCACTGGCAGGAACTGGCGGAGGTGACCCAGCGGCGGGTGGCCGAACTGGAAGAAGAGCTGGCGACCGCCCGGCAAACGATCGAAGGTAACGAGCAAGTGGTGGAGCAGATGCGTGCCCAGGGCGAACAGGTGCAAAAAGCGTGGGGCAAGGCGTACGGGGAGGTAGAGGCCCTGCAGCAGGAGCTGGCAGACCGCCCGGTGCCGCTCGATGGAGAGGAGGGCGCGCTCCAGCAGGCGAAGCAGAAGATTGGGAGGCTGGAATCCGCGCTCGCCGAGATGGAGGCGACCTTGCAGGAACAGCAGAGCCAGTCGCTATGGTACAGGGCATCGCTGAAAACGACGAAAGCGGCATTGCAGCAGATCCAACAGGAACTGATCCGGCAGCAAGAGACGATGCAGTTGCTGCAAAGGGAAGCCGGCGAGAGCCGGCTGCTGGCCGAAGAATGGAAGGGGAATGTCGGCCGGCTGTCCGAGCTGTTGTATGAAGCTGAACAAAGGGGGAAGGAAAAGGACGGCGCGCTCCGGCAAATGCAGGTTGCGCTGGAGGAAGCGCGGGCTGCCCTGTCGATGCAGGATGTCCGGAGTGACGAGATGCAAGCGCTCCGGCAGTCGATCCGGCAGCGCGATATGCAAATTGAGGCACTGGAAGAGGAAGTGGACGGCTACCACGAACAGGTGACGGCCCAGCGAGAACGGCTGGCGGAGGCGCGGGCCGAGCTGGCCGAGGGACTCGTGACGTTGCGGGAGATGAAGCGTGTCTTAGAAAAGCGGACTCAGGAAGTGAAGAAGATTCGCTACCTGGCGACGCAGCGGATCCAGCAGTTGGAGAGTGAATTGGCCGGGCTGAGGGAAGATAGCGCGTAGGGTGCAGGGCGTGTTCGACACTTTGCCATTCCTCGCTACAATGGGCGGGATGCAGCGTTATAGCATTTCGGTTTAAGGAGCATTTATGAGCACAGTAGATCTGGCCGTCATCGGCGGAAGCGGGTTGTACGACATGCCCGGCCTGCACGATGTACAAACCAGCGACGTCACAACCCCCTTCGGCAAACCGTCCGACAAGATTACGGTCGGGACCCTGCACGGTCGACGCCTTGCCTTTTTGCCCCGCCACGGCCGGGGTCATGTCCTGTCGCCTACGGAGGTTCCCTACCGGGCGAACATTTACGCCCTGAAGGAGTTGGGCGCCAGATACGTCATCTCGGTCAGTGCCTGTGGTTCATTGCGCGAAGATTACCGGCCGGGGGATATCGTGATCCCCGGCCAGCTTTTCGATTTTACCAGGGAGCGAGAACGCTCTTTTTTCGGCGACGGTCTGGTAGCGCATGTCGGCGTGGGGGATCCTTTTTCCCCGGAGCTAAGCACGGCCCTGGCAGGCGCCGTCCGGGAAGTGGGCGGCACGGTTCACGAAACCGGCACCTTTATCACCATTGAAGGCCCCCGCTTCAGTACCCGGGGCGAGTCGAATACGTTCCGCCAGTGGGGCATGAGCATTATCGGCATGACGACCAGCCCGGAGGCGTTCCTGGCGGTGGAAGCGGAAATGGCCTATGCGGTGATGGCCCACATTACCGATTACGACGTGTGGCACGAGAGCGAGGAAGATGTGACGGTGGAAATGGTGGTGCGGACCCTGTCGCGGAACACCGCCCTGGCGCAGAAGGCGCTGGCCCAACTGGTCGCCGCCATGGACGATTGGGAGGGGGATTTCGCGGCTCATCATGCGCTGCAGGGCGCGCTGATCACCGATCTGGAGGCGATACCGGCGGAAACGAAGGAGAAGCTGGCCCTGCTGGTAGACGCTTACCTGTAAGTCCATGTCGCTGACCTCGCTGACCATGCTGGCGGAGGAGCGACGCTGGCAGGAGCGGGCCCTTCTCTTGCTGGCCGCGCTTTTCGTGCTGACCAGCGCGTTAACCCTCAGCCTGGCGCTGGAAGGGCGCATCGCGGGCAACCACCTGGCGGCGCCCGCTATCTGGCTGTTGTTGATGGGGAGTGCCCACGGGTTGCTGGAACGCTACCGGCCGCAGCGGGATCCGCTCTTGTTGCCCCTCTATGCTCTCTTGAGCGGCTGGGGGCTGGTGCTGATCGACCGCCTCGCCCCTAATTTTCTGTGGCGACAGACAGTGTGGTTGGGGTTGGGGACGGCGGTGCTGGTGGCCGTGGCCATCCTTCCTTATAACCTGCGCGTCCTGCGCCGCTATCGCTATACGTGGCTGACACTGGGGATATTGCTGCTGGTGGCCACCCTGGTGTTCGGGGTGAACCCGGCCGGGGTCGGAGCTGCCCTCTGGTTGCCGCTGCCGTTCAGCCCGCGCATCTTCTTCCAGCCCTCCGAATTGCTGAAACTGTTGCTGATCATCTTCCTGGCCAGCTACTTCGACCAGTATGAACGGACCGGCGGCTTGCGCGAGCAAAAAGGGTTGCGGGCCCATCTGTTTTTCCTGGGGCCGCTCCTGCTGATGTGGGGCTTTTGTGTGCTGCTGCTGGTCTGGCAGCAGGATCTGGGGGCGGCCACCCTCTTTTTCCTCTCTTTCCTGGCACTCCTGTACCTCGCGGCCGGTGAATGGCGCTATCTGGCGGCAGGGCTTGGCCTGCTGTTGCTGGCGGCGGTGCTGGGTTATTTCACTTTTGCCGTGGTCGAGTTACGGGTGGACGCCTGGTGGAATCCGTGGCCGGATGCGACCGGCCGCGCCTTCCAGATCGTGCAATCTCTGTACGCAGTGGCCGCCGGGGGAATTACCGGCCAGGGCGTGGGGCAGGGATTTCCCACCTACATCCCGGTGGTTCACTCCGATTTTGCCTTTGCCGCCATCGCCGAAGAGTGGGGGCTGAGCGGCAGCGTGGCGGTGGTGGCCGCCTTCGCACTCCTCGCCCATCGCGGGCTGCGCATCGCCGGCCGGGTGCGGCGGCCGTTTCACAGCTACCTGGCGGCGGGAATTACCATTCTCTTCGCCGCCCAGGCGTTCTTGATTATGGCCGGCGTGACCAAGCTCTTGCCGTTGACCGGCGTAACCCTGCCTTTTGTCAGCTATGGGGGAAGCTCGATGCTGATGAGTAGTCTGATGTTGGGCTTGTTGTTGTATCTGTCGGGGAGACAGGGAGTGGCTTCGCGTGGGCTCAGGGATTAGGGATTGGAGATTGGATAATACAGATTGGAGATTGGAGATGGATTTCCATCCCCGGATATAGTTTCTGAATAAGTATGGAAGAAATGCGAAGAACGCGGATAAGCCATCTGAGTATTGGCCTGCTGCTGGGGTATTTGTTGATCGCGGTGGCCCTGGTCTATTGGACCGTGGGGCGGGGGACGGCGCTGGCCGAACGGCCGGATAATCCCCGGCGGGTGGAGGACGAGCTGCGCATCCGCCGGGGCCAGATCCTGGACCGGAATAATGCCGTGCTGGCCGAGACGATGGGACCGGTGGACGATCCGGAGCGGGTTTACCCGGTGCCGAACATTGGCCCGGCGGTCGGTTACTACACTTTTCGCTACGGGACCTCGGGCGTGGAAGAGGGGTACGACGCGGTCTTGCGCGGGGACAGTGACGACGTGTGGGAGGCATTCTGGCGGGAGAACCTGCACGCGGCGCAGACGGGGCGGGATATCCGGCTGACGCTGAATGTGACCTGGCAGCGGGCGGCGGAGGCGGTTTTGGGCGATTCGCAGGGGGCGGTGGTCTTGCTGGCGCTGCCGGATGCCACCATTGGCGCCCTCTCCAGCCATCCGGGGTACGATCCGAACCGGCTGGACGAAGACTTCGAAGCGCTGGTGGCGGATGAGCAGGCGCCGTTGCTGAACCGGGCGAGCCAGGGGCAGTACCAGCCGGGCCTGGCGTTACAGCCGTTTGTGCTGGCGGCAGCCGCCGGGCAGAACCTGCTGGCGCTGGAGGAAACGGTGGCGGACGCAAACCGGCCGGTACAGGTGCATGGCCTGGAACGGCAGTGCGCGACGGCGCCGCCGCAAGAGGCGACCTGGGTAGACGTGCTCCAAAACAATTGCCCATACCCGATGCAGACGTTAGCCCGTTCATTGAGCGAGGCGGAGCTGGCGGCGATCTTCGCCGGGTTTGGGTTGACGGAACAGCCGCAGGTGCCGCTGACTGTGGCGTCCCCGCCGGCAGAGCCGGTGGTGGACCTGGAGGCGGCTCTGGTCGGGCAGGATGCGTTGACGGTGACACCGCTGCAGATGGCGCGGGCATGGGCGGCGCTGGCTAATGGGGGCATGTTGCCGCCGCTGCAACTGGTGAGTGCCGTGCAGGATGGAAGTGGCGTGTGGCAGGCGGTGACGCCTGAGCCGGAACCGGTAGCAGCGGTACCGGCGCCCGCCGCGGAGGCGGTGCTGGCGGCGTTGCCCCGGCCGGAAGGGTATCGGGAGTATGCAACGCTGGCCCTGGCCGGGCCGGAAGGTAACCGCAATGGCTGGTACCTGGGCCTGGCGCCCGCCGGGGAGCCGCGCTACGCGGTGGTGGTGGTGTTGGAGAATAGTGAGAATCTGTTTGAGGCGCAGCGGGTAGGGCGAGCGTTGTTGCGGGTGGTTAGTGGTGGGTAGTGGCCAGTGGATACAGGGAACCGCGTTCCTTCAGTATCGTCTTTGCCTGAGAACCGGTTCGCCTTCACCGGCCCGTATGCGGACGACGCGCCGTCCAAGGAACGCGGATAGTGACAAATGTCACCATATAGGTTCCTCATATCGCGACTTTGCGATTGCCGTGTCAGTGGACAGTGGGCCTGAGTTACGCTTGAATAGACTGCATCGAGTAGTTCGTGTTAAGCAATAGGAGAATTGAGCATGTTGGAGAACGGCGAGAAGGCACCTGATTTTGAATTGATTTCGGCCGAGGGAGAAACGGTACGGCTGGCGGATTTTGAGGGGCGGCGGGTTATCCTCTTCTTTTATCCCAAAGCGGGTACGCCGGGTTGCACCACGCAGGCCTGTGGCTTCCGCGACCGCTGGCCCCAGATTGAAGGGGCAGGGGCGACGGTGGTCGGGGTAAGCCCGGATACGCCGGAGGACCTGGCGAAGTGGAAGGAGGAGGAACAGTTGCCGTATGACCTCCTTTCCGATGTCGACCACCAGGTGGCAGAAGCGTACGCCGTGTGGGGCAAGAAGAAGATGTTCGGCCGGGAGTACATGGGCATTATCCGCAGCCACTTTGTTATCGACGAGGAGGGCCGGCTGGCGGATGTGCAATATAACGTAGGGCCTGAGAAGAGTGTGAAGCGGGCGGTGGAGGCGCTGTAGCCGGCGGCAAACGCGTGCAAGGCACTCCGCAGCGAGACCTTCACCAAACTGGGCCGTTCGCGGGGTGCCTGGCACGGGTGGCCCGATACGATCAAATGCATCCTGGCAGGCGCCGCCGGCTATGGGGCTCGGCCTTCTCGCCGGCTTTGGCCGCTGATTCCCGGCCGTCTCCTTGCAGAACGGCTTCTAGCAGCGGCAACATCCGGCC
>Ga0207752_1001301_pt1 | contig 11546 bp, 7 predicted proteins | sample Pon2CUnioCityCA_6_FD_187272 | JGI IMG/M metagenome (GOLD analysis project Ga0207752, IMG submission 187272) | Marine sediment microbial community from Union City, CA, USA - Pond 2C Sediment 2 (SPAdes) | ecosystem: Environmental > Aquatic > Marine > Intertidal zone > Salt pond sediment ... | reverse complement strand
AGCCGATGTCCGCAATCGGACAGCAGTTTTCGCAGCTTCAGGAGCTTCGAAATACTGGAAGAAGTGATTATATCAACGCCTGAAAAGTCGATAACCACCTCGCAATCGCCCCTATCACGGACCGTTTCGGTTACCACCTTGAGCTCATCTCCCATTTCCGGCTCCTGGGGCAAGTCCACGAGAATAATATCTTCAGACCAATTTTGAATCCCCATTACATTCTCCTTTATTCAAAAACACATAAGTCTATTGGTATTTTATCGGCATAAGTCAAGGCCAAGTTGAGCAAGAAAACAAAAGCCGAGACTATTTAGTAACCAAGCGGCCCCGCCGGACGCTTCGACAGGGACGAAAAGTAACTTCAACTGCCAGGTAACATCGGCTGATAAACGCCGGTGCTTTTGTAAAACTATTTCTTGACGAGCTGTTTTATCTGAACCGTCATTTCATTGATTCGCCATTCTATGGCCGAGAGTATCCAGAATTTGAAGTGGTTTACACGCATCTGGACGTGTATCATATAGATGATTTTTATCGACAACATGACGGTTGTCAGCTCGACCATTAGAAGCCGCAATTGCTCACCGGAAAAGATGGAAACCACGCCGGCCGCTACAATAATGACAATAAATAAGACATTAATCAATTTCGTGCGAAATTTCGGCACACCCCCGATCTTGCCAACAATGGCTCTGACCCGTTCCTTTTCCATCTCGAAATGTTCCAGCGCCTGCTTAAGATCGCTTATCTCATCCTCAGTTTTCTCGTATTCGTGTTCCATAAGTACTCCTTACAGCCAACCGTCTACAATTTTTATTGACACGTTCGAATATCTTTGACAGAATTACGAAAGTTTGTTATCGGAGCATTTTTACACAGACATAAATGAAAAAGGTATTTGATGCAAGAATAGTCTCCGGATAGCCTTTTGGTTTTGCAAAGTTCATTTAGTAAGAAAGAATGGTTTGTCCGGCAATATTTGCTTTAAAATTTCCAGAATTTCCTGTAAAATTTCAAAGATTTTACTAAACTTGGGGCGACCCGGCGGTTTTGCCGGATAGAATCACGTAGAATTTCGAAAAAATACCGAATAAGGAGTAATGTAGCATGACCAAAATGATGCAAGCAGAAACAAGCAATAAAAAAGGCAAGGCGGCAAGGGCCGCCGGATATTTGGAGCGCGGCTGGGTCATTGCCAACCATAAGCTGGTCTCGTTCCACGCGGCGTTTATTTCGTCGGTGCTAAGTCTGCCCGCGGCGGCACTGGCAACGGCGGCGGCCGATCCGGAAACAAATATCAAGCTCGAAGTGCTGAAATTCATGTTTTTGAGCTGGGAAACGGTTGTCTCGGTCATTATTCTTTACCTGTCCTGGCACATCGGCATCGCCATTCACGAAATGGGGCACTTTTTAACCGCCGTCAAGCTAACCGCGTTGAATAAAGACTCCCAGGACAAAGCCGACGCCGTCATTCAGGGCGGCGGCGGTAAATTCGGCTGGTATGCTAAAATGCTCCTGCTGATTCCGTGGGGCAAGTTTTACGGCGTCAAGAAGGAAAACGGCAATTTCGCTCCCGATGCCCCCTACAACCTGGCGGTGGCGGCATCGGCGCCGATCTGGAGTCAGTGGCTGGCTACGATTTTCCTGCCAATTGCCGCTGTCGGCATCGGCGGAGGATTACTCATTGGAGGCGAGTTCGGCGATATCCTCATCTACATCGGCCGGTTCTTCCTGGCTCCGGGCTGCGTAGGTCTTTTGGACCGTCTGCTGGCCGATCCCGGCAAGCTCAGAGAGTTCCGTGCCAGAGAGAAAACCGCCGCTGAGGCAGCGGCAAGAGCTGCTGCAGCTGCTACCGGCGAAAAATGGCTCAATAAGGTTGCCGAGGTCAAGAAGACACTGTTGACCTCCAGAATCCAGTCCGTCACCCTCAAAGACGGCACCAAGGTTACGGCCCCGTGGCAGTATCGTAACTGCGCGATGGGCGGACGTCACACCGAGAAAGAGTATCCCGAAAGCAACATCAGCATGCAGGAAAGCATGTTCATGCCGCTCTCCGCCAAGACTTACGAAGATGCCCAGGAAACGACGGTCACGCTCCAGTACCGGCTCAAGGAAATCATCGAGTCGGCTCCGGGCGCCAAGGTTATGGGTGTTGGTCTTGAAGGTGGTATTGCTCCGTATATCGACAAGGAACCGGGCGACAAGGTGCCGGAGCAGAGAATGTGGCGAATGATGAGGCAGGCGATTCTGGATTGCGAATACGTACCCGGCGTCGATGTGGCGATTGCCCTTGACCCGGCGGCCTCAGAGTTGGAGAACCTGTACCGTGAAGAAACCGGCCAGATGGATTCGGTCGGAATGTACCGTTTCTGGCGGGACAAGAGCAAGCTCGATATGAGCCGGGATGAAATTCTCGAACTCTACAAGGAGGCCATGGAGGCGGATGTGCCGGTCCTTTCCATCGAGGACGGCTTCGGCGAGCTCGACCACGAAGGCTGGAAGAACCTGATGAAAGAGTTGAGCGACAAGATCTTCATCATCGGCGACGACCTGGTCACCACCAAGGACTCGAACATCGAAGCCTGTGCAAAGAACGGCGAGATTAACGCAACGCTGATAAAGGCCAACCAGATCGGCACACTGACCGAGACGGTTCTGGCCATGCTAACCTCGCTCGGCTATGGTGCGGAGCTCGTCGTATCGCACCGCTCCAAGTCGCCGAACGATCCTTTCGAGGCGGAAATCGCCACGGCTATGAATGCCCTGGGCCTCAAGGCCGGCGGCGGAGCCAACACGGAACGACTGCAAAAGTACGGCCGGGTTATGGAGATCCTCGCTCTTGCAAGAGCAGGCCAGCGGGAGATAACCGACAAGGAACGCAAGGAAGTCGAGCAGAACGTCAAAGAGCTGGTTGGAATCCTGACGGGTAAAAAAGATGTCAGTATCATGCCGGACGCCGGCGAGATCGACATTGCCGGCTTGCTCATAAAGATGTTGGCCATCGAGGCGGTCAGCGGAACGGAAGAGGCGACCAACGCCGGTATTCCGACCGCAGCGGCAACGCTGTTCTTAGGCCGTACCGGAACCATACGCTTCAAAGGTTCGACGCCGCTCGGTACTTCCGCCGGTGTCGATGAGGCAATCCACTACGTGGACAGCATTATCGAGCCTTCCGAGACCACCAAGAAATACGCTGACCTGTTCAAAGGCGCCGGCGACGGCACGTTCCGATTCAAGAAAGACGTGAACCTCCAGGCGGTCAAGTCCAAGAACGATGACAAGCTGATGGCCCTGTGGAGGAAATCCAAACGTTACGACGGTAAGGGTTGCATGGATGCCGTCAAGCACGTCGAGACGATTCTTGCCGATGCGTTCGTCGGAAAACGGCTTGCCAAGCTGGGCTCACTGCTCGAAACCGACAAGGAGCTGCTGGGTCTCGAATTAGAGCAGGCAATCAGCGCCGGCAGGATTTCCAAGAGCGCCTCGAAGGAAGAGAAGATACACGCGATGCAGCGAAAAGGTATTTTGGGTATGAACGCCATCCTGTCAATGTCACTGGCACTGGGCCGTGCGATAGCGGCAAGCGACGGCAAGGAACTCTGGCAGCTTATCCGCGAGATGGCCTCCGAGACAATGGCCAAGTTCATCGATGCGAACGCCAAGGGCAAAAAGAAAAGCCTGGCAGACCTCAAGACGACCGACTTCGATGAGCTGCAGACCATCTTCCGCGAAGCTTCGGAAGGGGCCATCAAGGACGGCAAGGATATCTACGAACTGCTCAGAGATCAACTGCCCGTCTACCCGGTATAGAAATTTAAGCTTACAATTTTGCAACATTTTATGGCCCCCGCAATATGTTCGGGGGCCATATTTTTTGCGCCGGCCAAATCCATCTGTTCAACAATAAGTTGATTGACCATGCCGTCTATGTCCGTCAGTATGGCCAAGATATGCCAGAGATAGTTAATTGGAAATAGAACTCTGAATAATAACCCGACAAAATTATAATTAAGGAAAAAATTCATGGCAGATATATTTGATTATTACTATATTTGAGGTTTCCATTTTAGAAGTCTCGTAAAGGAAAATATAAAAATGGCAAATAAAACAGATACTAAAAAAAAGTTAACGAAAAAGGGAAAAAACCTTAGCGAGCTTATATCCACACTTAAGGTATCACCCGAACAAGGTCTTAGCGATTCCGAGGCCAGGAGCCGGATAGATGTGTACGGTTACAATGAATTGTCTGAAGAAAAGACTAACGTTGTTTTGAAGTTCTTCTCATATTTTTGGGGACCGATTCCGTGGATGATTGAAGCAGCGGTAATTCTTTCTGCAATAGTTCATCATTGGGCCGATTTCGGCATCATCCTGGTGCTGTTGATTATGAATGCAATAGTAGGTTTCTGGGAAGAGTATCAGGCCGGCAATGCAATAGAAGCACTTAAGAAGAAACTGGCAATGGAAGCAAGGGTACGGCGAGATGGTAAGTGGAAAAACATTCTGGCACGAGAGATTGTCCCGGGTGACATTATTCGTCTGCGCTTGGGGGATATAATACCAGCCGATGCAAAGCTTCTGGACGGCGATCCGATAGAGGTTGACCAGTCCACACTGACGGGAGAATCGCTGCCGGTCGAACGAAAGACAGAAGATGATGTTTATTCCGGCTCGATTGTAAATCAAGGCGAAATAGAAGCGGTCGTTTTTGCTACCGGAACAAAAACATATTTCGGTAAAACCGCACAAATGGTCGAAGGAGTAAAGACCCACAGCCATTTTCAGAAGGCGGTCTTAAAGATTGGAGATTACCTTATAATACTTGCAGTGGCCTTAGTGGCCCTAATTATAATAACTGCGTTGTTTCGTCATGAAAGCATGTTTACAACATTGCGATTCGCCCTGGTTTTAACAGTGGCCGCTATCCCAGTAGCCATGCCGACAGTGTTATCAGTTACTATGGCAGTAGGCGCCAAACTGTTAGCTGCCAAACAAGCTATAGTCCGTCGGCTGGCCTCTATCGAAGAACTTGCAGGCATTGATATCCTCTGTTCAGACAAGACAGGGACATTGACGCAAAACATGCTGACTCTCAGTGATACGGTTAACCTGGAAGACACCACTAAAGAGCAGATTATCCTTTGTGGAGCTCTTGCTTCAAGAGCTGAAGATAAAGATGCGATAGATATGGCAGTTATAGACGGATTAGAAAATCCCAAACTAATTGAGTCCTATCAGATTATGCATTTCCAGCCTTTTGACCCCGTTCACAAACGAACCGAAGCCACAGTTAAAGATCAGGAAGGGAAAACATTTAAAGTCAGCAAAGGAGCCCCGCAGGCCATACTTGAGCTGGTTGAGAATAAGGCACATATCAAGAATGAATTAGACAAAAAAATTAATGAGTTTGCCGTCAAAGGTTATCGTTCTTTAGGAGTTGCCAGAACCGACAAAAAAGAAAGATGGCAATATTTGGGTGTACTTGCCCTTTCCGACCCACCTCGTGAAGACTGTAAAGATACTATCAGTGATGCAAAGCAAATGGGGGTAAAGGTTAAAATGGTAACCGGAGACCAGGTCGCCATCGGAAAGGAAATAGCCGGCCAAATAGGATTGGGTAAAAATATTCTCGATGCTCAGATATTCGGTGACACGAAACATCATGAAGCGAGCCGATTGGCAGAATCTATTGAGAAATCTGATGGTTTTGCTCAGGTATTTCCCGAACATAAGTATCATATCGTGGATGTTTTGCAAAAACGAGGCCACATCGTTGGTATGACTGGTGACGGTGTAAACGATGCGCCGGCATTAAAAAAGGCAGACGCCGGTATAGCAGTTTCCGGTGCCACGGATGCTGCTCGAACTGCATCGGATATTGTATTGTTGACTCCGGGATTATCTGTAATTATCGATGCCATTAAAGAAAGCCGAAAAATATTCCGGAGAATGAACAGCTATGCTACTTACCGGATCGCTGAAACGATACGGGTTTTACTGTTTATGACACTTAGTATCCTGATTTTCAAATTTTACCCTGTAACAACTGTTATGATTGTTCTACTGGCTCTACTTAATGACGGGGCTATACTCTCTATAGCTTATGACAGAGCACATATCTCAAATGTGCCTGAAGTATGGAATATGCACCGTGTGCTTGGTGTGGCTACAGCCCTAGGAATTACCGGTGTGCTCGCATCCTTTGGCCTTTTTTATCTTGCTGAAACAGTATTTAAACTCGACCGTGGTACAATTCAGACATTAATGTACCTAAAACTCTCTGTAGCGGGTCATCTAACTATTTTTATAACTCGTACACGAGGGCCTTTCTGGTCGAATCGTCCGTCCAAAATACTTCTGATCGCGGTTTTTGGAACCCAAATAGTTGCAACATTAGTAGCCGTGTTCGGTTTGTTTATGAGCCCCATAGATTTGAAGTGGGCGGCTGCGGTTTGGGTTTACGCCTTAGCCTGGTTTCTTGTTAACGATCAAGTCAAAATGGCGGCATATCGAATTTTTGACAATACTCAACCGAGTATATTGTTTAAGGAGTAATAGTTTTTTGATGACTTTATAAAAGTTTTTACAATATGTTCTTTTACTGTAGTAGTCGCGCAGCTTTTTTTTGTTTGCAAAAAATAAGCCGGTTCTATAATTTCCTGTCTAACTTGCGGTAGCTGATGGCTTCTGCGATATGCTCGGCGGCGATTTCTCCGGCGCCGGCTAAATCCGCTATTGTTCGGGCGAGTTTGCAGATTTTGTCGTGGGCGCGGGCGCTGAGGCCGAATTCCTGCATCGCCTGCTTAAGGAGCATTTCGCACGATGAATCGAGTTTGCAGAATTTTTCGACCTGTTTGTGGCTCATTCTGGCGTTGGTGTGAATCTTCCCATCCCCGAAACGCTCGGCCTGTACGCCGACGGACCGAACAACATCGGCCCTCATAGCAGTTGAATCGAGCTGGCCCGATTTCGAGCGAAGCTTCCGGAAACTTATCGCCGGCACGTCGATGTGAATATCAATCCTGTCCACCAGAGGTCCCGATACCTTCGAGAAGTATCGCCTAATCTGTCCCGGCGTGCATTTGCACCGCCTGACATCACTGCCGAAATAGCCGCAGGGGCACGGATTCATCGCCGCGACCAGCATGAACTGGGCGGGAAATTTGACCGTCTTTTTCGCGCGCGAAACGATGACGAAACCGTCCTCCAGCGGCTGGCGAATCATCTCCAGAACGTGCCGCGGGAATTCGACAAATTCATCGAGAAACAAAATCCCGAAATGAGCCAATGACAATTCGCCCGGCCTGGGCGCCGAGCCGCCGCCTACCAGGGCCGGACCGCTGGCCGAGTGGTGCGGCATACGCACCGGACGGGTTGCCAAAAGCGCCCTGTTCTTACCCAGCAGCCCCACAGAGGAATATACACGAGTAGTCTCAAGCGACTGCTCCAGAGTCAAAGGCGGCAGAATAGTCGCCAGTCTCTGTGATAGCATGGTCTTTCCCGCTCCGGGCGGTCCTATCATCATTATATTGTGACCGCCGGCCGCGGCGATGGTCAGCGCCCGCTTAACACTTTCCTGCCCTTTCACATCCGCAAAATCAACGTCATAGCTTGCCGAGACGTTAAAAAGCTCGTCGATATCGACATTAGTCGTCTCCAGCGGCAGTTGGCCCGATAGAAATCCGGCCGTCTGGGCGAGCGAGCCGACACCGAAGACTTCCATGTCCTGAACAACCGCGGCTTCGCGTGCGTTATCCAAAGGCACGATCATCCTGCTGAAACCTTCGGCAGCGGCGCTCATCGCCATACTCAATACGCCGTTGACCGGCCTGACCCTGCCGTCCAAAGCCAGTTCGCCGACGATAATCGTCTCACGCAGGATGGAGCTGTCCAAAGCGTTCTGGCCGATGAGCATACCCAGCGCAATTGGCAAATCAAACGCCGGGCCGGCCTTTTTCACATCCGCCGGCGCCAGGTTGATCAATGATGCGGTTTTCGGATGCTTGTAGCCGCTGTTGACGATTGCGCTTCTGACCCGCTCGGTACTTTCCTTCACGGCGGCGTCCGGCAGGCCGACAATGATGGATTTCTCGAATCCGCCCCGGCCGACGTCCACTTCAACCTCGCAAATCACTCCCTCAATTCCGTCAAGCGTCACACTGTGCAGTCTGGCTAACATTTGTTATTTACTATTTCCGATTTATTATTTACTATTGCTTCAATGTCTTAACGGCTGGACGTCGACTGATCTCGATGATCAATAATACAACCTGAATCGAAAATAGTCAAAGGAGCAAAAAAAATATGCCTACTGTTAAAGATGTAATTGTCAAGAAGCCGTCGGACGAAGAGGCGGCCGTCTGCAAGGCCTGGCCCATATGGAAGTGCGAGCCGAGTATTTTCGACTGGGCATATACGGAAAAGGAGACCTGCCTTTTGATAGAAGGCAAGGTAACGGTCACAGACGGTAAAGATTCGGTCAGTTTCGGTCCCGGCGACCTGGTGGTCTTCCCCGAGGACCTCGAATGCACCTGGCAGGTCACCGAGCCGGTCAAAAAATACTATAACTTCGGGTAAAAGTACAGGCACGGCACAAACTGCAATCTTTCATCGCGGAGTATTGGGATCGGCGACTTTGTATTTAGTGTCGTACCACTCGATTGCTTCGACAGCGAAAGCTTCGAGGTCCATCTTATCAAGATCAGGGATTTCCTTCCTGACATCTGAGCCGAGGCCGCCTATGTCCAGACCATGCCAGAGATTGAGGTACCTGACTATTCCACTGATTGTGTTCCATACAGACCAGTCACGGCGATATTCCATATAGCGGAGCGATTCAATCATAATCTCCGTCATCGCCCCCTTCTCGGTATTTTCGGGAATGTACCTAATGAGAGCCGAAAACGTGCCGCCATGATGTGTAAGCAGTTGGCCGGACAGCAAGCTGAGCTGCAATTCGGACACTTTCGGGGCAATCTGTCCCGGGTCGGAGAATCCCCTGGGACCCGCCACCAGAAAGACGCGGGGCTTGAGTTTTTCCGATAAGGAATCATATTTACCCTCGAACTCGCGCCACATCGTGAGCTGTCTTATTGCATCCGTCCAGAGCCAGGGCTGGTCGCTGTTTGCCAGATCCCACAGCGCTGCTAATCGGGCTGGTGATTTAGGGTCTCCCAGGCAATCCTGCAGACGACGGATGGCGCCGGGATTCGTCAGGCGAGGGAGAATCGCCGCGATACGATTGATATCCCGTTCGGACAGCTTTTCTCTGTGGGAGTACAAAACCTCTGCAATATCGCGGACGGGAACGGCTTCATCAAAATAATTACGATTCCGATACTCCAGAAGTTCGAAAGCCATGTCGAAGAATTCCGGCCATTCGCAGTGCAGGCCTAATCTTATCGCATTGACACGGATTTCCGGATCCATAGCGTCGGCCCAGCGAAGAACGACCTGTTTAAGTTTTTGTGACTGCTCTGTATCGAGGGTATCAGGATCGATGTACAGCATCCCCATCTCGCGAAAGCAGAGGTTTCTGGAGACTTTGCAGATTTGCTCTCCACGGAGAATATCTATTATCTTTAGAAGTTCGTCGAGATCTCTGAAGTTATACCGAATATAGCGATTTGGACCGCGTCCGGTTTTCAGAATTTCAGCCATCTTATCAAAACGTTCGGCGTATATGCGACGCTTAGAGTTCGGCGAGTCGAGTTTGAGATTCCTGACGGTCGTCTCGAAAGGCTGCTCGCCGACGGTTATCTTTGCGGTATTCCTGAGAAGACTCCGGGGAATACTGTACCCAATCCCCTCGCCGGCGGGAATTTTATGCGGAGAACCACGCCTGACATAAAGGCATTTGTCCCCGGCATCATAGAACAGGATATCCGCGACAGGATCTATTCGCCTTTTAGTCCGTAACAGCATAACCAGCTCTGACGGAGATGCGCTCGGGGGTAGGACTAAATCGAAAGAGAGTTCATAGAGGCCTGTTTCATCGGTCACGCCGGTCACCCTGTGCAACTTCCGGTCAACCTCGAACTCAAAGGGACCTCTGAATACACAGATGGGTTTGTTCGGCGGGCCGCAATAGTAACGCAGGTGCAGGTCGATTCTATCGACCGGAACTTCTTTCTTCCAAATCCCGAACAGGAAAGATTGTCTTTTCGTTCGAGGAATAATCGTCTGGAACCAGCCGAAGTTCCTGCCGTGATGCTCGAAGTAAAGACTGCCCTTCAGAAAGCCGCCGCGTCTATCTTCTTCTCGGTTTGCCGAATACCGGAGCGGAAGAAACATAATTGGTTCGTTGGTGTCGGGTATTTCGAAGATAAAGTCACGGCAGTAAAGATCTTTCCCCCATACCGTAGTCTCATTCCGGGCAATTCCGAGAGTGTCGGCAAATTTATTTCCCTTTGGATCGTAGATAACATCGCCGGCGTCGGGCCGCATGCCCCAGAGACGGATGTCGAGAGGACCCGTCGAGCTGACAGAGAATCGTGTATTACCTACCCGAATGCGCACATAAACAACCAGGCAAACAGCCAGGGCCGCTCCAGACAGGACAATTAAAATAAATGTTCGCCGCTTCATTTTCTCTCCGGGCTACCCAATCGGTCAAATGATTATACAGTGCGACAGAGCCGTTGTTCAAGGAACTTCCGGTCCAACTATACTTCGAATTCCTCCGGCCCGAAGGTGAGTTTGCTGAAGGTTGTACGCACCAGCGTGGCCTTTCCGGATTGTCGGGGACCGACGAGAATAACGACAGGATACTCACGAGCCGCTTTTAACAAACTTTTCTCCATGTATCTTAATGCTCAAACTTTCTGTTCTTGCAAATGTAACATTGAATGTTATATTTGTAAGGTTTTTTCTCTGTTGAACAAGATCATTATTTTCTTGAGCTACAAATGCCTATTTCCAGCAATAGGCATTATCAATTACAGTGATATATGATATAAACGCCCAGCCGATCCTCTCGTATCTCACCAATGCAAATATCCATTGCCGGAAGCATGGAAAGTGCAAAACTCTCCGTGACCTTCTCACTCCCTATGATCTTTTGGGCGTACTGACGATTCTTTAGCGTCAAAGGCTTCCACCAAGCAATGCTTTCGCCCGTTCGCTCCAGGTATTTTTCTATGTTAAACTTGATGCCGTGATGCTGCCCGAGTTCGGATGCATCGGGCAGATAATCAGATGCGTCCAGAAGGGCCGGCAGGTCTGCTCTCGATATCTCGAAGTACCCCCAGCCGGTGCCATGTCCCATTCCATAGCTCTTGGAATGATATCTGCAATTTCTGACGGATTCCGGCAGCTTCGTTCCGATGACATGCTCGATCATTTCTTTGTGTGGACTATAAACCACAAAATCTTCCGGCTTAAACTTTAGCTTTCTCCCGGCCTGGACCGCTTCGTTGACCTTTAATACAGCCACCGCTGTTTGATAGCCGACCTCAGCGGGACAATTGAGCTCGGCTTTGCCGCGAATTGCGTCAAAGAAATTTTCCAGGTGCGGCTGATGATACGGCCTGTTCATTTTCACCGGT
>Ga0207752_1001300_pt1 | contig 11547 bp, 7 predicted proteins | sample Pon2CUnioCityCA_6_FD_187272 | JGI IMG/M metagenome (GOLD analysis project Ga0207752, IMG submission 187272) | Marine sediment microbial community from Union City, CA, USA - Pond 2C Sediment 2 (SPAdes) | ecosystem: Environmental > Aquatic > Marine > Intertidal zone > Salt pond sediment ... | reverse complement strand
GGGAGATCCGGGGCGATTCCCCGCAGGCGTGCCAGCTCCTCGGGATACGTGGCGCCCACGACCAGGCCGCAGGTGCCCGGATAGTCTGCGTCCCATCCCACCGCCAGTCGGGCGACCTCCTCGTACAGTGGCCCATCTTCTACGGACCGATCCTGCAGGTCCGGCGCGGAGGGATTGGACGTGCGGGCCAACAGGAAGACGCCGTGTGTCTCGCTTTCCAGAAATGGGCGCAATGCGTCCAGCCCCAGGTAAGGGTTGGCAGTGACGGCATCCACGCCTAGCGTTTCGAACGCAGCGCGGGCGTAAGCGGCGGCGGTGTGTCCCACGTCGTTGAACTTGGCGTCGAGGATGACGGGCAGGTGTTCGGGGATGCTGGCGATGAGGGCCTGAAGCGCGTGCAGCCCCGTGGCTCCCTCTGCCAACCAGAAGGCCAGGTTGGGTTTGTAGGCGCACACCAGGTCGCTGGTAGCCTCAATGATCGCATAGCCAAACGCCAGCAGCGGATCCTCGGCGGTCAGCACGGCCTCAGGCAGGCGCTCTGTTACCGGGTCCAGGCCAACGCACACCCAGGAGTTGTTGGTTCGCTGGGCTGTCGTGAGTTTGTGTGTGAATCTCATGGATATCCCACCCCGGGGGGTACAAAAAAGCCTTTGGACACCTGTCCAAAGGCTAGGTAGAACACTCTGACTGTGGAAGCTGGCAACTTCCGTGTGGGTAACACTCCAACAGATTGGCTGTGAGCCATTCTCCAGACATCGCGCCGGGCAGTATACCGCAATCACAGGGAGATGTCAAATCAGATTTGTCGGAAAAGGGGCTTCACCGCCAGGCTCAGCAGATAGATCGTCCCGGAAACCAGGATGATCGTCGCGCCGGAAGTCAGGTTCAGGAAGTAGGACAGCCACAGTCCTGCCGTGGTGAAGACCATGCCCAGGGCGCTTGCCAGTGCCATCATCTTCTTCATATCGTTCACGAACTGTCCCGCGATGGCTGCCGGCATGGTCAGCATGGCGATCACCATAATCAACCCCACCACGCGCATCAGCATGACCACCGTCAGCCCAATCATGCACACCAGGACAATGTAGATCGCGTCCACCGGAACGTTCTCCACGATGGCGAAGGTCTCGTCGAAGGATATCGCCAACAGTTCCTTGTAGAATAGCGCTACCAGCGCGATGATGACCAGGTTGAGTGCCAGCATGATGAGTAGATCGTTTGACGGGACGGCCAGGATGCTTCCGAAGAGGTAGCTCATCAGGTCAGCCTTGTACCCTTCCGTCAGATCCACGAAGACGATGCCCAGCCCCATGCCGATCGCCCACATTGCGCCGATGACCGTGTCTGCCCGCTGGTGGGTCTTCCGCTGCACTGCACCCATCCCCAGCGCCGCTGCTACGCTGAACACAATCGCGCCCAGCACCGGGTTGACCCCAAGGAGGTACCCCAGGCCGATGCCTCCGTATGCCGCGTGGGCGATGCCTCCGCTGATGAAGACAATCCGCTTAATGACGACGAACGTGCCGATGATGCCGCAGGCGATGCTCACCAGCACGCCCGCCGCCAGCGCGTTGCGCATGAAAGTGAATTGCATGGCCTCAAACAGAGCTTCGATCATTAGCTATGTCTCCTTTTGGCGATCAACAGCCCCACCCAACCATTTGCCGACTTGCCGATTTGCAGACTTGCCCATTTGCCCATTTGTCATTTCTATAAGTGCTCGGGGAAGACGCGGTGTGAGGCTCCGTGAGCGATCAGATCGATCGGGCACTGATATGCGGCCTCCAGCATGTCTGGCGTGATCTGCTTTTCCCCGTGGTAGAATAGCCGCCGGTTCAGGCAGCCCACCGTCTTCACGTGGGATGATATCGCGCTCATGTCGTGGGTCACCAGCAGGATCGTGATCCGCTCGTTCAGTTCCCGCAGTAGCTCGTACACGCTGGTGCTGACCTGCGGATCGACGCTCGACATAGGCTCGTCCAGGAGCAGGATCTCGGGCTCCGTCGCCAGTGCGCGGGCGATGTAGACCCGCTGCCGCTGTCCTCCTGAAAGCGCGCCGATGGGGCGGCCCCGCTTATCCAGCATGTCCACGCTGCGCAGTGCCTCCGCCACGGCTTCGTCATCTCTGGCTGTGTAGCGCTGCAGCAGACGGCGGCGGCCCAGCCGGCCCATTTGGGCCACGTCCCACACGCTGATGGGAAAGTCGCGGTCAAACTCCACGGATTGTGGCACGTAGCCAACGTGTCGCCGCCCTACCTGGGGGCCTCTCCCCATAATGCGCACCTGGCCACGCGTGGGTGAGAGCAGACCGAGCAGCACCTTGAGCAGCGTGGTCTTTCCGCCTCCATTCGGCCCGATCAGCCCGATGAAATCCAGTTCCCTCACGGAGAGGTTGATGTCCTCCAAGACGGGCTTGCCGTTGTAGCTGGCCCAAAGATGCTGTACCGAGATCATCTCTCGTGGTGTGTGTGTCATATGTGTGTGACTCATTCCCTCCCTCCTGTCATTGAGGGGGCCGGTCAGCTCGATGTGCTCTGCTGATCCAAAACCTCGGCCAACGTGTTTGCGACGCTGCGCATGTTGGTCAGCCAATCGGGCGCCAGTGGGCTGATGAGCAGCACCTCGCCGCCGATCTCATTGGCGATGACCTCGGCAGCTTTCGTGCTGAACTCCGGCTGCGCAAAGACTACCTTGATGCCGTCTTCTCGGGCCTCGGCGATAAGCGCCGCCAACTCGGCCGGGCTGGGCTCCTGCCCGCCGATCTCGATCGGAACCATCTCCAGGTCGTAGTCTCGCGCGAAATATCCCCACGCCGGATGGAACACCATGAACTTGCGCCGTTGCACCCCCTCCAACGTCGCGCGGATGTCCTCGTCGAGCGCCTCAATGTCCTCGATGAAGCTGTCCAGATTGGCTCTGTACACGTCCTTGTGCTCGGGATTGAGCTGCACCAATGCATCGTAGATCGTCTGCGACTGGATCTTCACCAGCCTTGGTGAGAGAAAGATGTGGGGGTCGGGATTCTCCGGCTCACCCCCGTGCTGCTCTTCTTTGTGTTTGCTCTCTTCACTATGATGATAGGCTTGCATGGGCATCAGCTCGATACCCTCCCTCGTGTCGACGATCAGTATCTCGGGATTCGCCGCGGCGATGCGGTCCATCCAGGCCTTCTCAAATGGTGCGCCGTAACTGACGTATGCTGCAGACCCGCTGAGTGCCTTGAGTTGCTCTGAAGTGGGTTCGTAGGTGGCAGGATTGTCCCCCGGTTCGACCATCACGTTGACGTTCACGCGCTCACCTCCGATGCGCTCCACGAAGTATTTCTGCGGCAGGATGCTCACGGTGACGTTCAGTGGACCGGCGGATTCAGGCGCTGCGACTTTGCCGGGCGTCTCGGCCGGCTCAGACGTCGCGCTCGGGCCGCACCCGACCAGCATCGTCATATTTAACAGTAGTGCCGCCCCGATTCCATATAGCCTCCTGGTCATTTGTCTCTCCATTGCTCATCCCTTCCTTGATTATTGACAAATATTGTCAATACAGTGCAAAGAAGAGAGCCTCAAATCACCTTTCTGTCTCCTGGCAGTCGGGGCACAGGCCAAACAGTTGGAGCAGGTGGTCGTTCACCCGGTAGCCTGTCCCCGCCTCGACGCGCTCGACCAGCGTGTGAATGTCGTCCTCGCCTCGGAATTCCACCGCCCGACCGCAGGCCTGGCAGATCAGCGCGTGGCGATGGCCCGGCGAGGCCAGCAGGTAGCCGTGGCACCCGTCCTCACGATGGGCGCGGCGCACCAGGTCTAGCTCCGCAAGCAGGTTCAACGTCCGATAGACGGTCACGAGCCCCAGACTCCGGTGAACTGCCTGCGCCAGCTTCAACACCTCCTGCGGCGAAAGTGGGGCGTCTGCATCCATCAACACCTGGATCACCGCCCGCCGGGGCGCGGTGATGCGACGGCCGGAGTCGGCGAGACGTTGTTCCCACTCCATCATAGTGACCTCTTAATGAAAAACATTTTCAATAAAGATTATACCCCAGTGTGCGTTCTTGTCAAGTTGCTGATTTGCTCGCCAGGCCTGTTTTTCGTACTTCCAAAGCGCGACCATTGCGGTGGCAGGTCCGTTGTGATACAATGCCTCTGTGCAAAGACACGCGGCACCGTTGTACATTGGTCTGACCATTGTCCTCCTCCTCGCCGCTGCGCTTCGTTTCTACGGGCTCAACTGGGACGGCGGGCTTGGCGCGCACCCCGACGAGCGGTACGTGGTCGGTGTGGCTGAAAACGTGCGCTGGTCGGATGGCCTGAACCCCCTCGACATCGCGCCCGGATTTGCCTACGGCCATCTGCCGCCCTACTTACTGGCGCTATTGGTGGGCCTGGTCCCTCGCGTTGACCCCCTTCTGGTCGGGCGGGCGCTGTCGGCGCTGTTTGACCTGGGAACAGTGGCCTTGACTTTTGCGCTGGCAAGGCGGTTATACGGGGAAAGTGCTGGTTTGTTGGCATCGGCCTTCGTCGCGTTGATGGTCGTCCACGTGCAGCAAGCTCATTTCTTCACTGTGGACACGCCGCTGGCCTTCTTCGCCCTGGGGACGCTGCTCTTCTCCGTCCGACTGGCCTGCTGCGGGCGATCGCTTGACGCCTGGTTGGCGGGTGCGTGGGCCGGCCTGGCGCTGGGCACGAAGTTCAGCGCGGCGCTGCTGGTGCTACCGCTGGGCGCGGCGCACGCCCTCCTGCCGAGGGGGTCGGCGGTGCGCCGGAGGCGCGGGGTGCAGAGCGGGATGGGGCTGCTGGTGGCCTTCGCGCTGACCAACCCCTTCGCGCTGATTCAGTTCCCTGCGTTCTGGCGCAACGTGGCGGAACAGGCGGCGCTCGCCCGAGGCGTGTTGGACGTACCCTACACCCGCCAATTTCACGGCACCTGTCCCTATCTGTACCCGGTAATCCAGCAGTTGCGCTGGGGCATGGGATGGCCGCTGGGATTGGTCGCCTTCGGTGGACTGGCGTACGCCATCTGGCAGGCGGTGCGCAAGCCCCCCCGTCGAGCAGAGTGGGTGGTGCTGACCTGGACCGTGCCCTATTTCGCCTTTGTCGGCGCGCTCTACGTCAAGTATCCCCGCTACTTACTGCCATTGACGCCGCTGTTGGCTGTGTACGCTGCGCGGATGCTGTTCGCGCTGGCCCGCGAAAAGCCCGTGCGAAGGTTGGGTAGGAGTCTTCAGGCTAAGGGTGTCTTTGCCGACCGGGAATTGCCTGCTTGCCACGGTTGCTTACCATCACTCCAAAAGGGCCATTCTGATGGCGCGCAACCACTCCAAAAGGGCCATTCTGATGGCGCGCAACCACTCCAAAAGGGCCATTCTGATGGCGCGCAACCTTCGCACGGGTGGAGCTCATTCCCCACCTACGCCATCCTCATTTACTCCTTCCTTCACTGCTTGGCCTTCGTCAGCCTCTACCGCCAGCCACATCCCTGGCTGACTGCCTCCCGCTGGTTCTACGATCACGTACCGCAGGGGACACTCGTCGCGGTCGAACAATGGGATCACCCGCTGCCGCTGGATGGGACGGGCTACGATGTCCGGGAACTGCCCATCTTCGATGAGGACACACCGGGCAAATGGGCCGCAATGGAGGAGACGTTGGCGCAGGCCGACTACGTGGTTATCGCCAGCCGGCGCGCGTACGCCACGCTGGCACGATGGCCGGAGCGGTATCCCCGCACATCCCACTACTACCGGCTGCTGTTTGAAGGAAAGCTTGGCTTCGAGCCCGTCGCCTGCTTCGAGCGCTATCCGCGACTGGGACCGCTGGCGCTGGTGGATGACCCGACAGCGCGGCTAGGGTTTTCGTTGCCGGCGCCCTGCCAACCTGAATTGCCCATCGGGCTGGTCCTGGGCCGGCTGGACGAGAGTTTCGTCGTCTACGATCACCCGCTGGTTGTGATTCTACGGCGGGCAGGCACCGGGTTTTGACTGTGGCAATTCTGTTGGGTGTCGTGGCTGCGTGTGTCGCCGGAGGATGAAGGACGAAAGACGGATGACGAATGTACGAATCTACGAATGTACGAATGTACGAATGTACGAATGTACGAATGTACCAATTTACGAATGTACGAATGTACGGAAGGGGCCCGCGACCGACAGATCCTGGGCTTCGCGGGCCCCTTGCACGTTCAAACTACGCTACGGAGCGATCTTGATTACGTCTTGATGCGCGTGTTCTCCCTTCCTCAGTCCTGCGGCATCGTCGGCCGATACGCCGGCCGGCGGAAGCGCGGCAGGACCGTGGCCGAGACCGGCCCGTGCGTTGTCACCACGCCGTTCAGGTCCACGTCCTCCAGCTTGTAGAAGTAGGTGCCGGGCTGAAGCCGCTGGTCCAGGTAGGAGTAGCTGGCGCCGGAGACCGGGTCGCCTTCGGCGGCGATGAGCGCGGCGTTGACCTTGGTGTTTGGCCCGTCCGCTGCGGCCGCACGGTAGAGGTTGAAGCCGGCGTTGTCGATCTCGGTGCCGGTCTCCCAGGCCAGCGTGATGCTGCCCGCGCCCGCCGTGGCGGTGAAGGAGGCCAGGGTGATGGCGGTGGGCTCGCAGGTTGCTTCGCTCTCCAGCCAGGGGTCGAAGTCGACGTTGTCGCTGACAGGGTTGCCGTTGCCGTCAGGATTGGTTGAGTGGGATGGACCGCTGGCGTCGCCCCACCAGTTGTAGGTGGCGTTCGAAGCTACGTTGGCGTGCATGCCGACGGTGTTGTTGAAGATGTTGTTGTCGTGGACTTCGATGAAATCGAAGGTTGTTCCGGTGCAATTCTCCTGGCATTGGTTGACAACGACTCCATAGCCCCAACCTGTGACGTCGTTGCAGTAGGCAGTCAGAGCCAGATTGCTTGATCCATATCCGGCGTCGGCCTCCAGACCCTCCGAGTTATCGCTATCGCCCCCGCCCGTCAGGGTATTGTGTGCCACGTTGACTGTCACTCCAGTGGGCGTGGATCCTAGCCTCATGGTGCTCAGGCTCTGGGTTGTCGCCTCACTCGTGCCATCGAAGGGGTCGGGAAGGGCGCCTGGCGGGTCAGCGGCAATGATGCCCCAGTAGGAGTCTGTGCCTGTGCCATCTGCAGAGGCAGAGACGTCGTTGCCGGAGATGTTGCTGCTGCCCTCCCAGACGTAGATGCCTGTCTGGCCATTGGAGACGGTGTTGTCGGTGATGTCGACGTCGCCATACATGACCAGGACACCACTGGCAGTCCAGGTTGGCCCCAGCCAAGAGACATCTGAGACATTGTTGTTCGGCCCCACTGTGCCGGTGGCACCAGAACCTGCCTGGATGCCGTTCTGCGCCGTGACGTTGGTGGGGCCATAACCTGTCACGGTGTTGCCATGGACGTCCACCGTGAAGTTGTCCCCAAGCAGGGCCATGCCGTTTTTCTGGAAGTCGTGGATGTTGCAGTTGCTGACGGTCAGCGTGCGAGCTGTCCCATCCCCGTTGACGGCATACAAGGCCACGCCGTGCTGAGCGCCGCTCCAGGGCGTGTCGCGCACGTCTGTGATCTCGACACTGTCCACAGTCCCGCCAGCGCTATGGTATCCGATTCCAACGAAGCGGTAGTTGGCGTTGCCCTTGCCGGCGCCGTCTACCATAAGGTCTTGGATGGTGACGTCGTTGGCGTCGTGGGCGTAGACCACCGGGTAGTTGTCTTTGCTGGTGGTGAAGTACTTGGCCAGTGTGTCCGGCGACTGTATCACGGTGCTTGAGCCTGCGCCGATCAGCGCCAGGTCCTTTGCGATCTCTACCTGTTCCTGATACGTCCCTGCCGCCACGTAGACCGTGCTGCCCGAGACCATATCGACGCCTTCCTGGATGCGGCCGGCGGATGCGGTCTGTGGGCTATCGTCGTCGACGTGCAGGGTCGAGAAGTCGCCCTGGAAGCCGGGATCAGGAGAGGTATCCGTGCCGCTGTCGAGCCACGGCGTATAGTCCACGTTGGCGCTGACTTCGGCGGCTACGCCATCTGGGGTTTTGGTGCCCCACCAGTTGCCGGAGGCATTTAGGGGCGAAGAGTAAGCTCCGGTGACCCTGATGGCCAAGCCATTGTCGACGAAGCTGTTCCCTCTGATCACGTGTGCAGGATACGTCATGTCCGTACCCATGCCAAACCTTATCGCTGTGTCGTCGTCTTGGAAGAAGTTGTTCTCGATGATGCTGGGCAGATGTGTTGCTCCACCAGCGCCATAATACTGCCAGTCAATTGCTGGCGTCAGCGCGTCAGGGTGCAGGTCGTCGCTTGCGTTCTTGAAGATGTTGGCGTAGATGTGGTGGTCGCCGAAGGTATTCCCGGCGACGTCGGGACAACCGTGCCCATTGTAGATGGCGTCGCTGCATCCGTCAAAGATGTTGTTGTAGATGTCGTATGTCTGGCTGTTGGACATGGTCATCCCGCCCCAGGTCTCATCTACGTTGTTGTAGATGTGGACCGGGGCATCGCCGGAACTGTCTCGGCTAGCGTAGCGGTTGTGACACAACAGCATTGAAGTGGCCCAGTGGGTGTCATCCCCGGATGCGCGATCCTCAATGAAGCGATTGTCGTGGATGCTCAGAGTTAGCGGCCCGCTGCTGGCGCGGTTGATCTGTATGCCCGCGCCCCAAGTGGTCGATGGATCGCTTCGAGCATTGAAGGTGAAGCCAGAGATGTCGTAGTTCATGCTCCCGGTGTAGCCACTCATGCTGCCGTAGATGCAGTAACCACCGCTTGGACAAATCCAAGTTATGACATCGCGTCCCGCGCCGACAAGTGTCAGGTCCTTCCCAGGTGTCAGGGTGATCCCTTCGGCGTACGTGCCCGCCGCCACGCTGATGGTATCGCCAGCGCTGGCAGCATCGATAGCGGCTTGAATGGTACAGTACGCTGGTGAGCCTGTGGCGTCATCGCAGGTTGTGGTGTTGTCGACGGTCAGCGTGTCTGCGCGTGCTACCGGCACCGGCCCCCCGAGTAACGTCAGCCCGACGACCAGCATCACCGCGGTGAGGGTAATTCTGAGGGTTTTCATTGTCGGTCTCCTTTCTTCTCTGTGTGAGTAGACTGTGTGTGTTTTCCTGTCGTCCCGTGAGCCATTACCTCTCGATACCCTCATAGGGGACGACGAACATCAATGCGGTCCCGATTCCGTTCGCGGTGCATCACCTCCTTGCGATCTACGATGGGCTCGACGGTCACGCCATTTGTAGTTGCCTACGCGGCCGTGGGCTCAACCTGATGGATGAACTTGCATACCACCGGCGGCCTCGGCCGGCACAATGACGGCTTTGTCGGGTGAGATCTGCACCTCGCTCAGCCTGTGCAGCAAGCTCATCCCCGATTGCCGTGTTGCGCCCGGTCGGGACCAGACCGACAATATGTAAAAGGGCTGAGTCTATTGTATCATATAAGTGATTATCATGGGTGAAAGCTCAATCAAATTAGTATTAAATAACTCTGAGAAACCTGCAGGGGAAGAGGACGAATGACGAGGGACGATTGACGGAGGTAATGGGGGGCGGGGGGTTGAAACCTAGCGGCCTGGGGTGTTCCGTCATGCGACGCTCCCACCAGATCTCTAGATCTGGTGGGAGCGTTGCAACGCAGGTGGGCTGTTGGAGACAGGCAGGGAAGGGAAGCAGATTCCGGTTAGAGCACCAGTCCCGTCTGGAACACCCAATAGTAGATCAGATACGCGCCGGCCCCGATCACGAACATCGCGCTCACGCGATGGATGTAGGGCGTCACGAGCCGCATCCACCGCGCCATGGTCCGCCGAAACAACGCCGCGCCCATCGTCACGGCGACGATGACCGTGCCCATGCCCAGCGCGTAACCGATGAATTGCCCGAAGGAACCCAGCAGGCCCGCGCCGGTCAGCGAGGTGCCGACGACGACCAGGAAGATGGGCAGCGTGCAGCTCAGCGAACCTAGCGCGTAGGCGATGCCGAATAGAAACGCGTTCCCCAGGGTCTGCTGTCGCTCCACGTCCACCCGGCCGCCCCCCAGGATGCTGAGCGTCCTGCCCGATGCCAGGATCCACACGCCCAGCCCGATCATCGCGGCGCCAAGAATGATGCCCACGTGTGGGAATACGTCGACCAGCCACCGGCCACCGGCCGAGATGATCGTGCCCGCGGCGGCGAAGATCACGATGAAACCGGCGGTCACCACCAGGGCGATGAGCAAGGCCCTGAGCGCCCGGCGCGCTGCCGAAGCACTCGCCTCCTCGGTCCGCAGCTGGAAGAAGACGTAGTTGGGCAGCATCAGCACCCCACACGGGTTGACGCTGGCGACCATCCCCGCGGCGAACGCATATCCCACCGGCAGCAGCAGCGCCAGGTTGGCCACCCCGGCCTCGATGCCGCCCCGGAAACTGACCAGCACGAATAACAGCCCGATCACCAGCACCGCCGGGATGCCGAAAGTGGCCGCCAGTGTCAGCCAACTCTCCTTTTTCTTCTCACCGTCGATCTCCAACGGCGACGCGCTCTTTGTCGATATAATCCGTTCCATCTGATACTCTACTCCTCGAGCAACCTCTCGACGTATTCCTCCAACTGGTCCCCGCTCAGGAACCCGTTCCACTGCTGGATGACCTCCCCGTCGGGCGTGAAGAAGTACGTCGCGGGCGTGCCTAATACCTTGTAATCCCGTAGCACGCTGGCGTCGGGCGTGCTGCCGGCGGGGAACGTGATCTCGAGTTCGTCGAGCAGCGCCAGCGCGTCGTCCTCGTCACCCAGCCCCACGAACGGTCCGACGTCTACGGCGACGAACAACACCCGGTTTCCATATTTCTCATACGCAGCCTGAAGCTCCGGCATCTCGGAGCGGCAGATCGGGCATAGCCCGGCCCACAGGTTGAGCACGACCGCCTTCCCCTGGCCGAACAACTCCGAGAACCTGACCGGGTCTCCTCCCAGGATGTCCTCGCCCTGGTAGACGCCGATCACGAAATCGCCGTCCAGTTCGACGCCCGCCCCCTCAGGCGCTCCTGCCGGAGCTGCGCCGGCACGCTGACCGGCTGCGTAAACGCGCGTATCCGGTCTGAACGCCGCCCACGAGAACCAGAAGTGGTTCACACTGACCACGGGCGTCAGTTCCCTGCCGGCCGCCGGGCCGCTCACGGCCTGCCCCAGCACGTTCCACTCGCTGCCCGTCTGCTCGTCGACGATTCTCTCTCCGTCGAGCACGAAGGTCGGCGTCTGCCTGTCGAACTCGCGCAAGAACGTTGTAGCTGCGCCGACGTCACCTCCTCCGGCGACGCTGTCCGCGTCCAGCGCCGACGCCGTGCCTGGCGCCCACAGCACGACGACAGGCACCCCGCCGACCGTGTCGTTGACCACGCGCACCTCCTGCAGGACGTCGTACGGATAGGCCACCGCCTCCCCGTTCAGATCGACCGTCACCACGCGGGCCAACGCGGGCAGCGCCTCCGGCGTCTCCGGCCCCTCGTACGCGAACGGCGTCTGGTTCACGTCGTCGTAACCCTCGTAGGGATTTCGCCCGTACGGAAAGTTGAAGCCGGTCTCCCTCGAAAGCA